>Ga0247727_10019316_pt1 | contig 10575 bp, 5 predicted proteins | sample WisWelCaveWW1625_FD_202498 | JGI IMG/M metagenome (GOLD analysis project Ga0247727, IMG submission 202498) | Biofilm microbial communities from Wishing Well Cave, Virginia, United States - WW16-25 | ecosystem: Environmental > Aquatic > Deep subsurface > Groundwater > Cave microbial mat | place...
TCCCGCCATTGTTGACCTAGTAGATTTCGGAATTGACCCAGAATCTGGTCGTGGCTATCTGATGCTCGAACATCTTCGAGGGCCAGACATCGCGGGTGCGGCCCCACGGGTGTCCCGCCAGTCGCTTGTCAACCTGTTGGTTCAGTCGTGCTTCGCCCTGGAGCACATCCACCGTCGGGGCTTCGTGCATGGGGACCTCAAGCCCCAACACCTCCTTCTCGAAACACCTTTGCTGGAAGAAGTGAGACCATACCCCCGTCTTAAGCTGATAGATTTTGGATCAAGCGTTCGCAAGGACATGACACCTAGCGCTCGAGACTTTTGTCTGACGCCTGCGTATGCAGCTCCAGAAGTCTACGTAAATCGTTTCTCTACGCCGCTATCCGACTTGTTCGCGCTCGGCGCTGTCATCCTCAATTGCCTTGGTGACACCAAGCCACAAGGGTACCTAGAACCTGATGCGTACCGTAGCGTCTTGAACTCAATGATCGAGAAGTCCTACGCGAGGCACTCATTCGAGCATGATCTTGCCTATGTGGCCAAAGCGCTCCTGGAGCCGAATCCAAATCAACGCACTCCCTCCGCCCAACAGGTCGCACGTCAGCTGATATCGATAGCATCTAGTCACGGATTGGAGATTTGGACATCAGATCCTCCAAGTAGCCTCCTTGACCGCCCGGCCTTTGTCGGCTTGGAGGATATCGCAACTCGGTTCGATTCACTACTTGATGCCAACGAGAGCCAAGGCCCTCGTGTCGGCCCAGCTGTGCTTGAGATCGAAGGCCCCCCGGGAAGCGGTCGAACGAGGCTACTCCGTGAGCTGGCGTTACGCTGCAGCTTTCATGGGGGTCTTGCGCGCACATTGACAGCTGTTACGCCTTCAGGCCTGAAGGGAGACCAACCTGTTGCTGTTCGTAGACCGTCCGCTGTCCTGTTCGATATCTCAGATTCTATGCAACTACGCGCCCTGTATGCGACGCTGCAGCGAATCATGGATGCGCATACTCCAGACCTTGTGGTAATCACCGCTACAGCAGGTGTTTTCGCCGAGGCCCGTACAGTATCCCCATTACCCGAAGTGATCACCTCCCATAGGTACCAGCGATGCTCCATCCCCCCACTCGACGAGCAAGCTATTTCATCTGGATTGAAGAGGACATTAGGCCTTACCACGCTACCAAGCGAGGCTGTCACGGATGTGTGTAGAATGTCGGGCGGGAATCCATCCCGTGCATGGGCGTTCGTCCGTTGGGCGTTGGACACGAATACGTTCAAGCTGGATGATGGCTTACTTACGGTGGCGTCCGGAGAAACGCATGATCCACCTTCCTCTATCTGCGGAGGCACCGTAGAACCTCTGCTAGGCAGCCTTGATCAACACACTCTTTCGCTTGCACGTGTTCTCGCGTTCTCGACGGTTCCCCTCTCCGGGCAAGACCTCTCGACCGCAACGGCTCTTGCTCCAGCACCTCTTGCCGCGGCATGCCGAACCCTACAGCACCAAGGTCTTATTGTCAGATCGGATGGCTCAGAGCCACCTACACACGTAATCGCCGGAGATCTCGTTCGAACAGTCATTGCGTGTACAACCCCGTCAGTTCTGGTCCAGGGCATACACGCAGCCCTTGCATCAGCCTTGCTCCATGGCGATAGAGCGACCGAACGCCTGCATGCGCTTGCGGGTCATACTCTTGCAGCTGGAGAGGATGGTTCCGTCGCCTCGCAGATCTACCTGGACGCGGGCAGGTTGGCCACTCTCGCCGGCAACTACAACCAGGCCGTAGTATCGCTCTGTAGGTCGCGAGAGCTTGCTGCCGCCGGCACCGATCACGCAACGCAGGTGTCCCTAGACCTATGGTCTGCCTACCGATCCCTAGGACTGTGGTCCAAAGCGCTTGCCGCACTCGAACATTGCGCAGTCGACAGGGACGACGCTCGGCTCTTGGCATGTCACGTCCTACTCCGGAGAGCGACTACACTATATGAACTCGGCCGGCACCGCGATGCGGTGGACGCCGCTCGTCATGCGCTCCGGCTCGCGCGCCGACAGGGGACTAGCCCAGAGTTGGCAGAAGCGCTGCGCATGATAGGCGGGTCTCTTTGTTGGTTAAACCGACGCCGGGCAGGTGTGCGCCTCCTAGTTCGGTCCATGTCGCTCGCGCGACGACTGTCGCGGATCGACTTGGTTGCTCCGTCCTTTCTTGACCTAGCGTCGACCCATTGGACACATGGACTCTACCGCATCGCTCTTGGCTATGAGCGCCGGCGTCGCCGGTTGATTACAAAATTCAACATCCCTCATTCATCCGTTATCTGCTCGCAAAACATCGCGATCCTGCAGACCGACCTTGGTCAGTACCATTCCGCTGCGCGACTGTTCCGCACACTTACCAGGCAGGTAAGCAACCGGCAGCAACCATCTGCACTCGGGATGATCTTCACGAATTCGGGGGAAGTGTATCGGGTTCGGGGCGAATGGAAGACCGCCTTACGATTGAATCAGTCCGGTCTTAAGCAGTTTGCAATCTCGGGACAAACTCACCGAGCCGCCGTAGCGACTACGAATCTCGCACACGTCTGGTTGCGAGCGGGCAATTTCCACAATGCCCACGATCTGCTTACGCACCGCCTTTCAGTGCGGGCGAGTTCGAGAGACGTGCGCTACCAGCTCATGTACTTCATGAATTGGGCTCGCTTGCTGCTTGCTTATGGTTCCCATCGGCGCGCACACTCGGTTGCTGGGTACGCGGTCAGGCGTGCCCATGGGGAACAACTTACTCATATCATTCTCGAGGCAAAAACCCTGATGGCGGCTGCTTCGATTGGTCTTGGCGCGGCTGGAGCAGCGAAGGGCCTCCTTGGCGGTGCAGTGCGTTCACTCGGCCATCGCTCACCATTCGAATCTCGCCTGCGTGCACGCTTTACGCTCGTGTTAGCGCGTGCGCGGTCGTCGGATCGGCCTGACACCGTTTTGTCGGAGCTTCGACGCGTTATCGCTGTCGCGCGCCGCAAAAGGATGAGTTACCAGCTCTGCGATGCCCTGCTACTCTCTACAGACCTCCTCCTTGCCCTAGGCGACATTAATGGATCTGAGCATGCGGCGCGCGAGGTCACGGTCCTTGCGCGAGCTAACCATGACCGGATACTCACCTGGAGGTCGCACTACTGGTTAGGCCGTGCCTACGAACAAGGATTGCGATACAGGCGAGCGTTGAGATGCTACCGAATCGCCATGCTGGTCGTTCGCGAGCTGACGCAGGAGATCCCCAAGGAACGCCTGAGGCGTGACTTCCTCGCCCAACCCGAGGCTCGCGACTCGCTCGACCGGTATGAGCGGCTCAAGAAGGAGGTCGGCCGCCGGGCGCGGCATGACTTGGCGTCGCTCAGCCGCAGCGAGGAGGTCTCGCGCCGGATGCTGGCTTCGTTGAGCGCCATCGGCCAGCAGCTCTCGTCCATTCTCGACCTCGACCGGCTTCTGGCGAGCATCCTCGACCTGGCCATCGAGAACGTCGGGGCCGAACGCGGGGTGGTGTTTCTGCGGCCGGATGGAGCCGGCGAACTTCGAGCCGAGAGCGCCCGCGGCCTGGGTGGCCAGGATCTCGAGGACCTGTCGCGCTTCAGCCGCTCCGTGATCCAGCAGGCCGCCGGGGGGCGCACGCTGTTGACCGTCGATGTCGGCCAGGATCCTGCGCTGCAGAACATTCAGAGCCTCACGGTAAACGAGATCAAGTCGATCCTCTGCGTGCCGATGCGGGCGAGGGGACGGGTCACGGGTGTCCTGTACCTCGACACGCAGAAGACCGCCCGTCTCTTCACCGAGCGGGACCGCTCCTTCGTCGAATCGTTCGCAAGCCAGGCGGCGATCGCCATTGAGAACGCCCGCCTGTTCGGGACGATGCGGGCGGAGAACGGCCGTCTTCGACAGGAAGTGGAGGGACGGTTCAAGGAGATCATCGGGTCGAGTCCGCCGATCAGGCGGCTGCGCGAGACCATATCGGGACTGCTCGACAACGATTGCACGGTCTTGATCACGGGCGAAAGCGGCACCGGCAAGGAGATAGTGGCTCGCGCCATTCACTCGAACAGCGAGCGGCGAAAGGGTCCTTTCATGGCGGTCGATTGCGGCGCGCTCCCCGAAAATCTCCTCGAGGCGGAGCTGTTCGGTTTCCGCAAGGGCGCTTTCACGGGCGCCGACCGCGATCGCGTCGGCCTCATCGAGGAGGCGGGCGGCGGGACACTCTTTCTGGATGAGATCACCAACACCTCGCTGGGACTCCAGGCCCGGCTGCTCCGGGTGCTCCAGGAGCGCGAGGTGCGCCGCCTGGGGGAGAACGGGGTGCGCCAGATCGATGTCCGCGTGATCGCGGCCACGAACGCCGATATCAAGGCGCTGATGACTGCCGGACGATTCCGGCAGGACCTCTATTACCGGCTGAATGTCGTGACCATCGAGGTCCCGCCGCTGCGCGCCCGCCCTGACGACATCGCACTCCTTGCGCAGCACTTCCTCGAACGCCGCGCGCAGGCGCCTGTTCGTTCCGGTGAGGATCGGGCGGCGCGAGACCCGACGACGCGCGTCCTGGGGCCGGGGGTCGTTCAGGCACTCATGCGACACGATTGGCCGGGGAATGTGCGGGAGCTCGAAAACCTGATCGAGCGGCTGTGCGTCCTGACTCGTGGCGACGTGATTACGCTTCGCGATCTCGGAGATCTGGGCCTCGCTACGCCTGCCCCGGAAGGCGCCGTGATCGAAGGCGGCTTTTCGCACCGTTCGACCGGCAGAACCGGAGAGCAGATGATGATCGAGGACGCGCTGCGCAGGCACCAGGGGGACAAGGCGAAGGCCGCGCGATTTATCGGCTGGAATCGCCAGAAGCTGTACCGGCGCATGAGGACGTACGCCATCCCGGCAGGTTTCGGCAAAGCCGCCTGAGGAGCGCACGGCGCCTCGAACGCTGCTCCGCCCCTCACACTCCCGGCTGGCAGAAGCATGACGACTTCAGCTCGATGTCCGCCCCCGCCCAGATGTCCTTGAAGCGGGCCTCGACCTCGGCGGCTTCATTGCCCTTCCCCTGCAAGCGCAGCGCGCGCCCCAGCCCGTAGAGCGACCAGCCGTTGTCCGGCAGGCGCTTGAGGTCGTCGCGGAAGACGGTCTCGGCCTCGGCGTGCTTGCCCGCCTGCAAGAGCGCCGCACCGAGGGCGTGGCGGATCGGCAGGATCCAGTCGGGCGGCTCGTCGTAGCGCAGCGCGTCTTCGGCCGCGGCGGCCTGGCGCAGCGCTTTCAGGCCGGCCTCGACCTTTCCCTCGCGGTACGCGATCTCCCCTTCGAGGAGATCCGCCGCGACCGCCAGGATCCCCGGCCCGGTGTTGTTGCCGAAGATCGCCTCGGCCGGCACCGCGGCGCGCGCGCTCTCGAACGCCTTCTGCTCGGCGCGCGCCTCCTTCGTCTGCCCCTTGGCGGCCAGGGCGACGCCGCGCGCGTAGAGCCGCATCGCCCGGGCGATCGGGAGCGACGCCGGCGGCTCGGGGGCGGCGAGGATCTCGTCCCACCTGCCGAAGCGCATGCGCACCTCGAGCGGCATGGCGGTGAAACCGTCGGCGATGGCCGCGTACTCCTGTTTCCAGTCGTCGGGCATGCGTGCCACCATCTCGTCGATCGACTGGAGGGCGGCGCCGCTCTGGCCGACCATCATCGCCGCGTAGGCATACATGTGGTGGTTGTGCGACATGTACAGGCGGTAGAAGCCCTGGCGCGGCACCTGGGCGTTGTAGCGGCGGTCGGCCTCCATCGCCTTCTCGTTCGCGGTCATCGCCTGCAGCCAGCGGCCGCGGCGCACGTCGATGTGCGACGGCATGTGCACGAGGTGCCCGAGGCCGGGCGTCAGGTCGCGCAGGCGGTCGGCTGCGGCGTCGGCCTTCTCGGGTGTCGGCGACATCTCGACGGCGTGGACGGTGAGATGCAGCCCGAGCGGATGGTTCGGATCGAAGGACACGACCGCCGCGAGCGTCTTCAGCACCTCGTCGGTGCCGGGCTGGGCCTGGCCGTCGGGGGTCCACAGGTCCCACGGGCGCAGGTCCATGAGCGCCTCGGCGAACAGCGCGCCGATGTCGGCGTCCTGCGGGTGCTTCGCCCAGACACCGCGCATCGCGTCGGCGTAGGCGTGGTCGAGGGCGGCGCGGTCGGCGGGCTGCGCGTTCACCTGCTGCGGGTCGGCGTAGCGGGCTGCGAGCGCCTCGATGAGGGCGCGCTCGGCGTCCGTCGCCTTCGCCGACACGCCGCGCGCCCGGCCGAGCGCTTCCCAGGCCGCGGCGGCGCGGTCGGGGGGCACGACGGTGTTGTTGATGTGCGGCCCGTTGGCGAGCGCGACGCCCCACCACGCCATGGCGCAGCTCGGGTCGATGACGGCGGCCTGCCGGAAGGCGCGGATCGCCTCGTCGTGGTTGAAGGCGAACATGAAGCCCAGGCCCTGGTCGAAGTAGGTCTGCGCGTCCTTCGACGCGGTGGTGACCTGGCGCGTGTGAGTGCCGAGCCCCTGGAAGAGCGGCACCTCCGCGGCCGGCTCGGCGGGCGCCATGACGGCCCGGTCGGCCCTGCCGCACCCGGGAAGAAATCCCGCGAGAAACAGGAGCCCGGCGGACAGCACCAGGCGGGCGCGCTCGACGAGCCCGGCATGCGAACGGGGGGGCGTGGTCGCACTCATGCGGATCCTCCGTGATGAGAAGGGTGGAATACCGGGCGGCTCACCGCGGCCCCGCCTCGAGCGCGGTGGCGGTTTCTTCGATGCGTTCCCAGGCGGCGGCCACGTGCCGCGCCTCGGTGTGCGTCTGCCCGATCGAGAGGCGCAAGGTGTAGCGGCCGTCGAGGACGGTGTGGCTGAGGTACAGGCGGCCGCTGTCGTTCAGGCGTTCGAGCAGGCGGTGGTTGATGGCGTCGCCGCCGCGGTGCCGGAAGCAGACGAGGTTCAGGGGCGCCGGAGCCGCCAGGATGAAGCGGGGCGAGGCGGCGACGTGCGCGGCGAAATCCTGCGCGAGCGCGACGTGGCGCCGCACGTGATGCCGCAAGCCCTCGACCCCGTAGTGGCGGATGACGAACCACAGCTTCAGCGCCCGGAAGCGGCGGCCGAGCGGCACGTGCCAGTCGCGGTAGTCGAAGACCGCGCCCGACTCGGTGGCCTTGTTCTTCAGATACTCCGGCAGGACGCTGAGGGTGCGGATGAGCGCGGCCCGGTCGGCGACGTAGAAGCAATCGCAGTCGAAGTTGGTGAACATCCACTTGTGCGGATTGAAGCAGTAGGAATCGGCCTGCTCGAGCCCGTCGTGGATGAAGCGGAGCTCGGGGCAGAGGGCGGCGGTCCCGGACATGGCGGCGTCGACGTGCAGCCAGATACCCTCGTCGCGGCAGAGGCGCCCGATGGCGGCCACGGGGTCGATGGCGTTCGACGACGTCGTCCCGACGGTGGCGCAGGCGAAGGCGGGCGTCAGGCCGGCGGCGCGGTCGTCGCGCACCTGCCGCGCCAGCGCCTCGGGGCGCATGGCGTGTCGTTCGTCGACCTCGACGAGGCGCAGGTTGCGGCGGCCGAGGCCGGCGATGGCGACCGCCTTCTCGATCGACGAATGCGCCTGGGCCGAGGCGTAGGCCGTGAGGCGCCCGTCGCAGCCGGTCTCGTTGGCGGCGAAGCCGGTGGCGCGCTCGCGCGCCGCGAGCAGGGCGCACAGCGCCGCGCTCGAGGCAGTGTCCTGGATGACGCCGCCGCCGGCGCCGCGCGACAGGAAGCGATCGGGAAGGCCGAGCATCCCGACCAGCCAGTCGAGAACATGCGTCTCGAGCTCGGTGCAGGCGGGGCTCGTCGCCCACAGCATCCCCTGCACGCCAAGACCGGACGAGAGCAGATCGCCCAGGATCGCCGGGCCCGAGGCGTTGGCCGGGAAGAAGGCGAAGAAGTTCGGCGACTGCCAGTGGGTGACGCCCGGCAGGACGATGCGCTCGACATCGGCGAGGATGGCGCCGAAGGGCTCGCCCTTCTCGGGCGGCGCCGCCGGCAGGGCGGCGCGCACGTCGCCCGGGCGCGCGCGCGACAGCACCGGGAACGACTCGACGCGCTCCTGGTAGTCGGCGATCCAGTCGATGACGGCGTGGCCATGGCGGCGGAAATCGTCCGCCGACATATGGTGGCTGCCCTGCTCCGGAGCGCCCCTCGTGGCCGGCGGCCGGGGCGCCTTCGGCTGATCGCGCCGGCTCACGCGGTTTCCAGAACCCTCTCCCGCTCGGGCCTCGCGACCACGGTCGCATCGGGTCCCGCGAGAGTCGCGACGCAGGTCACCATGGTGCCCCCGGACGGGCGCCGGCGGATGTCGAACGAGCCGCCCATGGCGTGGGCCCGGTAGCGCATACTGTCGAGCCCCATCCCGCTCGACCGGCGCGGTCGGCGCGCCACGCCGCGGCCGTTGTCCTCGATGGTCAGGCGCAGGTGGCGGCGCGTGGCGCGCAACGCGACCCGGATGGTGCGCGCCCGGCCGTGGCGGACGGCGTTGTTCACCGCCTCCTGGACGATGCGATAGACGTGCGTCGCCCGGGTCACGTCATCGCGCAGCAGGGTGTCGGGGCAGGTGACCCGGCAGGTCACGCCGTGGCTTGCGCGCGCCGCCGCGGCCAGATCCTTGAGCGCCGCCCTGAGCCCGCGCCCCTCGAGGTTCAGCGGCGACAGGCCGCGGGCCAGGCCGCGGGCGTCGGCGAGCGCGCGCTGCAGGAGCGCGCCGATCCGGCGGATCTTCACGCCGGCCCCCTTCGACAGCGGCTTGACGGACGGCCGCACCGAGTCGCACAGGTAGGCGATGGCGGCGAGCTGCTGGCACAGGTCGTCATGGAGATCCCGCCCGATGCGCCGCTGCTCCCATTCGGCGATGCGCAGCACCTCGGCCTCGAGGCGGCGGCGCTCGGCGATCTCGGCCCTGAGGGCGGCGTTCGCCGCCTGCATGCCGGCGGTGCGCTGCCTGACCTTGTCCTCGAGCGTGGCGCGCGCCTCGCTGAGCTGCGCCTGGGCGCGCTTCAACTGGTCGATGTCGGTGGCCGCCCCGAACCACCTGGTCACGTTCCCCGCCGGGCAGCGGATCGGCTGCGCCCGATCGACGAACCAGCGGTAGGTGCCGTCGGCGGCGCGGATGCGCAGCTCCTCGGCGAACGGGGTGCCCTTCCGGACCGACTTTTTCCAGGCCTGCTCCGCCCGGCGGCGATCGTCCGGGTGGAGGATCTGCAGCCAGCCGTGGCCTTCGATCGAGCCCGGGGGCATGCCGGTGTAGTCGTAGCAACGCTGGTTGACGTAGTCGCAGCGACCGTCCGGCGCGTTGGTGAACAGGATATCCGGCACGGTGTTGGCCATGGCGCGGAAGCGCGCCTCGCTCTCGGCCAGGGCATCCTGGACGGCCCTGCGCTCGGAGATGTCGCGGGCGAAACCGCAGTGGTAGCCGCGGCCCTCGAACTCGATGTAGTTCACCGTCACCTCGACGGGGAAGGTCCGGCCGTCGCGGGCGCGAACCAGGGTCTCGAACGTGCGGCTGCCCTCCCGGCGGATCTCCTCCCAGTAGGCGGCCCATTGCATGGTGGTGGCGGTGGTGCCGGCATCGAACTCGCGCACGCTGACGGCGGTGACGTCTTCGCGCGCATATCCCAGGGCGCGGCAGGCCGAGTCGTTCATGTAAACCGGGTGGCCGTCCTCGCCGACCAGGAAGGCCATGTCGCCGATGTGGTCGAGGACCGTCTGGGCCATCAGCAGTTGCCGTTCGGCCTTCTTCCGCTTGGTGATGTCGCGCAGCGTTCCGCGGCGGCCGATGAACCGCCCGTCGCCGTCGATGAGCGGCCGGCAGACGTGCCCGAGCCAGCGCTCGCCGTTCTCGGGATGGACGATGCGGAACTCCAGCTCCGAGGCGTCGGCGGGGCCGGCGAGGGCGGCGTCATGCCGCAGGACGAGCGGCAGGTCGTCGGGGTGCACGAGCCGGTAGAAGGCCTCCGGGTCGGCGTTCATCGCCCTGGCGGTGAGCCCCGTGATCCGCTCGCACGAGGGTGACGAGTAGATCAGCCGCACCTTCTCGTCGGTGATGTACTCCCACTCCGGCGAGGAGTCGGCCACGAGGAGATGGAGGTCCTCGATAGTGGCGGTCGGCACCCTTTGCGCGGCGCGCGCCACACCGCCCGCCACGTTGCGCTTGCGATCGGCCGCACCTGCTTTCATGGACCGCACCCCCGCGTCATTCAACCCCCACCCGGGCCGCGAGATCAAGCCCGCGCGCCTCGGCGCGGCGCCGGGGGCGCCCCGTCAATCGAGGTGCGCCCGGTCCGAATCCCCCATCGCGACACGGCCCCCGGGGAAATACTCGCCCCAGCGACGGTCGACGAGCCGGGCCGTGGCCGCATCGCAGAACAGCTCCTCCGGGTACCAGGGCTTCATGCGGGCGTCGATGGCGACCGGCGGCTCGAAGACCGGGTGGTGGCGCTCGAGGCGCACCGCCCGGGCATGCAGGTCGGCGGCCGGCTCGAAGCGCGTGAAGGTCGTCCAGAGGAAGTTGAAGACGCTCTTCGTG
>Ga0247727_10019317_pt1 | contig 10575 bp, 9 predicted proteins | sample WisWelCaveWW1625_FD_202498 | JGI IMG/M metagenome (GOLD analysis project Ga0247727, IMG submission 202498) | Biofilm microbial communities from Wishing Well Cave, Virginia, United States - WW16-25 | ecosystem: Environmental > Aquatic > Deep subsurface > Groundwater > Cave microbial mat | place...
CAAGCCCCCTGAGCAGATATCCGACGCCGTACGCGACTCCTGCCGCAATTCCTCCCACTATGAGCGTTTCCAAGCCGCTCTTCAACCAATGCTTTTTTGTCACATAGGTTTTTGCCGAGCCGATGATGAAGAACGCGATTCCTGTAAGGACTATGGAAAGCTGGTACTCGATGGCCTGAACGGAGGAAGAAAACATTCCTACAAAGTAAGACATCAACGGGATGGAGCCGACGATTATGAATGAGATGAATGTCACCGTGCCTTTTGCTGCGGGGGAATGGTGGTCTTCCTGCAATCCAAGCTCTTCTGTCATCATCATGTCCACCCAGACTTTCTTGTTTGAGGTGATTGTTTTGACTGCTTCCTCTAATTGCTTTCCCCTGAAGCCTTTTTTGCGCATGATGCCGCGGATTTCCTCTATTTCCCCTTGAGGATAATGCTCCACTTCCCATTCTTCCCTTTTGCGTTCCCTGTCGATGAACTCCTGCTGGGATTTTGCGCTGAGGTAATTCCCAACAGCCATGGAAAAGCCGTCTGCGAGCAGGTTGGCCAAACCAAGAATGATGACAATGTTTGAAGATAGCGCTGCTCCTGCTACTCCCGAAACAACGGCGAATGTGGTTACCGAGCCGTCAATCGCGCCATAGACAAAATCCCCCACATAGGTGCCATGCGGATGCTCGTCCTCAGCATGCTGATGCGCTATGGCTTCTTTGGAGTGGGCTTGTTTTGTGGCTTCAATGTCGTTTGAAGCGTATGCGTCCTGCGCTTTTGCCACTCTGCTTTTTCCCGCCATGAAGAATGCTCAAGAAAAGGACTATAAAAAGATATTGAAAGCGAGGCTCGGCAGTTACTCTTGCTCATCATGATCAGCACATCGATGAAAGCTTCGTCATCGCCTCAGGAGGGGAAAACTCACGGAGATTTATAAAAGTGCGGTTCCTGTTTTGCTATACGGCAGTGGAAAGCAATGTTTTTATAATGAAAATCAGATAAGTGGGCAATGGAGCCCATTGCGCTGATTGCAGCCATCTTTTTCTCTGAAATTGTCGGAACGCTTGCCGGCTTTGGCTCTTCCACGGTGCTGCTGCCCCTTGCCATTTTCATTGTCGACTTCCAATCCGCGATTGTCATTGTGACATTGACACATATTTCAGGAAACGTCACCAGATGGTACTTATTCAAACCCCACCTGAACAGAAATGTGCTCCTGAGATTCGGCTTCCCGAGTGTGATAGCCGGTGTCATCGGAGCTCTCCTTGTAAGCTATCTTCCTGCCGACGCCATCAAGGGCGTGTTGGGCATGTTCCTTTTGGTGTATGTGGCATCTTCCTGGCACACGCCGCACCTGAAGCTTGAGCCCACCACCCAAAACTGCATCATCGGAGGGGCAAGTTCAGGATTCATTGCCGGATTCATTGGAACCGGAGGCGCGCTCAGAGGAGCGTTTTTGCACGCGTTTGGCCTGAAGAAAAACGAGTACATGGCAACGATTGCAGCGATTGCATTAGTTGTTGATTTGAGCAGAATGCCGGTGTATGTCGCAAACAAACTGCTTGCCCCTGAATTTTACATGCTCCTCCCTGCGTTCATTGCCGTTGCGGTGATTGGCGCTTTTCTGGGCAGGTCCATCGTGCATCTCATGCCGCAGCACACGTTCAGGAAATTTATTCTTTCGGGCATCTTCCTCGTTGGCCTGTGGTTTGTGTGGGAAAGCATTCTGTAAAGAAAGGCACCTAACACATTTTAAGCGAACATTGCGGAGAAATGTTGCGAAGCGGTGCTGAGCGAACGCTTAAAATGTGTTAGGTGCCAAAAAACATCTACAGTACATTGAACCCAAAAGAGAATTCCTTTCCTTTCACTTTGTCTATGGCTTTATGCGCATGCTCTTTTGCAGGCTCTCCAGTCCCGATGTGGATAACCTCTGCGCCAACTTTCTCCTTGATTGCAGCTTCCCATTTCGACAAGTATTTTTTTAATTCTTCATCTACTTTAATGAACAAGGAAATGTTCTGCTGCTTCTGAAGCCCTGCTTTCTTGCGCAATGCCTGGATGCGCCTCATGACCTCTCGCGCATACCCTTCCCCTTCAAGCTCGTCATCAAGGGTTTTGTCCAAATAAACGTACGCTGCGCCAGATGAGGCTTCCTCATACTTTGCAGGAACTTCCCTTTGCACGATAAGGTGCTCCTTGACAATGGAATATTCCTTGTTATTCACCTTCAGCACATACTTCTCATGCGTTTCCAAGTGCTTCAGGATGGAAGCAGGAGCGTTGATGGCAAGATTGGCAATCACAATGGGAGCATCATCCCCAAATGTCGGCTGCAATTTCTCATAATCCGGCCTTACAGTTTGCTTCACTCCGGAAAGGGAAGGCAAAACAGAGACAGATTTTACGTTCACCTGGGTCTTGATGATTTCTTTCAACGCTTCAACTGCAGCAATGAGCTTTGTATCTGTTGCAACCACAACCAGCTCGCGCAACGGCCATCTTACTCCCCGCTGCATTTTCTCCCGAGCGCCAAGGGCAGATTGGACAATCTGGCCAATGGCCCCCATGTGCTGCTCAAGGTCATGATTAATTTTTGAGTCATCCACTTTTGGCCAATGCCAAAGATGGATGCTCTCCTCCTTGAGATGGAACGCATCCCTGAGATTTTGGTACATTTTTTCAGTAATGAACGGAGCGGCAGGCGCAAAGAGCTTCAGGGAATCAAACAAAACAGAAAACGCGGTCGCGCATACTGCTGCTTTTTCCTCGTTATTGCCTGTGGATGCCTTTTCCCTTGTCAATTGCAGATATGTCCTGCTTAAGTCAAGGAACAGCTCTTCAACTTCTTTCGGAGCCTCATCTAGGCGATATTCATCATACAGCTTGGTGATTTTCCGTATGGCTGAATGCAGTTTGGAAAGAATGTACTTCTCCTCAACATCATGCAAGTACTCTGCCTTATACTCTGAGGGGTTAATGCCGGTTTGTGATGCCAGCTCGAGCACATACTTGTGGAGATTCCAGAGCACCATCAGATTGCGGTGCTTGGTTTTCATGTCCTCGAAATTGTAATTGATATCCACTCCCGCACTTGTTCCGGTTATCATGTAATAGCGCAGAGTATCTGCACCATATTTTGAAACAACCTCTTCCGGAGTAATATAATTCCCAAGGGACTTGGACATCTTTCTCCCTAAAGCATCCTGCACGAAGCCGTGCATGTAGCATGCCTTGAAGCTCGGCTTTCCCAAAGCAATCATGGACGCGACATGAAGCAAATTGAACCATCCCCTAATTTGATCCTTCCCTTCCAAAATGAAATCTGCCGGGAAATATTTGTTGAACATGTCTTGTCGATTAGGAAAGTCAAGGGAATTCCAGGAAGCGCAGCCGGCATCCACCCAGACATCCAAAACATCTGGAACGCGCTTGTATGTCTTGCCGTCTTTTTTGATGATTATTTCATCAATCCAGGGAATGTGCGGCTCATCAACCTTCTGCCCGGACAACTGCTCAAGCTCTGCGGTTGAGCCAATCACAAAGTAATCATCTTGGTTGTCGACATTTCTCCAGATGGGAACCGGAGTGCCCCAATACCTTTGTTTTGAAATGGAATTATCACGCAGATTTTCAAGCCAGGAATTGAATGCATTGTACCCTGCTTTCGGCACCCATTGTACTTTGTCGTTCTCTTCAATCATCTTCTGCTTGATATCTTCGACTTTGAAGAACCACTGTTTTGTGGTGCGGAAAATAACCGGCTGATGGGAGCGTTGGCCATGGGGATACTGGTGCTCCACGGGAGTTTTTGCAACAACTGCTCCAAGCGTCTCCAAATCATCAATGAATGCCTTGTTCTGCTTGATGGCATGCCTTCCGGAAAACATGCCCATATTGTCTGCATACTTTCCATCCTCATGCACGGTGTTCCATGCAGGAACGTTGTTCCTGTGGCCAACCTCATAATCCTCAGGCCCGCAGCCAGGAGCCATGTGCACAAGCCCGGTTCCTGCACTGGTATCAACAAACTCTTCTGTTAAGATGACAGTGTGGGTGTTCGGATGCTTTGCCTTGATTTTGTCGTAATGCTCTTTTAACTCGCTGTAGAATGGATGGATGTACTCAACTCCCTTGAGCCTCTCTCCCTTGAACTCCTCCACAATTTCAAAAGATTTATTGCACACTGCCTGGATGAACGGAGCTGCAAGAGCTTTTGCGACTATCCAATATTCATCATCAACTTTGCACTTGACGTAATCAAAGTCAGGATGCGCCATGATGCCCAGATTGAATGCGATTGTCCAGGGGGTTGTGGTCCAGACAATAAGATATTCATTGTCCTTTCCCTTCACTTTCATCTTGACGAAAATAGAAGTGTCAGTCACGTTTTGGTATTCCAGTTCGTGCTTCGCCAAAGCTGTCTGGTTCGCCCAGTCCCATGCCATGGCTCGAAACCCTTCGTATAAGCGCTCCTGCTCATGCGCTTTTTTTACGAGCCACCATTCGCCGTCTATGAATTCTTTCGAGACTGACTGGTATGCGTTCTCAAAATCCATCCACACGCCAAGCTTTTCGAAATCATCGTTCATTATTTTCATGTTTTCAATGGAAAGATCCTTGCACGCCTGAACGAACTTGTCCACGCCATACTGCTCAATCATGTGCCTTCCTTTGATGTTGAGTTTTTTTTCCGCAGCATTTTCTGTCGGCAAACCGTGCATGTCGTATCCGGCCCGATCAAGAACTTCAAATCCCTGCATGCGCTTGTATCTCAAGATGGAGTCTTTCAATGCCTTGTTCCATGCTGTGCCGATGTGGACTTTTCCGGATGTGTATGGGGGGCCATCGCAGAAATAGAACTTCTTCTTGCCAAGATTTTTCCTGTTGGCCTTTTGATGGATATCCTGCTCTTCCCAGAACTTCAAAATCTCGGGCTCATACTGCAGAGGATTGAATTGCGACATGGAATTGCGAATGAAAGAATGCGTTATAAAGATTTCTGTATAGGGAAAGGCTACTTTCCTGCCTTTTTCATCTCTTTCAGCTGGCTTTTCGAGAGCTGCAAAAAAAGCTCTGTGATTTTGGTTAAGGTGACTTTCTGCTTCTCATGAAGCTCTTTGAGGTTGATGACATGCTGCTTTGCAGTATCTTCCAATCGAACCTTGGTTTCCAGATCAATTGCATCGCTGTCAAGGCCATCCAGCATGCTTTGGTAATGCATCTCAACACCATTGATATGCTCTGCGAAACTGTTCAGATGATCCATTCCCTTGCTTAAGTGGGGCTTTGTCCTGGTGATGAAGCCTTTTCCAAGCCCTTCTTTTTCCCTGTTGAAAGAAGGATGATGCTCCATGATGTTTTTGATGGCATTTCCGATGTGGAAATTGCCCACATGCCCAATGCCGGGATTGCCAAGATTATTTGCCACTTTTCTTCACCTTCTCCACATTCACGCGCAGGATGTCATCTTCATGAATACCCAATAAATCAACTATCTCCTTTGGGATGCTGATTCCCAGGCTGCTTCCGGTTTTCCGCACGCTTTTGATGAATTGCTCGGGCATGTTACAAAAACGACCCCCTCATTTTAATGGACTCTTTTTCAACCTCAGCACCGATTGTGGCTATCGCTGCAGCAGGCAAACCGATGGCCAAGAGAGAGGCAATAAACCTTTCAAAATGAAACTCAAATTCCTTTAGTTCGTTAAGGCTTAGGGAATTGCCAAACCCAGCCAACACGGCAAAGCCAAGGAAAAACAGCCCGGCAGCTTTTATATTGTCACCCACCTCTTCCCTCTTTTTGCATGCCTGATCAAACTTAATCAGCTCTTCTCTCATCGACTTGGCCACATTTGTAGCTTCGGTGAGAGCTTTACTCCTGTTTTGCATTAATTCTGCATATAAGTGCCTTTGCTCGTTGAATTTCTGATTGAATATTTTGATAGAAACCATATCCTCTTTTGTCCTAACATTCCCCAATGCTTCAAGCTGCTCGTTCACATTAGCCTTGATTTGCCCCAATATCCCTTTTGCGTTCACCAGACAATCCGCCGCTTCTTTTCCCTGCGCAAAAGATTTTGGAGTCCTGCCCTCCAATGGCTTTAGATTAGCCACTTTCAAAAACCTTTTAGCGCTTTTTTCCAGCTTTCTCCAAAATGGAGCTTCCTCTTCCTTGATAAGGCTGATGAGGTGATTCCTAGCGCTCAAGTTCATATTGAAATAGATTGAGGGGTCTTGATCCAAGTCTTTGGCGAACATCGCCTTTTTCCTGAACATCTCATCTGCTTTTTGCCCCATTCCTCTGGCGCCCTTTTCCACAAGGGCAAAATACTGGTACAGTCTTCGTGCGTCCATAGTATTATTTTATAATACTTTATATTAATTTTTTATTCTAAATATTATATTATAGGTTATAATACTATTTAGTTATATATAAATGTTTCGGTTCTTGACAAACCGCTACGAGAAAAATCCAGCCAGCGTCTGCTGCTTGTGGCTGCCGAGGAGCTCTTCTTTCGAGTAGCCCAGGACGTCGAAAATCCTGTCGACTGCGGGAACAACCTGGTGCTCAATGTAATACTCCGGGTCATAGTCATTCCCACTCACATCCTCGGGAAGCTTCACGCGGTTGCGGATGATGTCCTTTCCCTGCGTAACCACATAGGAGATGATTGTTCCTGATGCTACATTAATGCCTTTCTTCTTCATAAGCTCAGCTGCGGCCACGTGAGGGCCCCTGTTCATGTAGTCGCCCAGCTCCTTCACGAGCTGCATCTTGATGATTACCCTTTCGAGCGGAATTGTTTTTTCCCGCAGCTCCTTGATAACCTGCTTGACATATTCCAAAGCTTTTTTTTGGTCGTTTTCGCGCAAAATAATCTCTAAAACCCGCTCCTGGGTGTCCTTTGCGACAGCTGCCCAGTTCCTTCGAACGGTTTCAAACCCCCTAATCTTCAGCTTCCCGTCTTCAGAAAGTAGCGCATACTTTTTCTTCGCCCCATAACCGGACATTTTTGCGGAGACGAAAATCCCTGAAGGATAGAACCCGTCAAGCTCAAGCTCCATCAATCCCGGAAGATGCTCATTGATCTCTTTTGCAAAATCAACCGCGTCCTGTTTTGTCTTTCCCTCCAACGACAGAAACGCGCTGTCGGTGTCCGCATAGAGCACAGTAAACCCTTTCTCCTGCGCCTTATCAATCACCTGATGCACATAGAACCTCCCATACGCGGTTGTCGCCCCTGCGCTCTCAAGTGAATACCACCGCGCAACGGAAAAGCCGAGATATCCGTAAAACGAATTCGCGAGCAGTTTCAGCGCACCCTGCTGCGCATTCAGGAGAACAGCTTCTTCAGGGTGCGCCTTTCTGGCAGCAATCTTCATCTTCACCCTTGTCTCGATGATGTTTTGGATTACTGTCGGCAAAAATGCCTTCTTCTTGGTGCAGAACCATGTTTTCTCATCGCCGGGCACTCTTTGCGCGGTGTCCTTGCAGCATTCGCATCTCAAAGACTCGGGTCCAATGTTATGGCTCGCGATGACTGTTGGATACAAACTCAAGTAATCGAACACTGCGATATCGTGATAGAGTCCCGGCTTTGGCTCAAAGACAAACCCCCCTTCGATGGAAAGCGCATACCGTCTTGAGATCTCGCCTTCTTTTGGCTTGTTGGGTGCAATCTCGTTGAACTGAGGGGCTAATTTGAGCAAAAACCATTCCACCAATTGCGAGAAGCCCATCCTGCACACTTCAAATGGCGTTAGTCCGACCAGTTGCACAAGCGCAATCATGGTGGGCATCATCTTCATGGTGAGCTTGTGCGCGAGATAGGCATCATGCACGTTATACTCACAAAATTCCCCCAGCTTTGAAGGGTCATTGTCCCAGATGCCCGACAAGGCGTCCAAGTCCACCTTGTGCTTTTTCTCACCAAGGAGATGGGTCGCGACAGAATCCAGGCTGTAGCCGTCTGCATCTAACGAGCCCCTCATGACTTTCTTGATGAACTTAAAGACATCCAAATGCACCATGCCAGCAATCTGGAATTCTGAATCATCCCTGCCCCTCATTCTCGGCTCTGCGAAATCCGGGCCGAGGTCAAGCTTGATTTTGTATTTTCCCGCTCTCGCTTGGATATACGGCATGTCAAATCCGTCTGAATAATAGCCTGTGATGAAGTCTGGCTGATAATCAAGGATGGCCTGCTTTAATTTTTCGAGAAGCTCAGCCTCATCCTTGACAACCTCCACATAATCCAAATCTGTCCCAAACTTTTTCCACACCCAGACTTTTCGAATGCCCTCGCCGTAAATGGCTGCCATTAGGATGGGGTTTTTGTCAAAATCAACCGCCATGTTTGCCGGCATGTAGGTTTCAATGTCGATGGCAAGCACTTTCGGTTTGAGGGGTTCCTTGGAAACGTGGACAATGGAAGAAGATTTGAATGCCTGCACTCTTGCCTTTATGGCTGTGAACTCGCCTTCCACCTGGCACAGGCTCATGGGGAGGATGCCTTTGTCAATCAAGTACCTTCTTGCAAACAAAATATCGTGCTCATAGATGCCTTCCAGGAAATCCCAGCTCTTGATGACATCCCGGATTTTGGGAACGGCTCGCGGCAGGTTTGCCGTTATTTTCAAGGCTTGCACAGCCTTCCCATTCCTATTTTTTTCAATCTTTTCCACTTTGGAGACTTTATCGATTTCCCCATTCTCCTCAATCTTGATGTTGAGGAGCTTCTGCTCAATCTCTTCTATCAGTTGGCTGTCTTTTGGGATTGCATAGAAATACGGCTCGAAATCATTGTCTACCACAATGATGCGCTGCCCTTCCACTGTCTTTCCATACAGAAAAATCTGCGCCTTTCCACCTACTATCTTGTATGTCGCGTCATAGGGGAAAAACTGGATGGTTGCCATGCTTTTTAGGAGAGATGAATATTATATAAACGTGTTGCCGGGGGATGTCCTGTGCTTTTGTTTTTAACTGTAGCCACTGAAAAGAAATAACGCTGAAAACATTTAAAAGACGGCTTCCCTTAGCGAACCACATGGCAAAGCCGCTCTCCATTGAATTTCTCGTTTTCATGCATGAAGGCGCGACGAGGGGATTTCCAAGCAGGGAATATCCGCAGACATACACTCCAAAACGAGGAGAGCCATTTCAGCCTCCCCCTCCCAATTCATTTGATGGCAACCGCCTTTTCCCTTTTGGCATTGGAGACAAGTTCTGGGGATATTTTTCCCTGCAGAAGGGCAATGAGCAAGGTAACAGGTTGTATCCCATAACTGTAACCTGCTATCCACATGGTGACCTAAAGCCGGAAGAATTGGCTGAGTTCGAGCAAAAATCGCTATTGTTTTTCAGGAAATGCGCATGCCAGACTTATGATACAGGCGGGAAACCCCTCTTCCCTGCAGATAAGAAAGGTATTTAAACAAACTTCTGTTCGTTTTCTTAATGAGCACGAAGAAGGAAGCGCTTGAGCAGCAGCAGAAGGAGCAGGAGGAAATCTCCAGGATTAAGCTGCCGCGCGGAAAAGAAGTGTTTGGCATTCTTGAGCAAAGGCTTGGAGGATCGCGCATGAGAATTCGCTGCTTGGACGGAAAAACCCGCATCTGCCGCATTCCCGGAAGGCTGAAGCGAAGGCTGTGGGTCCGCGAGAATGACATTGTTATTGTTGAGCCCTGGGAGTTTTCAGGGGATGAGAAAGGAGATCTGGTCTTCAAGTACACCCCAACGCAGGTCTCCTATATCAGGAGAAGGGGATTCCTCAAGAAGCTTGAAGAAGCGAATGAGTTTTAAGGATTTAGTGTTGCAGCACCCCTCAACTGAGCGTACCTGACCACTATTTTTTCAATTTCCCTCCTAAACCCCCTTTCATTATCTTCGAATTCTGCTGTGTGCAGCACGTCCCTTATTCCGGTTGGGAAAACCAAATCAGCCAAAGCATCATACTCCTTGGGCTCAGCAGAGGTAAGTACCACAATGGGAGACTTCTTGTTGGCCGGGCTGCCTCTTGCTCCAGAAACCACTGCATGTATTCCACTATGGGGTCTACCCATTCGATTTTTTTGAAATCTAAACTCAGAATCAAACGGATGCGAAGCCAAAATGAGTCCATAGGCTGCCAATTCAAGCTTGCTCAGATACTCCTTCACAAGAGAAACCGGCTCTACCTCGAATGCGCACGGCGAAGCGCTTTTTTGAACGAGGGCCTCTTTTAGCCCAGCACTCCTTTCATGGTAATTTGCCCACAGGATTTTATAGGTGCTCATTTTACTGTGATTATGCTTTTATTTTTTCAATAGGTTATATTTTGAAATAAGATATTCTGCAAATTTTTGCGGAGATGAGGTAATTTCCTCTCCAGCACCAATTCGCACACATTCAGTTGCGCCCGCTTTCATAAATTGAGCAACCACCCCATTTGTCCTTTGCTCAGTTGGCTTGGGAAAATACGGGACAATGATTGGTGTTGCATAGTTCTCATCACTCGCTCTTACAGATTCAACAACGTAGCGAGATATCCCCCCATAATCCCCGAGAAGGACATCCTCTAGCAATCCCGGCAATCT
>Ga0247727_10019318_pt1 | contig 10574 bp, 9 predicted proteins | sample WisWelCaveWW1625_FD_202498 | JGI IMG/M metagenome (GOLD analysis project Ga0247727, IMG submission 202498) | Biofilm microbial communities from Wishing Well Cave, Virginia, United States - WW16-25 | ecosystem: Environmental > Aquatic > Deep subsurface > Groundwater > Cave microbial mat | place...
CGAGATAGCGCAGAAACTCGCGCGGCACAAAGCGGCCAAAGGCGGAGTTGATTTTCAGCAAATTCAAATGCGTCTTGATGCGCGCCAGCAGCTCGTCTTTGGAAAACGGCTTGGCGAGATAATCATTCGCGCCGGAATTCAAACCTTCCAGCAAATCCTGCACTTGATCTTTGGCCGTGACCATGATCACCGGCAACTCCGCCGAGAGATACTTTTGGCGCAGGCGTTGGCACACTTCATAGCCGGACATGCGCGGCATCATCACATCGAGCAAGATGAGATCGAATTTGGTTGTATCAATCACCCGCAGCGCTTCTTCGCCGTTGTAGGCTTGGCTGAAGCGATATTTGCCCAACGTGAGATGGTTCGCCAGCACTTGCTGATTGACCGGCTCGTCGTCGACGATCAGAATGTGGAATGCGCCATCCGGACTGCTCTGCTCCAACACTTGCATTTCCGTGGCGATGCCTTCCACCTGCCGGACGCGCGCGAGGTCGATGATCTGGCCAGTGATGGGAATATAGGCCTGTTCGGTTTTCGCGGGCTTGCCCTTTGAAACCGGCAGACTGAAAGTGAAAACCGAGCCTTTGCTAACTTCGGACTCCACCCAAATTTTCCCGCCGTGCAGCTCGACCAAACTTTTGGTGATCGCCAGACCGAGGCCGGTGCCGCCGAATTCGCGCGAAATTGAAGCGTCGACCTGCTCGAACGACTTGAAAATATCTTGCTGCTTGTCCTTTGAAATGCCGATGCCGGTATCTGCCACCGAAATTTCCACCATGCCATTTCTTTGCGCTGCCGAAATTTTCACTTCGCCGGATTGGGTAAACTTGATGGCGTTGCCCACGAGATTGTGCAGAATCTGCTGCAAGCGGTTCTCGTCGCCTTCGACCGGCGGCAGGTCCGGCGGTATCTCATTTTTTAAAATGAGCTTTTTGCCGGCCAACAGCGGCTCGCTGAATCTCAACACCAGATCCACCAGCACGCGCATGTCAATGGATTTCTTTTGGATGGCGAGATGCTGGGTTTTGAGCTTGGAGAAATCCAGAATATCGTTGACCAGGCTGGCGAGCCGCTTGCCACTGGCGATGATCATGCCCAGATTGGCCTGCATCCTTTTCGGAAGTGTGACGCTTGAATCCGCGACTGAAGATTCCGCCAAACCGATGATGCCATGCAGCGGCGTGCGCAACTCGTGAGAGGTGTTGGCCAAGAAATCATCTTTGAGCTTATCGACTTGCCGCAGCCGCTCGTTGACCTTACGTTCGCGCGCCAACTCTTTCGCCTGCGCCTGGGTTTTGTAGCGAATGTAGCCGAAAACCGCGCCGGCAAACATCAGCCCATAAAGCGTGTACGCCCACCACGTCTTCCACCACGGCGGCGTAATGGTGATTTTCAGCGAGGTGCCTTCTTCGTTCCAAACGCCATCGTTGTTGGAGCCTTTCACACGCAGGGTGTATATGCCAGGGTCAAGGTTGGTGAAAGAAACGCGGCGTTCCGTGCCAAGCTGAATCCATTGATCGCTGTAGCCTTCCAATTTGTAAGCGTATTGATTTTTAAACGTGTTGCGATAACTCAGCGCCGCAAATTCAAAATTTAAGATATTGTCTTTATAGGAAAGAGTAATGGCCTTTTTTACCGAAATTCCTTTTTCGGTAATAGCAATACCTTCTGCCTCGCCGGTATTGAAGCGCTTGAATGAGCTGATGGCTATTGGTGGAATGTATGGATTGTCTTTAATGCTGTCGGGATGAAACATCGTAAAGCCGCTGTTGTCACTTCCAAAAAACATTTCACCGTCAGCGCTTTTATGCTGGCTGGGCATGACAAACGAATTGCTGGCCAATCCATCCGCGACATCATAGTTCCGAAAAGTTTTGGTTTTTGGATCAAAGCGGGTTAATCCAATATTGGTAGTCAACCATAAACGACCGTGAGCATCTTCTAATATTCCACAAATTTGATTGTCGGGAAGGCCGTCTTTGGTCGTGAAATGAGTAAATTGTTCGGTCTTGTGATCAAAGTGATTGAGTCCACCGCCCTGCGTTCCAACCCAAAGGGTTCCGCTATGATCAACATACAGCGGCCCTACGTAATTGTGGCTGAGGCTGTTGGGATTGTTCGGATCATTGACAAAATGGGTAAATTGTTCGGTGTTACGATCAAAGCGATTGAGTCCACTTGCTGCAACCCACAGGATATTGCTCGAAACGGAATCTTCACAAATTGCCCAAACATAACCGCTCCTGATACTATTAGGATTTTTGGAATCAGGGACAAAGCGGGTGAATCGGCTTTTCTCGCGATCAAATCTATTGAGGCCGCCGCCAAAGGTACCTATCCAAAGTACGCCGTAGCGATCTTCATAGATCACGGTAATAAGATCACTGCTGAGACTATGTGGGATATCGGGGTCGTGGACGTAGTGGGTAAATCGTTTGTTGATCGGGTCAAACTTATCGAGCCCTTTATGCGTTCCAAGCCAGAGCATGCCGAGATGGTCTTCATAAATCACTCCAACGGTATTATTGCAAAGACTGTTAGGGTTTTGCGGATCATGGACAATCGAAGTAAATTGTTTCGTATTGGAATCGAAGCGATTCAGTCCATTCCCAGTTCCCACCCAAAGCGTGCCGGTATGATCTTTAAAAAAGCTTTCAGCAAAATTTTGACTGAGACTATACGGATTATTCGGATCGTGAACGACTTTGGTGAATTGTTCTCTGCCGCGATCAAATTTATTGACGCCGGCCATAAAAGTTCCGACCCAGAGTATGCCGGAACGGTCTTCGTAAATTGACCAGATAACTTTATCACTGAGGCTATGTGGAATCTTTGGATCGGGCATAAAACGCGTAAATCGTTCTAACGCACGATCAAAGCGATTCAGCCCATTCCACGTTCCAATCCAAAGCGTACCGGAACGATCTTCGTAAATCGCCTCTACACTATCACTGCTGAGGCTATGCGGATTTTTGGGGTCGTGAAAGAAAGGAGTAAATTGTTCCGTCTCCCGATCAAATTTTTTGAGGCCGGCGCCCTCCGAGCCGAGCCATAGCGTTCCGCCACGATCTTCAAAAATCGTGGCGATTTGCCTGGCTTTACGATTCAGAGGGTTTTGCGGATCGTGCTCATAATGAACAAACTGCTCTCTCTCGCGGTCAAATTTGTTGAGCCAGCGCCCCGTTCCAATCCATAGCGTACCGGTACGATCTTCGTAGATTGAAAAAATCGAATAGCCATGCAGACTATTGGGATCTTTGGGGTCATAGAAATAACGAGTAAACTGCTCTTTCTCGCGATCAAATTTATTCAGGCCATAACTTGTTCCCACCCAGAGCGTACCCGTATGGTCTTCATAGATGACATTGACGCCGCCGTTGCTCAAACTGTTCGAGTTTTGGGGATCGTGCTTGAAGCGGGTAAAACGCTCGGTGTCGCGTTCGAAACGATTGAGGCATGCAGCATTGGGGCCGCCTGCCCAAAGCGTACCGGTGTGATCTTCATACATCGCCCAGGCAACATCCTGCGATAATGAGGTGGAATCAAAGACATCCTGTCGATAAGCGGTAAAGTTGTAGCCGTCATATTTATTCAGCCCCGCCTGCGTTCCAAACCACATGAAGCCTTGATGGTCTTGCAGAATGCAATACACGGTGCTTTGCGAGAGTCCCTGCTCCAGCCCGATGCGCTCAAATTTGATCCCGCGAGCGGGATTTTGGGCGAGGAGAAATGACGGCGGGTTTAGCGCGGCCAGCGTGAGCAGGCCGAGCCGCAGCATTTTGCGCCACATATTGTGCTCCTTTGCGTATTAAAAACCCAACAACAAAAAAATTTTGTTTGCGATTGAGGTTAAAAAAGCTAAATTTTATTTAGCAAACAAGATAAATCACTCTCAAGGTCAAATATGGAAAACGCCTCGAATGCCGAGATCACCATCCATCTGGAAGACGAGGTGTTGATGGCTATCGATTCGGTAACCGCAAATACCGGAATCTGCCTTCCAGATTGCCGGTAACTTGCTGGGCCTGAGCAGCGCCGGCAAAAAGTGCCAGCCCCAAAACGACAGCTTTAATCTTTTCTACCATAGCGCACCTCCGAGTTGCACTAAAGAAGAAACAGATGTTTTTGTTGGAAATACTCAGATTCATCGTTGGTCGGTACCCCAGATTCATTTTCAGCAATTCTTGGAAGTTGCGGAAGGGCTTCGGTAAGAGTCCACGCCGAAGGAACTATCATTGATCGCAAGGAAGAATCAGCGCATGAGGCTGAAGTAAGTGGTGGAATCTACGAAGCGCGATACGTTTCCATCAAAACAACCAGCAAGGCTTACAGCTTGAACATTCTTTTTTATCCTTCCTTGTTTCGAGGATGGTTTCCGTTCGCCAGCCAATACTTTCGCAGCTCGAGCATCTGCAAGCGATTCATCTTCAAGGCATCTATTGTCGCTCGGCCTACTGGCGTCAAGCCTAAAACCAGCGCGCCATCTTTACTCCAGGCAAAATGCTCGGACCAGCGATCAAAAATGGGATGAAAGAGCGACGCCTGCGTGCCGGTGATCAGGTCAACAGCTTGCGTCTTTGCAGCTTTGTGACGATTACAACTTGGGCAACAAAGACAAAGGTTGTCAATCGAGGTCTTTCCACCCTTTAATTGGGGCACGATGTGATCAATTTCGAAGGTGACACCCATGAGCCTTTCTTCGCTCCGACAAAAGGCACACTGGTCACGCGCTGCCGCCAGCACTCTTCGGCGCACGTTTGCCGGAATATGAGAAGCGCTCAAATCGACGCTCCGCCGACGTGCTTTGATTGAAGCAGGGTGTATTGGGCTCTGGCCTTCAACAAAGCAAGGCGGTCAATCTCCTCTAAAATTTTATCCAGCTCCTTGTTCTCCTTCTCGCTCAAGGCAGTCGCCTTGGTTTTGCGTACCAGCAAGCGTAAACGCCGCTGGCGGGCTGGCGCCAATATGGCCTGAGCCAATGTTTGCAATTCACCGAGGCTCATGCCGGACAGCATTTCCAATGCAGGCCCATTCGTTTTGCGCCGGCTCATTTTGGGGAATGAGCTCCCTGCTTCGCTTAACAAGGTTGCGACCAATTCCGTTTGCGCATGAAAAGGTAATTTCCGGGCCTCGCGAAGAACTTTCTCAAAACTTGCAATCGCCATCTTTTTGACTCCCTGTTTCAGTCAAAGCTACTAATCAAACAGAATTCTTTTCTGAGCTTCGTGAGCTGCTCGCATAAACTTGCATGGCTGAACCTCCTCGAGATAAGCCAAGATACTCAGTTTTTTGATTACAATCAAATCTTGTGAATGATCATTGATCCGTCATATTTATTCAGCCCATCGTACGTGCCGAACCACATAAATCCTTGCCGGTCTTGCAGGATGCACCAGACGGTGCTTTGCGAGAGCCCCTGCTCGATCCCGATGCGCTCAAATTTGACCGGCCGATTTTGGGCGGGGAGGAGTGCGGGCGGAGTCAACGCCAGCAAGGCCAACCGGCCAAGTGTTTTGTGCCATGTGCTGCTGCGGCCTTCGAAAACGAACGCGAGGGCTGCTTTCATCATGATCCACCCGTCCCTAAAAGTTTTGTTTGCAGTTGAAACTTGGATAAGTTAAATTCTTATCAAGATGAAGAAAAAATAAGAGCCAAATTTCAGGATAAACGATGAATATGAAAACCGTAGAAACGATGGATTTGCCAGATGTCATTGAGCGCTCAAATGCTCAGGTTATGGCAACCAAGATCGACGCTGAATCTGCAAAACGTCTGACCAATCGCTTCATTCTTGAAAACCTGCCCGATCGCTTCGGCGCCGGAACCCCGCGGTTTCTGCAATTCCCGCTGCGCTCGGTCTGGATTGTTCCGGTGGTTCTTGCTTATCCGCGTATCGGCCCGGTTGGTCAAGCTGGCATTGCGGCAGTCGATACTGAAACCGGTTCCGTTGTCGGCTGGACGCCGCTGGACGAAATGAAGAAAGCCGCCGAAACAATTTATGAACGAAAAAAGGCCGATATCGAAGCCGCCTTTCTACAAACAAGAAACGCCTGATTCATGCGCCGTGGCTTGCTTACGTTCAGTTTTGCATTTCTACGATCATGTCGCGGACGAAGCTTCGCTGCGTGAAATGTGCGGCGCTACTTCTTCGGGAACGTTGGCGGATGATGTGGTCAAGTGCGCTCATACCTTGAGTTTTGAGGCGCAGAAAGAGTATACCAACCTGGAACTGCTGCAACAACACCTCGCCGCAAACCGTTTCCCAATTCTCTATATCAATTTGCTCTTCATCGATGGTATTGATTCAGTACATGCTGTCGTTGCAACTGAATTGCAAGATCAGTTCCTCCGTGTCATTGATCCGCTTGAAGGGGAGCGGTCTTTTCCTTTGCCTGCCTTCGAGTCATCCTGGCAGATGCTGAATAATCTGGCTATCGTTGTTTGGAAATCCGAAACTTAAGCCAACTCACTTCTGCAACCCCACCTTCTCAAGCAACGCCTGAAATCTCGCATCCGCACGCAGGCTGTCGAATTTCGGCTCTACATTAAGAAAAACTACCCAGCCACTGTGTTCTTCGTAGGCCTTTTCGAGCATGGCCAAGGCGGACTCCTTATCATCCAGTCCGACGTAGAGAACCGCTATGTCATAAGGCGAAACATATTTCTGCTCGGCGCGCTTGAGCAATTCGTCGAGGATTTGTTGCGCGTCGGCTCGCCTTCCCGCCAGCGCGTAAGCATGGCCCAATGACCGGAGGCTCAGGGTGCGACGGTTTGAAAGGGCCACGGCCGTTTCCAGCTCTGCGATGGCTTGCTCATACAGTCCCTGCTGCTCATACACCTGGCCGAGAATGTCGCGCGCAAAAACGAAGTCTTTATCCAGTTCTATCGTTTTGCGAACCGCTTCGAGGGCGCGGTCATACTGCCGCGCAAAATAATAGAGCCAGCCCATCCCCGTCGTTGAGACCAGTGAGAGCGGGTCGAGCTCTTGCGCTTTTTTGATTTCAACCACACAGCGCTCGAACTGGCCGGTGGGCAACAAATACCAGAGCGCATACCAATAATGCGCGATGGAGTGATTCGGGCTGAGCGCAATCGCGCGCTTGAATTCTTTTTCAGATTCCGGCCAATTGCGATCGTACATCGCGCGCAGGCAACCGAGCGAGGTATGCGCCTCCGGAAGCGCCTCGTCTATCGCCAACGCTTGCTCGGCCGCAGCCTTGGCTTTGGGCATGGCTTCGGTAGGCGGCAGAAAGCCCTGAAATCCCAGCAGCGTGTATCCGTCAGCCAAGCCCGCATAGGCCAGGGCATAGCCGGGCTCGAGGGCAATGGCTTGCTCACAATGCGCCACGCCTTTCTTCAATCCTTCTTCAGAGCGTTTATTCAAATGAAAACGCGCTTGCAAGTACAAATTATAAGCTTCCAGATTTTCCGTATAGCGTTTGACGAGCTGGGTTTCCTGCTCGCCGGTCAGCTTCATCTTCAGCTTCATGACGATGGCCTTGGCAATATCATCTTGGATCGCGAAGACGTCATCCAGCTTGCGGTCGTATTTTTCCGACCAGAGCTGAAAGCCGTCGGCGACATTGACAAGCTGCGTCGCGATGCGCAGGCGGTCTCCCGCTTTCCGCACGCTGCCTTCGAGGGCATGGCTGACGTTGAGCAGCTTGCCGATGGCGCGGATGTCCTGCTCCTTCCCCTTGAAGGCAAATGCGGAAGTGCGGGAAACCACCCGCCAGCCCTCGATTTTTGCCAGGGTATCAATCAACTCTTCGGTGAGGCCGTTGCAAAAATATTCCTGATCCTTTTGTTGGCTCATGTCCGTAAGAGGAAGCACGACGATGGCGGGAATCGGTTTATCTTGCTTGGGTGAAAGCGGCGGCGGCGTCTGGGCGGCCAACCCTTTGAGATCGAGCAACAAATCCGCCATCTGTTGATAGCGGCCTGCGGGGTTCTTTTGCAGCGCTTTCTCAACTAAGCTGACGATATACTCCGGCGTCTGGGGATTCAGTTTGGCAATCAGCTCCGGCGCTTCGTGCAAGATGGAATAAACGATCGCCTGTTCATAATAGCCCTTGAAAGGCAACTGTCCGGTCAACATTTCATAGAGCACCACGCCGAATGACCAGATGTCGGTGCGACAATCCAGCTCATCGCCGCGGGCCTGTTCCGGAGACATGTAAGCAATGGTCCCCACGGTCTGTCCTGCTTTTGTCAATAAGCTCCCTTGCCCCATCTTGGCAAGGCCAAAATCCATGATTTTCGCCTGGGCTTTATCGGTGATCATAATGTTGGCGGTTTTGATGTCACGATGAATGATGCCTTTTTCGTGCGCTGCCTGCAATCCCTCGGCAATTTGCATCGCGTAATGAGTCGCGTCATCCATCGCCACGGGCTTGCCCTCTTGCCGGCTGCTTCTCACCAGGTCGCGCAGCGTTTTACCTTCGATGAATTCCAAGACGATGAACAACTCATCGCCAAACTCTTCGATGGCGTGAATCGTCGTGATGTTGGGGTGGTTGAGGGCGGCAGCGGCCTGAGCTTCGAGCATGAAGCGCTCGCGCTCTTCCTCCTGGGAAGCGATGTGGCGGGGCAAAAATTTGATGGCGACGAAGCGCTTGAGCCTGGCGTCTTCGGCTTTGTAAACAACGCCCATGCCGCCTTCGCCCAATTTCTCCAAAATTCGATAATGAGAAACTGTGCTGCCGATCATAATCTCCTCGCCTCCTCGAAACGAATCTGTCATTGTGATGGATTCAGGAAGAACGCTGTCTCAGACACAAAAAGCCAACCCTGCAGCTTGATGAAGGTAGGAAAAGAAAAGCGATAATCGTCTTCGGTCTGCGGCGAAATTTAACATGCACCAAAAGCGTTTGCAAGTTAAATCTTCGGTAGAGCCGTTGATTCGTGGGAGGTCAATTGAAGCGAAAAGTTGGCAAAAATCGTCATTGGCCGGCCACATGGAGGATTGCCCGTTTGAAGATTTTGCCCAAGCGACCGGCCAATGATTTGATAATCTCTCAAGTTGTTTGCTGAAAAAATGCTGCAAGGTCTTTTAACGCCACCCGCCCAATATCGCGCCCATGATCAGCAGATAAACCAATTGGTAGCTGACATCGATCAAGTAAGTAGAAAGCGGTTTTTCGGAGAACATGTTGGCCGTCAAACCGATCGTCGCGGCAAAACCCAGCCAGAACAGAAAACCGAGCTGCAAGCCTTTTACAGCACTTGGGGCCTCGGGATAAACATAGGACAAGAGCACCGAAAACACCACGCCAATCACCAGATAACACACAAAACAGGTGATGTAAGCCTGCGCCGCCGTCTTCTGCATCTCTTTCACTTTCTCTTCGGTATAGCCGTGGGCTTTCATCCACAGCTTGCCAAAGAGAGCGGGCGAGTACCACAACGCGCCGACGAGAAACGTGGCAATGGCCGACGCGGTTACTGCAAGAAAATTAATTTGAGCGCCAAACATAACTCCTCCTCATCCTTAATAATGATTGTGAATAATAAAACCGATTATTTGCTGGTGAATTGAGCAGACGAGTAATTTTCCAAGATGCCTTTTTCCGCCATCACTTTTTCGATGCCAACGCGATCCATCGGCACGAAACCCGAAAGGTTTTCATAGCCGGTCTCGGTGATCACGATCATATCCTCGAGACGGATGTTTATTTTCTCCTCGGGCACACGTATGGCAGGTTCGATGGTAAAAACCATGCCGGGTTTTAGCGGCCCGGTGTATGTGCCCACATCATGCGTCGCCATACCAACCCAATGCCCCATGTAGGTCTCCGGATTGTTTGCAGCGTTCCGGTAGTTTTCGACGAAAGTGCGCGCCGCTTTTTCATAATGCGGCTTGGAGAATTTTGATTTGGCAAGAATGCCGGACATCGCCACTGCTGCTTCCTTTTTGATGTCTGCCGCCGTCACATTCGGACGGATGGCTTTCAAAATCGCTTGATAGCAGCCGAGATAAAAATCATACAACTCGCGTTGCCAAGCATTGAACGTGCCGTTCACCGGCCACATGCGCGTGACGTCGCTCATGTAATAACCAACGTCCGGCGCAAAGTCCATGAGCAGAAAATCGCCGTCTTGCATCCGGCGCTTGCCGGCGTTGTAATGGCCGTACCAGGCGTTCGGGCCGCTGGCGACGAGCGAATAATAAGCCTCTCCCTGCGCGCCGTTGCGATAGTAGATGAACTTGGCCATCGCATCCAATTCATATTCACATTGGCCGGGCTGCGTGGAGCGCATGCCTTCCATCAGCGCCAATCCTGAGAGCTGCGTTGCTTTGCGAATCAATGCAAGCTCTGCCGGGCTTTTGATCAAACGGAGATCATCCAAAATCGGCGTGAGGTTTTTTATTTCAAAATGGGGAAAACGCGTTTGCAAAAGGTTTACAAAGTTGCCTTCGCGAGAAGCGCGTCCATCCCAAGGGTCGTTGGCAATGTCGCTGATGCCGCGCAGCGCCAAATCTCTGCTCATGGCAGGACCTTCCGCCGGGCTAAACGGTGTGAAGAGAATTTGTTTTTCCACGGTGCGAGCAAAACGCGCGAGATGCTCGC
>Ga0247727_10019319_pt1 | contig 10574 bp, 10 predicted proteins | sample WisWelCaveWW1625_FD_202498 | JGI IMG/M metagenome (GOLD analysis project Ga0247727, IMG submission 202498) | Biofilm microbial communities from Wishing Well Cave, Virginia, United States - WW16-25 | ecosystem: Environmental > Aquatic > Deep subsurface > Groundwater > Cave microbial mat | place...
GCGCCATACTAATAACAGACGACAGTAGGAAGTGCCATGACGACTCATGACGCCGAGCGCCAAAAACAGACCGGCGTTGCGATCAAGGACCGAGAAAAGACGGAGAAACCGCCGAAGTACAAGGTTTTGCTGCATAACGATGACTACACCACCATGGACTTTGTGATAGAAGTATTGATGAAGATTTTTCACCGTAGCCGGACGGATGCGATCCAGATCATGTTGACGGTCCATCATTCTGGAGTTGGAGTATGTGGCATCTATACGCGTGACGTGGCGCAAACCAAAGTTGCCAAAGTCATCGAAGCCGCACGACAGGCCGGGTTCCCTTTGCTCTGTTCCATGGAGCCGGTAGGGAGCGACGCGTGAAGATTTCGCCTGAATTGCAGGTAACCGTTGGCGTTGCGTTGAATGACGCTGCACAGCGCGGGCATGAATATGCCGGCCTTGAGCATCTACTATTCGCCTTGTCACATGATGTGCGAACGGCCGACATTTTAAAAGCGTGTGGGTCGAATTTGGGGGAACTCAAGGAGAAAATTGACCAGTTCTTGGATGACAATTTCGAAGTATTACCGCCAGATCAACGCGTCTCTCCGCGGCCGACGATCGGATTCCAGCGGGTGATCGAACGGGCCATTGCTCACGTTGAACGAGCCGGCAAGGAAGAGGTGTTCGGCTACAATGTGTTGATCGAACTTTTTGCCGAAACCGATTCGTGGGCAGTGCATTTGCTGCACGAGCAGGGGGTGACGCGGCTTAAGTTGCTTGAATATATTTCCCATGGCATGCGAGAGCGGGAGCGCTTGCCACAACATGCACCTCGGCCAGGAAGAACTTCCGATGAAGAGGATGCCTCTCCGGGGGATGCCGGCGCGCTCGATAGTTTCGCGGTCAGCCTTAACAAATTAGCGCGCGAGGGGAAAATCGATCCGTTGATCGGACGCGGACGTGAAATCGAACGGACGATCCATATTTTGAGCCGGCGGCGAAAGAATAATCCGCTGCTGATCGGCGACCCGGGTGTTGGCAAGACTGCGATCGTTGAAGGGTTAGCACTGAATATCGTGAACGGTAAAGTGCCCGATGTCCTTAAGGATACGGAAATTTTTAGTCTCGATATGGGCGCGCTTGTCGCGGGTACACGATACCGCGGTGATTTTGAAGCACGCCTAAAATCGGTGATTCAAGAGTTGAAGGAAAAGCCTCGTGCGATCGTCGCCATCGACGAGATCCATACGGTGGTCGGCGCTGGCGCGACCAACGGCGGGGCGTTAGATGCCTCTGATCTGCTAAAGCCGGCTCTAGCCAGCGGGCAGTTTCGTTGCATTGGGATGACGACGCATACGGACTATCAGCGATACCTCGAAAAAGATCGGGCCTTCTTACGGCGCTTTCAGAAGATTGATGTCGATGAACCAAGCCTCGATGATGCTTTGAAAATTTTGGATGGTATTGCCCCTCAATATGAAGCGTACCACAACGTGACCTACAGCCAATCGGCGATCCGGACGGCAGCGGAAATGGCCAGACAATATATTCCGGATCGGCGATTGCCCGATGCCGCGATCGACGTCTTGGATGAGGCAGGTGCAAAGGCGAGACTCGCCGGCCGTCAGGGGGGGCGAATTTCGCCACGCGAAATCGAGTCAATCATTGCAACCATGGCCAAGATTCCTGAAAAGCAGGTATCCAAATCCGACCGTGAACGACTTCAGACGTTGGAGCACGATCTTAAGGCGATTGTCTTTGGACAAGAACGTGCCATGGCGCAGTTAGCAAGCAGTATTAAGCTCGCACGAGCCGGGCTACGACAGCCGGAAAAGCCAATCGGGTCCTTCCTGTTTACGGGCCCGACAGGGGTTGGCAAAACCGAAGCCGCACGGGCTCTGGCAAAATTGTTGGGGCTCGAATTTATCAGATTCGACATGAGTGAATATATGGAGCGACATACCGTTAGTCGATTGATCGGTGCACCGCCGGGATACGTCGGATTTGATCAGGGAGGGCTATTGACCGACGCCATTCGCCGTACGCCGCATGCGGTGTTGCTGCTGGACGAGATCGAAAAAGCACATACCGACATATTCAATCTATTATTACAGGTCATGGATCATGGACTGTTGACCGATACCAGTGGACGAAAGGTCGATTTTCGGCATGTGATCGTGTTGATGGCGAGCAACGTCGGTGCTGAAGAACTCGATCGGCACGTGATCGGGTTTGGTGAACGGACAACAGAAGGTGATGATGACAAGGCATTTAAAAAATGGTTCAGTCCTGAATTTCGGAATCGGCTTGACGCCCGGATACCATTTGCGTCGTTGTCGCCAGAAATTATGGGGAAAATTGTCGACAAATTTATTGAGGAACTCGCAGGACAGCTGATTGCGAAGAAGATTGAGCTTGTCCTGACCGAACCGGCACGCGACTATCTAGCAGCGAAAGGTTACAGCAAACAGTATGGCGCGCGGCCGCTAACGCGTGTGATTCAGGAAGCAATCAAACACCCCCTGTCAGAAGAACTCTTGTTCGGTAAGCTTGACAAAGGTGGGCGGGTACGGATCGATGTCGAATCTGACAAACTCGTCTTTCAGTTCGGATAATGGGACGCTCGTATGCTCAGCTGGCGGTTGAATCGTGCGACCCGAGAAGATCGGCCGAACCCTGTCTTGCAGGGGTGGCTCGTGATCATTTTTGCGTTTATCGCTTGTGAGAAGAAGCAAGAGGAGGTTGCACTCAATCGTTATCCATTTGCCATTTCTGCACCCACAGAGAGACAGCAGGCGTTCGAGCGAGAGCTAGCGCGGTTTGAGGAGCGAGTCCGTGGGAATCCCTCGCGGGACGAGGATCTGGCGCAGTTAGCTTTACACTATGTTGAGAAAGGTCGGCGGACGTGGGATCTGAGTTGGCTCGATAAGGCCGAGGCGATGGCCAAAAAATCGCGGTCTGTTCGATCCAATAGAAATCGCCTAGCAGACCTGGCGTTGGCCGAGATCGCGAGCGAAAAATATCGATATGACGATGCCATTCCACCGTTAAAGCGGATCCTGACAGCGGATCCAAGCGACTTTGATGCCGCCCTCCTGCTGATCCAAGCGTACCTCGGAAGCGGAGAAAACGATGTCGCGCAAACTGTTGCGGAATCGCTTGCCAAGGCGAAGCCGTGCCTGAAAAGTTTGATCGCCTTGGGACAGATCTATGAAACAAACGGTCGCGCGCATGATGCTGAACAAGCCTATCTGGCGGCCATGACATTGGAAGGCGCGGGGGACGGGCAAGCCTCAGCCCAGGTGCGGACATTGCTTGCCCAGTTCAACATCAACCAAGGGAAACTGGAAAATGTTCGCTGGTTGGTGAATGAGGCGCTGCGGATTCGTCCCGATGATACGCGTGCCGTTCAGATATTGGCTGAACTTGAGGCGCAATGGGGGCATCTCGAATTGGCGGTCGAGCTGTATGCGCAAGCCTACCGGATTTCGCCCGATCCGCAGTTTTTGGTTGCGCAGGCGAAGATTGCCCGCCGTCGAGGGGATGGAAACGCGGCAGCGGAGCTATTCCGACATGCCGAGTTAGCTTACCGCGAGCGGATTCACCAAAGCGCCGTTGGGCATCGACGGGAGTTAGCTGAACTGTTGCTCGATCGCGGTCGGCCGCAAGACCTGGTGGAAGCGTTGCGGTTGGTACAAGCTGACGCTCTCGTACGAGATGATCAGAAAACACGTGATACCTTGGCACGCGCGCAGCAATTGAACGCCCAACTACGGGGCGAATAGCCGAACGTTATCGGGGATGATTCGGATCCGTTTCTCGCCCAGGATATCTTTGGGCATGGTGGCTTGCGTAGTCCAAGCGGAAGAAGAAATCGCTTGGCGTGCGATACCGGGTGAACTAAGACCAAGCTACCCTGTGAGCAAAGGAGCGCCGATGTCCTCGTTGAAACAGCTCATTCAACGCGATACCCCGTTGGTGGTGCCGGGAATTTTCGATGCCTTAAGCGCACGAATTGCGCAGTCGGTCGGGTTTCAGGCCCTTTTTCAGACCGGTTATGGAACAGCCGCAACCTTACTCGGACTGCCGGATATCGGATTTATCGGAGCAGCAGAGGTTACTGAGACGGCAAGGCGGATTCGACAAGCGGTAACGATTCCGCTGATCGTCGATGCTGACACCGGGTATGGCAATGCCTTAAATGTTCATCGGCTTGTCCGGACGCTCGAGTCTGCCGGTGTCAACGCGATTTTTTTAGAGGATCAACAGTGGCCAAAACGTTGCGGGCATATGGCGGGGAAAGCGGTGATTCCCGTAACAGAATATTTGGAGAAGCTTCGCGCTGCACTCGATGGCAGACGGTCAGACGATTTTTTGATCGTGGCGCGAACCGACGCGCGGCAAGCAGAAGGATTACAGTCCGCACTTGAACGCGGAATCGCCGCTAAGGAGGCTGGGGCCGATCTGATCTTTGTTGAGGCCCCGCAATCGCGCGATGAACTCACGCAAATCGGACAAGCCATCCATGCGCCGTTGGTTGCAAACATGATCGAAGGCGGTGCGACGCCGATCCTGCCCGCAGAAGAGTTATTTCAACTCGGCTATCGCTTGGTGCTTTACCCGCTCTCGGTGCTTTATGCAAATACCGCCGCGGCGCTGGTGGTTCTCTCGGAGCTTGTCAAAACCGGGACGACCCAGAAGGTGGCGGATCGATTGGTCACCTTCGAGCAGTTTAATCAGTTGATCGATCTTCAAGGTTATCGAACCTTGGAAAAGAAGTTTCGTCAGCCTTTTGGGGGCGATAGGTGACAAGCGGTTTGCGCGGCTAGACCTTCGTCTCCACTAACTCTTTGAAAAGACCTTGAAAAAATTAAAAAGTGTGGGGATCGACTTGGCATGGCATTCGCAAATAGAAACCGGTTGGGGGCGCCGAGTCTCCGCTGGCGTTTGAAGGAGTAAGCGGTGGTCAGTAAAAACGATTCCGGAACGTTTGATCGCGGGATCGCCTATTATATGTCTCGGAATGACCTTCGTAATCAGGCGATTGCGAAGAAGGAGCAGGAGGATTCCTCGATCCGATGGTTCGCGCCCGAAGTGCTAGCGGATCCGGGTGCTGCCCTTGCGCGTCAGACGAATGGTCCGCGAAGAGATTCTCGTTCGGCGACCCAGAATGACGAGATCGTTGTTGAAGTTGAGAACGACTATATTGTCGACGAGCGGCAGGCCGTTGATATCAGAAGAGTCCCAGAATCGCCGGGACGCTTCAGTCTGTTCCTGATGTTAGTGTTGTTGCTTGGACTGCTGATTATTCCCTGGTCAGGTGGGTATAGTCGCCTAGAAGATGTCGGTTTACCGACAGTAAAGACTGCTGACCAAACCCCACGCAAGACGGTTCACCATCAATCGCAGCTCAAGCGGCATCGAAAAGCGCGACGGCGTCACTGATAAATTATGACCAGCCTGATCGGTAAACTTAGGTTGAGAGCCTGCGCCTTCCCGTGATCGATCTGGGGCAATTATTTTAAGTAGGTAATAAAGTTGTGCCGGGGGAGGGAGTCGAACCCTCACGGGCGTTGCCACCCGGGGGATTTTAAGTCCCCTGTGTCTGCCTTTCCACCACCCCGGCCATGATCGAATCAAGTGTTATCAGGTTAGAGCTTGATAAGCGCCGGCAGCATATGGAATGCAGCGCAACCGGTCAACGGCCTAAGCCGTCGATGCTTTCGACGGTAATTGATCGAAATGTATCTATTCACTCGGCCTGCAACAATGATCTCTTGACGAGGCCACTGAAAAGGTTCGGGACAAACTAAATAGGCAAAGGGGTTTTCGAACAGCTGCTAGACTAACTTTTCGATTTTACAGAACTCGGCAAATGGCAAGAGGGAGACCCCATCGCATGGTGAGCTTCCCCACTTGACGAGGGCCGCCAACAAGCACCATTTTTTTTGTAGGTCTTCTGGGATGGCCTGGGCCAAATATCTCGTTTTTAAAATAGAGATGACTCCAGTTTACTCATGAGTAAACTGGAGTCAATGCCAGACAGCTCGGTAACGCAGCCCACCGTTGCCGCCGGGATCGACAGCATCAGCATCAAGATACGGGAATCAACGGAACAACCAGATCTGACCGGGGCCTGCACAGGTTATGATGGGTTGCGGCTTTTCAACGGCTGGTTGAACTGCGAGCTACGGCAGCCCGACGGATGTAAAAGGCCGATGCACGATCGGCAAGATCCAAGGCTTCGTACAAGCTGCTTGGAGAATTCGACAATCAACGGTCCGCGTGGATAGCGCGCGTCGATCTGCCGTGCCGCATCGCGAATCGACCAACGCCGAAGACCGGTGATATCCATCCAAGCACCGATTTGCATCAGCCCAACTTCGACTCCTTTTGACCATCGGGGCATCACCTGCATATGAAAATCGATCGCCTCGGTCAGCACCCGTGACCGTTGTGTCGAGAGTTGATGGTCACTTAAGAACTGTGCCAGCAGCGCGCTAGACACAAGCTGAAACGGCTGCGCGCGATTGCGATATCGATCGGCAAGCCCCAGATCATGAAACAAGGCCACGACATAAAGTCCTTCTTCATCGAACGACAGCTCGCGAGTGTCGGCGTAGGCTTGGGCCAATAAGAAGCTGCGCACGGAATGATGGTAAAGTGTAGAGGTGAGTGCGGCTTTTGCGATCGCTTTGGCTTCGGTGACAAGCCGCGTGTCGGGAATAATCATCGGCCAGACCGGTGATGTTTGTTTCTTGCCAGAACGAACGTCTTCCCTTGGTCCTTTCCGTCACGGAAGACCCAGCAGATATAGAGATCGTCGGTCACCTTGCGGCAATAATCCTGCAGCCCACCATAGACAAACCGTGATGCGCCTTTTCGGTTGTCGACGACCGGCCGCCAGTCGGCAAGTCCTTGTTTGGGGTAATAGCTATAGTCGATCAACAAAGCGCCGCGTGACTGATCTGTCGATGGCAAGACCTCGAAATAGCCCGGGCCAATCAGCCATTCCGTTGGACTGGTATTATTGCCAAAAATCCGGCCGTCGGATTGACGGAAAAAGCGCTTTTGGAAGCGGGAATAGAGCGGGAGAGAGTTTCGACCTTCAAAAACTTCAGCTTGATTGAGCTGACCTTGCGGGACAAGCTGTTCGAGAGCAATCACCTCGGCGTCTTTGGCCAGCGCATAGAGTTGCTGCTGTTCCTTGCTCCCGAGTTCCATGGCTTCTGCAACGCAACGATCGTTTGGAAGCCCTTCCAAATGTTGAACGATAGCAGCGAGCGAAGCGCCCTCGGTGACTAGTTCCTTAAGTGTCGGCATGATCATTCTCCTGTTTAACGACCCCGGCAACAACGTTTTGGGTATGCTGGGGGTGGTTCCACGTATAGCTCTTCAACTTGGCGAGCCAGTCCCCCAATGGACGCGTTGCAATGGTAAGCCAGAATGCGACACCTGTGGCGAAAAGCGCAAGCAGCGCCACGGCTCGAACTCTGGTCAATGGCCGCTTGAGATCTGCTTCGGCGCGAATATACCAGGCAACGATCGCGGTGGTGATGATCAGCTCACTGGAGAGCGCGAGAATGGGTGCACGATTAAAAAGGCCTAGTGAGATGAGCGGCGAATTCGGGCCCCAAAGAAAATGATCATAACCCCAGACCAGGTCGATCAAAAAATGAAGGATGACGAGTCCAGCGCACCAACGTGCGGCTCGTCGATCGCGAAACCAAAGATAGGTCACGACACCAAGCAGAACCGCGTAGGCGAGTGAAAAAAAGGGTCCATGGCTGTAGGTCGTATCAATCGATAGATTCTGGACAGAAGCAGACCATGGCGACGATGGCGTTACCGACTCAACCCCGAGCAGGGTCAGGATGGGGAATAATAAGTCATTAACGACTGAACAAAACAGCAGCCAGGCTATCGGAACCCGGTGCTGGAGTCGATGATAGGGAATTAACGCTGGAGCAAAATGACCGATGATCATCGTGGCCCTCCCACAATCGCGGACACGGCCACCAAGAAAAGCAGATTAATCAGCAGTAACGTTAAAGCCAGTAGCACAGCGATTCTCCTCCATGGGTTGACGTTGCGCCTCCACGCGGGCAGTCACAACGAGGTTGAGTCCACGTTGAGGCCGCAGGGTAATTAAGGCTAGGGGTAAACACGGCTCGCCGGGAACCGGTTGCACCACGATCGATTGTTGTAGTTTATTGAGGACCGAGGGGTGTTCCGCGAGCAGGTGGAAAGTCCAGCAGAGGGCATTCGAGGTCGTTTCATGGCCTGCCAACAGGAAGGTTGTGATTTCATCGGGGAGCTGACGATCGGTCATGCGTGCGCCAGTTTCCTCGTCGATGCCATTGATCATCATGCCGAGCAGAAAGGTGAGCGGGTCCTCGCGAAAAGGAGCGAGTTGGCCAAAAGCCAGGAACGATCGTGGGCCGGGTACACGCTTGACGCGGGGATTGGCTGTTTCAAGGTCGACAGATATTTCCACAGGCTCTCCAGATAAACTGACTGGTTGGATAATTTATACAGCTTCCTTCGTCTTGTCAACCGTTAGGATCGCGGTATTGCCACGGGAGATAGCCCCGTCGATTTAAGCCGTTTTGGTGTGGTCTTTCGGGGAAATTCTGCTACAAATCCATCACGTTGGTCAGGGGTAGATACGACGTGGCGAAGAAGAAAGATCCCGTACTCACCAAGGCACGCAAGGCGCAGATCGTTAAGACGGCTGTGCGGATTTTAAGTCAACGACCACATCAGACGATGACGCTGGAGGAGGTGGCGCGTGAAAGCGGGGTCAGCAAAGGGTTAATCGTTTATTATTTCGGGACGAAAGATAATCTGGTTGTGGAGGCGATCGATGGTTATATCGAAGGGCTAATCGAGCTTTTCTTGTCGATTGCGCGGAGCACAGATTCCGCGAAGGACCGGCTGCAGCGGTTGATCGACGCCGCATTTTCGTCACGGGAGGTTGTTGAAACCCAGACTCGCTTCCTGGTTGAGGTCTGGTCGTTCGCAAAAAACAAACCCGACATGTTGAGGAAAGTCCGGGAAGCGTTCGTCCATTACTCCCAAGCAACAAAAGAAATTGTCCAGATCGGTGCAAAAGAAGGCTATGTGGGCGACGTCGGTGTCGAACTCGATTGGTTTTATCTCTTCATGCATGCGCTGTTCGACGGATTGGCGTTGCAGGTGATGTTAGATGATCGGTTTGATATCAATACGCTGCGCATGAAATTATTCCAGTTTATTGATGGGTTGTTTTCTCGGCGGTAGTGATTTGTGGCGTTGTCGGTCTAAATACCACAATCGCCACAAGCAGGCGCAAATCCCCGCAGCAAGACCGGCGAGTTTCAGACCGTTTTTCTTTCGACGGTCTGCTGATTGATAAGGAGATTTAAGAGTTGTGGTCAATGGACACTCACGCTAAATACGATTTCGACTAGGGCGCAGGATCACACGGCTCTACTCGACTGATCTTCCAGCCTGGCCGCTCACCCGTGGACGCGAGCTGAAGATCGACGGTCAACGGTTGGGGCGACCCAGCCGCCGTCGAGATCAGAAGCTCGGCCGTTGCCGCACCCCAGCTTAGGCTTTCAATAAGATTGAGATAACGCCGGGAGGTTATCGGTCGTCCCCATCGACAGCTAGGCTGACGGTCGGATGGGCGCTGATTAAAGAGCCACGACTCGATCACTCGTTCCGGTGTGTCGCGGCCAGATTCCAGCGTGAAGCTATACCAGCGGCCGAAAACCGGTTGATCAAGCGATGCTAATGCCGTTCGATAGTCTGCTAGCAAAAAAACCTGTGGAAAATTATCGACGGCAAAATGAATCAGTTCACTCAACTGGTAGCGTAACGCTGGCTCGAGAAGCTCCGAGACCTGCATGACCGTCTCGACGTTGAACCGCGCAATCGTTTCTTTGAGCAGCGTAATCGCCTCGGGGGAGCGATCGATCCCAATCAGCAGTTGGCTTAATTCGCGCTCAACGGATGGCGGCTGAAACGGAGCACCATCGATTGAGCGTCTAAAATAGTCGACGGCCATTTCTGTCTTCCCGCGTTGGATCAACTCCTGTGCGATGGTTCGTGCGAGCTGGTAATTGAATCGATTCTTGCTGTAGGCACGCTCCTTCCATGCCAAGGAGGATAAGTCTTGTCGGTGAACCGCGGACAGGTAGAAGTCATTCGACGGAGAAAAGGGGCGTGTGTAGCGGGTCAACACCATCGCCCAATGGTCGGGATGGGTTGCGCCAATAAAGATACCATTGCCGCGAATCGCACGAATCAGCTGATGACCAACCAACCAGGTCGCAACCCCGAGCATGAGTAGCGAAAGAGCTGCGACAGACAATCGGTGTAAACGACGATATCCGATAAGATCGACGAGCGTCAGCCGTTCGGTTGAGCCAAGCAACAGGCCCGCGAGGGTACCCAGCATCCAGATGATCAGCGGCGGATCGAACGCGACCGTCACCTGTAGGTGGGTAAGTCCAGTTAGATAGGCTGCCCAAACTCCAAGTAACAATCCCGTCGGTTTCGTGCGGTACACACCAACGAGCGGCAAAAGGAAGAGA
>Ga0247727_10019320_pt1 | contig 10574 bp, 7 predicted proteins | sample WisWelCaveWW1625_FD_202498 | JGI IMG/M metagenome (GOLD analysis project Ga0247727, IMG submission 202498) | Biofilm microbial communities from Wishing Well Cave, Virginia, United States - WW16-25 | ecosystem: Environmental > Aquatic > Deep subsurface > Groundwater > Cave microbial mat | place...
TGCGGCTGGGGATCGTCTATGGGCGCAACGCCCAGGAGACGGGCGACCTGGCGCTCATCTGCCGCCGCGCCGCCGAGGATTCCGACACTCCCTTCCTGAACGTCCAGGACGGCTTCCTCACCACGCACACCATCGAGAATGTCCAACTGCCGGAACTGGAGTTCATGAAGATGTTCGTCGGCGCGCCCGCGGAGCGGCTGCGCAACCTGATGGACCCGGAGATCCCGGTGATGTCGGGCGTGGTGCAGAATCAAGACTCCTACATGAAGGGCAAGATCGCCCAGCGCGCCTACTACGACAAGGTGCTCAAGGCCCTCCAAAACGCGATGGATGAGTTCCACCGCTTCACGGGACGCCGCTACGACCTGGCGATCCCCTACCGGCTGGACGACGCCGAGTACGCTATCGTCGGCTCGGGCTGCATGATGGAGACGGCCGAGGCGGCGGTCGACTGGATCCGCGAGAACATGGGCGTAAAGGTCGGCTTGCTGCACATCACCTGCTTCCGGCCGTGGCCCTCGGTGCGGCTGGTGGAGGCGCTCGGTCACGTCAAGGCGATCTCGGTGATCGAGCGGCTGGACATCCCCATGCAGCAGTCCAACCCGCAGCTGTGCGAGCTCAAGGCGGCCTTCGCCGATGCCATGACGGCCGCGCCCGGCTATCCGACGCTGCACCGCATGCCGAAGTTCTTCGGCGGCTCGGCCGGATTGGGGAGCCGCGACGTGCGCGCGGGAGACTTCATCGCCATCGTCGAGAACATGCTCAGCGCCCGGCCCAAGCACTACTTCAGCCTGGGCATCAAGCACGCAACGGCGCTGGAGTCGAACTTCGATCCCGACATCCGGCCGGCGGGATCGTTCTCCATGCGCGGCCACTCGGTGGGCGGTTATGGCTCGGTGACCACCAACAAGGTGATCGCCACCATCGGCGGTGAAGTGTTCGGCATGCAAGTGCAAGCCTATCCCAAGTACGGTTCGGAGAAGAAGGGCCTGCCGACCACGTATTACCTTTCCATCGCCAGCGAGCACATCCGCACGCACTCGGAGCTGAACCACGTCGAGTTCATCCCACTGAACGACGTGAACGCATTCAACCTGGAGAATCCGCTGCTGGGCTTGCAGAACCACGGCACCGTCTTCTTCCAGAGCGACCTTACCGATCCAACCGAGATCTGGGGCTCGGTGCCGGCGTGGGCGCGCAACGTGCTGCGCGAGAAGGAAGCGCGCGTGGTGGCGCTCGACACCGTGCAAATCGCCCGCGAGTGCGCCAGCGTGGCCGACCTCCAGCAGCGCATGCAGGGCATTGTCCTGCTGGGCGTGTTCCTGCGGGTCACGCCGTTCCGCGACCAGTCCGGCATCACCGAAGAGGATCTGTTCAAGGGCGTCGAGCAATCGTTGCGCAAATACTTCGGCAAGCGCGGTGAGCGCGTGGTGAAGGACAACCTCAACGCGGTCCACCGCGGGTACTCGGAGATGATCGAGATACCGAAGGAAGTGATTCTGGCGAGCGCCGAGTCCGACCGGGCTCAGGGCGCATTTAGGATTGTGCAGTGAGGAAGGCCCAATGAGCGAAGCAAACGTCATTCCCTTGGAAGCCCGCCTTCAGGACTTCCGCATGAACGTGGTGGACGCCGAGAAGTTCAACCGTACCGTGGTGGAGGCCTACAACAACGGCACCGCCGAACTCGGCCTGGAAGCCGATCTCGAGTCGGCCCGCAGCGTCATCCCGGCGGGCACCGGCGCGCTGCGCGACTTCAGCTACATCGCGCCCGATATCCCCGAGTTCATTCCCGACAAGTGCGTCGGCTGCATGGATTGCGTCACGCAGTGCCCGGACACGGCCATCCTCGCCAAGGTGGCCGAGCCGGCGGCGCTGGATGGCCGGCTGGCGGGGCTGGACGATCCCAGCCTGCGCGGAACCATCGGCACGCAGTGGGCGCACACCAACAAGTACTGGACCGTGCTCGAGAAGAAAGGCACGGGCGGCGGCAAGTTCGGCATTTTCATCGATCCCACCAAGTGCAAGGGCTGCGCCGAGTGTGTCGACGCCTGCGGCGATCACGCGGCCTTGAAGATGATCCGCAAAACGCCGGGTAACATGGAGTGGTACAAGCAGGCGTTCCAGTTTTTCACGCGGATGCCGGAGACGCCCAAGAAGTACATCAACGAGAAGGCGCTGTCGGACATGATGCTCACCGACGACTCGCTGCTGTACGTCGGTGGGGCCGGCTCCTGCATGGGCTGCGGCGAGGCCACCGTGCTGCGGATGATGCTGGCGGCCACGGGTTTCGTCTACGGTCCCAAGAACATCGGATTGGTGGCGGCCACCGGCTGCAACACGGTCTACACGTCGACCTATCCCTACAATCCGTACCGGGTCCCGTGGACCAATTCGCTTTTTGAGAACGCGCCGGCCGACGCCATGGGCGTGCGGTCGCGCTGGAACCAGTTGGGCTGGGGCAACAAACGCCTCTGGGTGATCGGCGGCGACGGGGCGATGCTGGACATCGGATTCCAGTCGCTGTCGCGCATGCTGGCTTCGGGCATGGACATCAAGGTTCTGGTGCTCGACACCCAGGTCTATTCCAACACCGGCGGCCAGGCGTCCACCAGCTCGTTCTTCGGCCAGGATGCCAAGATGGCCTCGCACGGCAAAGTGCAGCACGGCAAGCAGGAGCACCGCAAGGAGCTCGCCAACATCTGCATGATGCACAAGAACGTCTACGTGGCCCAGACCACGGCGGCGCACGCCAACCATTTCTACAAGGCCATCATGGAAGCCAACGAGTTTCCCGGTCCGGCGGTCATCAACACCTTCACCACCTGCCAGCCCGAGCATGGCGTGGCCGACAACATGGCCGAGCACCAGGCGCGCCTGGCGGTGAACTCGCGCACCTTCCCGATGTTCATCTACGACCCACGCAAGGGCACGCGGATCAAGGAACGGCTGAGCCTGGTGGGCAATCCCAACGTGAAGGAAGACTGGTACGTGCTGCCCAAGACCGGCGAGCAGATCGACTTCGCCTACTTCGCCCGCACAGAAGGCCGCTTCGCCAAGCACTTCGACAAGGACGGCAACCCGTCGCCCGAGGTGATGATGGCGCAGCAGGACCGGCTGGACAACTGGCATCTGTTGCAGGAGCTGGCCGGCATCAAGTAGCTCGTTCGGCGCCTTTGTTTCCGGCTCGCATCGGGAGTATCATCGGCAGTTATAGGAGGCGTCATGCCACAGTACCTGATTCAGGCGTCCTACACGCCGGAGGCGTGGGCCGCTCAAGTTTCCAATCCCCAGGACAGAACACAGCTTCTGAAACCAGTGCTCGACCAACTCGGTGGGAAGCTGCTCCACGCCTGGTTCACATTCGGCGATTCCGACATCGTTTGCATCATCGAGATGGCCGACAACACCGCCGCCGCCGCATTCTCGATCGCCGGCTCGGGCGGCGGGGCCATCAAGTCCATCAAGACGACTCCGCTGCTCTCCATCGCCGAAGGACTGGAGGCTATGCGAAAGGCCGCTGCCAGCGGCTACCAGCCGCCCCGGCGCGCCGCGGCCGGCGGGTGAATCCGTCGCAAGCTGCGGTATAGTGAAGAGACAGCCCGGTGAGGTGCGAGAGTGGTTGAATCGGGCGGTCTCGAAAACCGTTGAACCTTTGCGGGTTCCGTGGGTTCGAATCCCACCCTCACCGCCAGTTTTCAAAGTTACGGGCGATCCTGCCGGTCGACATCTTCGGCTGAAGGCCGAGACGTATCCAGCAAGAACTGCCGCGAATCTTGGGAGAAACTCCGCGCCGGACTTGCGACTGCTAGAACCCCCACTGCGACCCCCAAGGGACCTGTTCCAAGTTCCGGCGCCGGGCTTCGCGGCCAGGAACGGGACGTGAACTAACAGAATGGCGACCGGGATGTCAGGTGTGTTGAATGATGCCGTGATCCGCCGCCTGGGAGGGGAGCAGTCCTACCAGCGTGGCGTGGACTACTTCTCCCACGGACATGTCGAATCGCTCGAAGAACGCCGCGGCGGCATTCGGGCCCTGGTCAGGGGCACGCAGGATTACACGGTGGATCTCTCCGCCGTCGACGGAGCGCTGGATTACTCGTGCGATTGTCCCGTAGGCAGCGACGGCGATTTCTGTAAGCACTGCGTCGCCACCGCGCTTGCCTGGCTGAATCGCGATACTAAACCAGCAAAGTCGAAGGGTCGCGGTAAGGTGAAGGAAGTCACGCTGGCCGACGCCGCAAAGATTCTCCAGGACGAGGACAAAGACGCGCTGGTACGGATGGTGCTCGACTGGGCGAAGGACGACGACCGGCTCCGCGAGCGGCTCGTCCTTTACGCCGCCAGACGTTTCGGTCCCGACGCCGGCGCCGCGGCTGTCCGGCGCGCGTTTGAGAAGGCTGTTCGGGTTCACAGTTTCGTGCCCTACCGCGAGGCGACGGGCTGGGCGCGTGGCGTCGACGATGCCATTGATTCCATCGAGCAGTTGCTGAACGACGGCCAAGCCTCCGCGGTCATCGAGTTATGCGAGTCCGCCCTCCAGTCCCTGCTGGGGGCCATTCAGGCGGTGGATGATTCCGATGGCCACTTCGCTACGCTGCGCGACCGCTTGCAGGACATCCATTACCGGACGTGCCAGGAGTCTCGGCCCGATCCGGTGGAATTGGCCAGGCGGCTGTTTCAGTGGGAGTTGCACAGCGATTTCGATGTCTTCTACGGCGCTGCGGAACGATACGCGAGAATTCTCGGGGCGAAGGGTATGAAGGCGTATCGCGATCTCGCCGAGGCGGAATGGCAGAAGGTGCCGGCGCAAACTGCCAAACATGAGCGGTCCGAGTCGGGCCAGCACTTCCGCATCACGCACATCATGCAATCGCTGGCGCAAGCTTCGGGCGACGTCGAGGAACTCGTCGCGGTGATGAGCCGGGATCTTTCCCATGCCTACAGCTATCTGAGAATCGGCGAGGTGTACCGCGAGGCGCGCCAGCACGACAACGCCCTGCTCTGGGCGAAAAAGGGGTTGAAGGCTTTCCCGGAGCGGACTGACGGCCGGCTGCGGGAATTCGCGGCCGAGGAATATCATCGTCGGCGGCGTCACGACGATGCGATGAAATTGATGTGGGCCGAGTTCTCCGAACGGCCCACTCAGGAAACCTACCGGACATTGGAGCGTCACGCCAGGAAAGCAAAGAACTGGCAGGAGTGGCGGGAAAGTGCGCTGGCGGAAATCCGGCAGCGCATCGCCAGGGCCAAGGAAGAGTCACGCGGCAAGACGCGGCATCGCTGGATGCAGCCCGTTGACGACCATTCCCAATTGGTGGAGATCTTCCTCTACGAAGGCGACGCCGATGCCGCGTGGCGCGAAGCGCGGGATGGAGGCTGCTCGAACCGTCTGTGGCTACGGCTTGCGGAGTCGCGCCAGAAGGATCACCCCGAAGACGCGGCGCCCATTTATCTTAAGCAAGCCGAAGAGGCCATTGGCGAGGTTCGAAATGCACGGTATGACGAATCGGTCGGCCTACTGGTGAAGGCCGCGGCCGTGATGAAGCGGATGGACCGCAGCGAGGAATTCGTGCACAACCTGGAAGCGCTGCGCGTGAAGTACAGGATCAAGCGCAACTTCATCAAGCTGGTTGAACAGAAGCGAAAGTCGCTGTACCTTGCCTAGCTTTCACGGTGCGATTGGCGCAACGTCGCGCGGATGGACAGCCACAATGCCGGCGAACCTCCCGAAGTCCCGATCGTTGAGTGTGAGCACTTGCGAAACGCGATGGACCAACATGGCGGCGACGAGCCGGGCATCGTGCACCTGGACGCCCGCCACTGAGTGAGCGACTACGAGCCGGCGTAACGTGGCTCGCTCATCCGTCTGGGCCGGCGTCAAGCCGAGCCCGTTCTTGGATATTGGTCGAGTGCACACGTTCCAGAATTCGATCAGATTCTGCGAGGCGAAGCAGAGACTCTCGCCCCGGGCCGTGAGCGCCTTCACGGCTTCTCGAACCAGCGTGTACTCGGGGTCGTTTGGCTCCAGGATGCGCAGGAGGATGTTTGTGTCGATCAGGACCGGCGCCGCTGACCTCAGTCGTGATCCTGATAGATGCTCTCGCGGCTAAAAGCGGACGATGGCAAGTGAGGAAGATCGCGTCCCATCTCTGCCAAGGCGTCGAGTGTTGCTTCAAGATCCTGTAGGCTTGCCGGACGATCGGCGTCAGGCCTGGCGAGATCCTCGATGACGCCCTGGAGATAGGCGTCGAGCGGTATACCTCTGGCCCGCGCCTGGGCGGCCAGGTTCGCCTCGATGTCCGGCTTGAGCTCCAGTCTCACGGTCATGGCCGCTTTCAGTATCTCACTCTTGGCACTGCCAGTTCGCATAAACATTATCCGGTCCCCCCTACCCTCGCAAGTGCGCTTTCAGAAACCGACCGGTGTGCGACGCCTTGCACGCCGCGATGTCTTCCGGCGTGCCCGTCACCACGACTTCCCCGCCCGCGTGGCCGCCCTCGGGCCCCAGGTCGATCACGTGATCGGCCGTCTTGATCACGTCCATATGGTGCTCGATCAGAAGCACCGTGTGTCCGGCGTCCACCAGCCGGTTCAATGACGCGAGCAGGCGCTCCACGTCGGCCAGGTGCAGCCCCGTGGTGGGCTCGTCGAGGATGTACACGGTGTGCTTGGACCGCTGCAGTTTGCTCAGCTCCGTGGCGATCTTGATGCGCTGCGCCTCGCCTCCGGACAGCGTCGTGGACGACTGCCCCAGCGTCAAGTACCCCAGCCCCAGATCGCTCAGCACCTCGATCTTCTTGCCCACCGCGGGCTCCTTGGCGAAGAAGCCCACGCCCTCCTCCACCGACATGTTGAGCACGTCGTCGATGGTCTTTCCGCGCACCGTCACATCCAGCGTCTCGCCGTTGAAACGCGCCCCTTTGCAGGCGCCGCAAGTCACCTCCACGTCGGGCATGAAGTAAAGCTGCGTGGTGATCACGCCCTCCCCCTGGCACTCCTCGCAGCGGCCTCCCTTGACGTTGAAGCTGAACCGCCCCGCCTTGTAGCCGCGCTCCACCGACAGCGGCGCTTGCGTGAACAGGTCGCGAATGTTGTCGTAGAAGCCAACGTAGGTGGCGGGGTTCGAGCGGCTGTTGCGCCCGATGGCCGACTGGTCAATGCTCACCACTTTGTGGACATGCTCGAGGCCATCCACGCCGTCGTGCTCGCCCGGCAGCGTGCGCGTGTCCACCAGCCGCTTCCACAGCGCCTTGTAGAGGATCTCGTTGATGAGCGTGCTCTTGCCCGAGCCGGAGGCGCCGGTGATGGCCGTCAGCGTGCCCAGCGGAAACACCACGTCCACGGCCTTGAGGTTGTTTTCGCGCGCCCCTCGCACACGGAGCTTCCTGCCGTTGCCTTTCCGACGCCGTTGCGGAGTCTGGATGCGCCGCTTGCCCGAGAGGAACTGCCCGGTCGCCGACGCCTTGCACGCCAGCACGTCCCGAATGGTTCCCTGCACCACGACATCGCCGCCGTGGACGCCCGGCCCGGGGCCCATCTCGACGATGTGGTCGGCCGCGCGGATGGTGTCTTCGTCGTGCTCGACAACAATGACGGTGTTGCCGATGTCGCGCAGGCTCTCCAGCGTGGCGATCATCTTCACGTTGTCCTTGGGGTGCAGGCCGATGCTGGGCTCGTCGAGCACGTACAGCATCCCCATCAGCCCGGAACCGATCTGCGTCGACAACCGGATGCGCTGCGATTCCCCGCCCGAGAGCGTGCTCGAGCGGCGATTGAAGTTCAGATAGTCGAGCCCGATGCCCAGCAGGAGCTGGAGCCGTGCCCGCACCTCGCTCAGCACCTGGCGGCCGGCATCGGCGCCGCGGCCCCCCGGCTTGATCGTGCCGAGAAACGCGTGCAGCTCGTCGAAGTGGAGCTGGCCGACCTCGTGGATGGTCTTGCCCTCAACGGTGAACAGCAGCCGGGTGGCGCGGACGCGCGCCCCCTTGCAGTCGGGGCAGGTGTGCTCCACCATGACCTTGTCGAGCCACGCTTCCCAAACGGAGCTCGCCTCGCCACGCTGCCGGTAGCGCCGGTAATGCCGCTCGATGCGCCGCGCGATTCCACCGAAACCCACCTCCTTGCCTTCCGGCTCTTCGCGCCTGACCTTCGCCTCCGGCGGAACCTTCACGACGATTTTCCTGCCGTCGAGCCCTTCCAGGATTGCGTGCCGCGCCGCCTCCGGCAACTTCTCCCAGGGAGTTTCCAGCGAGAAGCCGAGCGTCTTTGCCAGGCTGTACATGATCCGGCCGTCCCAGGTGTCGGGGTTGTATTTGAACGCCTCCTTCACGAAGCAGCCGCCCACGATGCTCCGCCGCGGATCCGGCACGAGCAGCTCCGGATGGGTGAGCTTGTGGACGCCCAGCCCGCCGCAGGTGCGGCAGGCGCTCTCCGGGTTGTTGAACACGAAGTAATCGGGCTGGATGTCGCCGTAGACGAAGTGGTGCGTCCTGCTGCACAGCCCGCGGTAGAAGCGCTCCGACTCCGCCTTAGCGGCGCCTTTGACGATGTGCGCTTGCAGCAGCCCGTCGCCCACCAGCAGGGTGCTGGCGATCCCCGCCTTGATCGCTTTCTCGTGCCTGCGGCCCACCACGAAACGGTCCACCACGGCGTCCATGTTCTTAATTTTCGATTCGTCGAGGTCGACTTCCGCGGAGATGTCCACGGGCTTACCGTCGATAATCAGCAGCCGGCAGCCCTTCTTGCGCACCTCCGTGAGAACAAAGTCCAGCTCCTCGCCGTACTGCTTGAACACCGGCGCCCGCAGCTCGATCTCCGCGCCCTCGGGCAGCGACAGGATGGCCTCCAGAATCTGGCTCGACGACCGGCTGGGCGCCGGCTCGCCGGTGCGCGGGCAATGCGGTTCCCCGATGGTGGCGTAGAGGAGATTCAGGTAGCCGGCGATGTCGGTCATGGTGCCGACCGTCGAGCGCGGGTTGCTGGCGATGGTCTTCTGCTCGATTGAGATCACCGGGGACAGCCCGTACACGTAATCCACGTCGGGCTTCGCCACCTGGGCGACGAACCGCTTGGCGTAGCTCGACAGCGACTCCATGTAGCGCCGCTGCCCCTCGGCGTAGATGGTGTCAAAGGCCAGGCTGGACTTGCCCGAGCCGGAAAGCCCGGTGATCACGACGAGCTTGTCCCGGGGGATCTCCACCGAAATGTTCTTCAGATTGTGAACACGGGCGCCGTGCACAGCGATGCTGGTGCGCACCGCGGTCTTCCCGGTTTTAGAGGGCATCCGCCGATTCCCCGATGTGGACGAAGGCCAGCTCCTCGACCGTGACGTTGCTCCTGCGGGTGAGCTGGACGGACGTCGAGACCTTGCCGATGAGCCCCTGATCGGCCAGGTATTCGCAGGCCGTGGTTACCCCTTCCACGTCGAAGTTCCGTTTGAAGTGGGCCTCGATCTCGGTTGCCGACCGCGCCTCGCCCACCTCCCGCAGGTGATCGAGCAGCGGACGGAACAGCGCGGCCGCCCGCCGAGCCAGGTAGGCGTCGATCGCGTCCAGCGCCGCCTGCACGCTTTTGCGCGTCTTCTTCCCGTTCAGCATGCCGGCGTAGATCGTCTGGAAAAGCGCGGGATTCAGCTTCATGGCCTGCGGGATCACCTCGCGGTCCGCCAGCAGGCGCGCGCCCAGCACCTCGATCCGCGCCAGCGGCGTGGCCGCGTAGAGAATCCATAGCGCGGTGTAATCGAGGTCGCCGCGCGTGAGGAACCACTTGCGGGCCTTGTGGATGGGCAGCAGTGCGCCGGCCGCGGCGCGCAGAAGCTGCACCTGCGTGTCGCGCTCGCCGATCTCGCGCAGCCGGGCGCACAGGTCGGCGATGGTCTCGTCGTGGGTGTACAGCAGGCGTCCCTTTGCCAGCAGCGAATGCATGAACGAATTGCGGACGGCTCCCTCCACTGTCTTGCGGAACTCCGCCCGCGGCATCAGGAACGCGTGGACGTTCACTCCGCCCGCGTTGAGCGCCCGGTCCGACCGCTCCACCTTCTTGTCGTCGATGGTCACCAGCACCAGGTCGATGTCGGACTTCGCCCAGACGACGTCGTAAGAGAGGCTGCCGCAGAGGATGGCCGCCAGGATGGATCGGTCCTCTTTCACCTGCTCGACCAGTGCGTCAAGGGCCTCGGTAAACCTCTTCTGGATGGATGCTGTCGGAGTGCTCAATCTTTCCTCAAAGAAGAATTGTAACCTTGGTCGTTCGGCCAAGGCGTGGCGGTCTGCTCAGCAGCGGAGGTCACCGAGGAACGGTATGGTCTGGGTAGGGCTGTGAACGAACCTAGCTTCAATCGGAATGCTTTTCGTTCCCAGTGTGTTTGTGATGTGGTTGGCAACCCTTGTTGGTTTTGCGGAGGCACGAAGTGGACGAGCTGAGAGGCAGGTCCCAACCTTGGTACTTAAGGCGACCACTAGAGAGGCCTTCAGTGAGCGCTACAGGATTCCCAGGACCGGGCCCAGCACCCGGAGCAGGATCGTCATCAGCGCCACCCAGCAAATGCTGATCAGCGCCCCCGGCAGCAGCATGTC
>Ga0247727_10019321_pt1 | contig 10573 bp, 10 predicted proteins | sample WisWelCaveWW1625_FD_202498 | JGI IMG/M metagenome (GOLD analysis project Ga0247727, IMG submission 202498) | Biofilm microbial communities from Wishing Well Cave, Virginia, United States - WW16-25 | ecosystem: Environmental > Aquatic > Deep subsurface > Groundwater > Cave microbial mat | place...
GCGCGAGACCGGCGAACAGCCCCACGACGGCGCACGCCGAGCCGATCCCCGCCGCGATCACGAGCGTGCTCCGGAACGATCGAGCCACGAGCTGGGCCGAAGCGACCGGCATCACGAGCAGGGCCGCCACGAGCAGGAGACCGACCACCCGCATCCCCGCGACGACGACGGCCGCCGTGAGCCCGGCGAGCGCGACGTTGACGGCATCCACGCGCAAGCCCGCGACGCGCGCCCAGTCTTCGTCGGTGGTCACGGCGAACAGCAGCCGTCGCGCGACCGCGACGAAACCCGTGACCCCGAGCGCCAGCACCACGATCGCGGTGAGCCCGCCCGGCGCGAGGGCGAGAGGATCGCCGAACAGGTAGGACTCGAGATCCTCGTGGTCCAGGCCGCCGGCCCGGCTGGCGAACACCGCACCGAGCGCGAGACCGTCGTAGAAGAACAGTGCGAGTGCCAGGTCCCCCGACGCCCGGCGGCGCGCGCGGAGCAACTCGACCCCCACCGCGCCCGCGACCGCGAATGCCAGGGCGGTCCAGACCGGCCAGATCCCGATCAGAAGGCCGGCGCCCACGCCGGCGAACGCCACGTGGCCGATGCCGTCCCCGATCAACGACAACCGCTTCTGCACGAGGAACGTGCCGATCACCGGCGCGAACATCCCGACGATGGCGCAGGCGATCAGGGCCCTGAACTCGACCTCGTTCACAGCAGTCCCTCCAGCCAAAGGGGCAGATCTTCCTGGTGGATCCCCAGAGAGACTCCACGCTCCACCAGATCGGCAGGCGTTCCGTCGAACAACAGCCTCCTCTTCAGCACGAGGACACGGTCGACGTCTGGTGCGACCGCCGACAGCTCGTGCGAGACCAGCAGGACCCCGGTGCCGTGCTCCTCAATCTGATGCACGAGCGAGTCTCGGAACCGCCGTTGTGAGTCAGCGTCGACCCCGGCGATCGGCTCGTCGAGCACTAGCAACGAGGGCTCCCCGGCGAAAGCACGGGCGATGAAGGCGCGTTGCTGCTGGCCGACCGAGAGTTCGTGCAGGGGTCGGTCCCGCACCGCGGACAGACCGACCGAGGCGATCGAGTGTTCGACGGCATCCCGGTCGGCCGCATCGAGCGTGCGCCACCAGCTGCCCCGTCGGAGCCGCCCTGCCTCCACCAGCTCACGAACCGTAGCCGGGATCTCGGACGCGAGCGAGGGCCGCTGCGGCACGTACCCCAGTCCCCAGCGGTCCTCAGCCTCTCCCGAGGGGCGACCGAACAGGGTGACGGATCCAACCGTGGGAGACAGCGTGCCCAGGAGCACTCGGAGCAGGGTCGACTTGCCAGACCCGTTCGGACCGACCAACGCGACGAACTCGCCTGGCGCGACCGAGAAGGTCACGTCCTCGATCACGAACTCGCGCCCGTACCCCGCGCTCACATGCTCCAGACCCGCCAGCGGGCCGGCGAGCCCCGTCACCGGCGTGGCTCGCCGCACCATGGCCCGAGAATGAGAACGATTCCCATACCCGAGGAATCTACCGGTGCCTCCGCGGTCCCGTCAAGGATGGCCGGCTCCGTGGCGCGCGAGGGTCGCAAGTCCGTGGCCATGCGCGCCGCCGACCTATGGGTTGGTAGCAGCGGCGGACGGCTTCCGCCGCGGCCGGAGGGCGGCTAGGCTCCCCAGTCATGGTCACGCTCCGCGAAGTGATGAGCACCGACCTGATCGTCGTGCCGTCCACCGCGACGGTCGCCGAGGCGGCGCAGATGATGTCGGTCCATCACGTCGGATCCGCGCTCGTGATGGACGGCGAGCACCTCGCCGGGATCTTCACCGAGCGCGACATCGTCCGCGCGCTCGGAACGGACTTCGATGCGACCGGGCACCCGGTCGCGACGTGGATGACCAGGGACCCCGAGACCATGACGCCCGACACGACCACGATCGAAGCGCTCGATCGGATGCTTCACAAGGGATTCCGACACCTTCCGGTCGTGGACGACGAGCGGGTCCTCGGCGTGGTGTCGCTGCGCGATCTGGCGCCCCGATAGGATCGCGCCCGCGAACCATTCACCGGACCGCGTCGCGGACCTCGAACAACCCCTCTGCATAGCGCAGGCCGAACCCCTGATCGACGTCGGCGGGGCCGACCCCGGACTCAGCCAGCGCCCCGGCCCACCTGCCGAGCGCACGCCGGTACGGGTCGGTGAGCAGGTGGATGGCGTCGTCGATGGCGGCTTCGTAGACGGCGGCCGTCGATCGAGGCGCCAGCTCATCACGGGCGTAGGCCTCCGCCCCGGCGCGCATACGATCGCGCAGATCCGGGTCGGAGGCCAGCCGGTCGATAGCGGTGGCCAGCTCGACCGGGTCGGGCGGCCCCGGTGGGATATGGTGCACCACACCCTCGGGAACCTCCAGGTAGGTGCCGGTTCCGCTCACGATCGTGGGAACACCCGCATGCATCGCTCGAACGAGCGAGCCGCTCGTCTCGCCCCGATGTGGGAAGCGCAGGTTGACCAAGACATCGAACGAACATAGCCAGGACAAGAAGTCGCCGTCCGAGGCATTCGCGACAACGCTTACCTGTCGGCCCACCCCCGCGCGGGCGATCTCCGCCTTCACGTCGTAGCTAGAGCTGGTCCGCCCTACCAACACGAGGTGAACCTGCGTGCGAAGCAACGCGATAGCTTCGAGGAGTTCGCTGATGCCCTTGCTCTGGTTGAGGTCGCCCGCGACGCCCACGATGATCTCGCCGCGACCGGTGAACTTCGCACGCAACGCTCGTCGGCGCCCTCGGGCATCCGCAACATCGGCGTCGCTCTCCACCAGAGGGTGCGGGGCCACGAAGATGGGAGTGCGGCAGCCGGCCCTCCTCAGATAGTCCCTCGCGAACCGGGAATGCACGATCACCGCGCGTGCCCGCCGCGCGACCTGAGACGCCGTGGGGATGGCCAACGGATCCTGCGTGTCCAGCAGCTGGCGCGGGGCGGCGTCGAAGGCTTCCCGGCGAGCGCTCTCGGCGAGCCGGGCCTTGGTGCGCACGAGCCCGAATCCGATCAGCCCGTCGAGCGAGAGGTCGTGAACGACGACGACGCCTGGATGCTCGACGGCGGCCCCGTACATGGCACCGTGGAACTCGACGTTGTTCCCGATCTGGTACACGGCGACATCGGCGGCGGCTATCCGCGCCAAGCCGCGAGCATTGATCGGCCATACCGTCGTCAGATCGTGGCGGTCAGAGAACCCGATCTCATCGAAGCCATCGAGCACGGCGCGAGCGTATGTCGCGATCCCGGTCTTCTCCGGCGGCAGAGGTGAGCAGAAGGCGACGGACGCCATGGACTCAGCCCTCGTCGAGGAGGCGCCGCACCACTCGAGGCCACCCTGGGATCTGTCCGGTTACGAACGCGCGACCCGCGGCGCCCAGGCTCTCGGCCCGCCCGCGATCCTTGAACAGGCCGTCGAACGCCTCAGCGATGGCCTGCGCCTCAGGCTCGACGATCAGCCCCGTCTCGCCGCCGCGGGCGAACTCCAGCGGCCCGCCCGAATCGGTGGTCACCACGACCGGGCGAGCGGCCGCCATGCCTTCGATGGTGACGTAGCCGTAGTCCTCGTCGAACGGCCCGAAGTAGACGGCCAGGGCGCCGAGGTAGAGATCGAGCAACTCCTCGTCGGGGACGCGCGCGCGGATCTCCACGCGGTCGTGCAGACGCCCCTTGCGAACCCGCTCCTCGAGAGAGGCCTGCTCCGGCCCGGCGCCGACCAGGACGAGGCGGACCCCTGAGGCGACGTGCTTCATGGCGTCTATCGCGAGCCACTGACGCTTGAGCTTGTCGAACCGGCTCGGGTACAAGATGTAGTCGCCCTGGGGGCCGGACTGGCCCCGCAAGAGGCGGTCCGCCAGGTGGGAACGGTGGTAGAGCACGTCGCCGCGGATACCAGTGGACCGCTCGAGACGGCCGCGAACGTTCTCGGAATTGGTGAAGATCCTCCGCGCGTCACCCAGTCCGACGAAATCAGCCGCGTGGATGACATCACGCACGGCCATGCCATCGGGCTCGTGGACCAAGTCGCCCAGCTCCGGCACGTCCCATAGATCCCAAGCCGTGCGGTGCTGGTGTATCAGCCACACGATCTTGTTCGGGTGCCGGACCATGTAGGCGGGGAACTTCATCGCGATCACCATGTCGATCGGCTCGCCGTTGGTCTCCGTCAGGTCGACGCTCCGCCACATCCCCATCTGGTGAACGAGCTCGTTGGGTGGGTACCACTTGAAGGGGATGCTCACGACTTCGGCCTCGTGGCCGGCCTCATGGAGTGCGTCCACGAGACCGCGCACGTGAGACTCGGCGCCACCCGACATGAAAGGCGGCTTGGGGTGACACACGGCGATCCGCATCAGCACATCCTCGATCTCTCGGCTTCGACGCAGTGACGCACCTGGTGGCGGCGCCGGGGCCACAGCCTAGCGCGGTGCGTCGGGCCGCTACACGAGGAACCGGCGGCAGCCGTGTCCATCTAGCTAGCCGCTCCAGGGCCCGCGGGATCATCTCCACGCAGCGCCCGCAACTCCGCCCGAAGTGCGGCCACTTGCATCTCGAGGCCCGAGACCCGGTCCGGCGGGTCGGAACGACCGGTGCCGCCGGGGACGTCGATACCGGGGAGGGGCGGCGAAGTGCTCCCGGCCGAGGGGCCGTATCGCATCAGCGCCAGGCCCTGTGCCGTCGCGAATCCCAACTCGGCGAGGTCTGCCGCGATCCGGTCGTATCGGCGTGACAGCGGGCGCGTGGCTCGCCAGATGATGCGCTTGAACACTCGCTTTGGCCCAGAGCCGGTGTTGATCAGCGGCTCCGCCGGCGGGTAGAGGTGCGTGTAGTCCCAACGCATGGCGCCGGCGAGGGCGCTCCACCGAGCCGCCAGGGCGGATCCGGGGGTTTCCCCCCGCCGGACGAGTGTGGTCGAGGTCGGGATCGCGGGCGGCGCCCAATACAACTCCTGGCGAAGCGCGTCATCGGCGGCCAGCGCCGCCGAGGCTCCCGGGTATGCGTCCATGGCGGTCCTCGTTCCCTCTCGTGGTGTCGGCGTCGTGCTCGTGCCGTCACTTGGTCCCGCAAGGCTAGCGAACATCGACCGCCCGGGGAACGGCCTCAGCTCAGAATCCGGCCTTCTGACCCGCGCCCTCGATGCCGGTGGCCGCCTCACGCAAGGCGGCATACACGGCCTCGAAGATCGACGCCGCCTGATCGGCTTGCATGCCGCCCGCGGCCGTGCCCTTGACCGCCATCCCCGTGATGTCGCACGCCTTGTCGAACACGTGCCAGTCGGTCTCTCGGCTCATCGCTGGGTCCTCCCTCGTCGGTTCGCTCGGTCGTCTCGAAACCAGGCTATCCGAACTTCCCCGAGGTGGATGTCGAGCGCCCGCTCCTGCGTTCGTCGATAGGGTGGAGGCGGCATCGTGCTCGCCAGTCACGAAGGGGGACGGTCCATGCGATACCTGTTGTTGATCTACGGCGATGAGTCCGGGGCGATGTCTGAAGAGGACATGACCGGGGCGATGGAGCCTTGGTTCGCCTACACGGACTGGCTGCGCGGGAAGGGCTGGATGAAGGGCGGAGACGCGCTGCAGCCCACGAACCAGGCGACGTCCGTGACCAGCCGCAGCGGTGAGCGTGTCGTCACCGACGGTCCCTTCGCCGAGACGAAGGAACAGCTGGGTGGCTACTACCTGATCGAGGTGGACCATCTGGACGACGCGATCGAAGCCGCGGGCCGATGCCCGGGCGCCGCCTACGGGACCATCGAGGTTCGCCCGGTCGCGGAGCTGCCGCCTGCCCCGGAGGCGTGAGCCCGTCGGTGCCCACGACGAGTGAGGCCGTCGACCGCACATTCCGCCATGAAGCGGGGCGGGCGATCGCGGCCCTGATCAGGGCAACGGGAGACTTCGACCTCGCGGAGGAAGCGGTCCAGGAGGCGTTCGAGGCGGCGATGAAGACGTGGCCCGAGCGAGGCGTGCCCGACAAGCCGGGTGCGTGGATCGTGACCACGGCGCGCAACCGGGCGATCGACCGCCTCCGTCGCGACCAGATCGGCCCCGAGAAGCACGCCGCCGCGGAACGGCTGCGGGAGATCGACAACATGCCCGAAGACCCCGATGCGATCCCGGACGAACGGCTGCGGCTCATCTTCACCTGCTGTCACCCCGCCCTTCCAGCTGACGCTCGAGTGGCGCTCACGCTTCGCACGGTCGGAGGGCTCACGACCCGAGAGATAGCCAGAGGGTTCCTGCTCCATGAGGCCACCGTCGCGCAGCGCCTGGTTCGGGCCAAACGCAAGATCGCGAACGCGAAGATCCCCTACCGGGTACCGCCGCGCGAACTCCTGCCCGAGCGGCTGGCCGGGGTCCTGGCTGTCCTGTACCTCATCTTCAACGAGGGGTACGCCTCGACCGAAGGGGACCTGATCCGCGCTGACCTGTGCGAGGAGGCGATCTGGCTCACCCGTGTCCTTGACCGGCTCCTGCCCGGTGAGGCCGAGACGAAGGGCCTGCTGGGTCTGATGTTGCTGCAGCACTCCCGGCGCGAGGCACGCACCGACACGGGCGGAGACATGATCCTGCTGGAAGACCAGGACCGGGCACGCTGGGACCATGCGATGATCGACGAAGGCCTCGAGATGCTCGACGGCGCGATGGCGGCTCGTGCGCCCGGCCCTTATCAGATCCAGGCCGCCATCGCCGCGCTGCACGCTGGGGCTCCCCGGCCAGAGGACACCGATTGGCCGCAGATCGCAGCTCTCTACGGTGCGCTCGCGCGAGCGGCCCCTTCTCCGGTCGTCGAGCTCAACAGGGCGGTCGCTATCGCGATGGCCGACGGGCCGGGCGCCGGGCTTCGCCTCCTCGAACCGCTCAGCGCCGACCTGGACACCTACCACCTGTTCCACGCGGCCCGCGCCGACCTGCTGCGCCGCAGCGACCAACCCGGCAACGCCGCGGCCGCCTACCGACGGGCGCTGGCCCTGGCCTCCAACACGGCCGAGCGGCGGTTCCTCTCCATGCGCCTGGCCGAGATCGAGCCCGGCGACGCCTGAACCTCGAGGCTGGCGTGATGCGATGACGCGATGCCCTAGCATCGCGCCCGGTGCTCTTCCCGACCATCGACTTCGCGCTCTTCTTCGTGGTGGTGTTCCTGGGCCACTGGGTCTTGAACCACGACCGTAGGACATGGGTCCTGTTCATGATCGGGGCCTCCTACGTGTTCTACGCGTGGGCCAACTGGCGCTACGTCTTCCTGCTGGCCGGCGTGAGCGTTATCAGCCAGTTGGCCGCGCAGGCGGTCGCTAGACGCGAGGACCCGAGGCGCCGCGCGCGGGCGGCCGCCCTCGGTGTGGCAGCCACCCTGGCGCCGCTCCTGTGCTTCAAGTACTACGGCTTCGTCACCGTCAACGTCGCCAACCTGTCGGGCTCGATCGGCTCGGGCTGGACCCTTCCGCTGATCCAGGTCGTGCTCCCGGTGGGCGTCTCCTTCTACACGTTCATGGCGATCTCCTACGTCGTCGATGTGCACCGCCGCGTGTTCCCGTTGACGGGCTGGGGAGACCTGTTCCTGTACCTGTCGTTCTTCCCGCACCTGGTCGCCGGCCCCATCGTGAGGCCCAACGAGTTGATCCCGCAGTTCGACGAGCGGCGGGATCCACGGCACGTCGATGTCGTGGGCGCGGCCTGGCTGATCCTCGGTGGCTTGTTCAAGAAGGTCGTCATCGCGAACTTCCTGGCGGCCGCCATCGCGGACCCTTTGTTCGGCGACCCCGCCCGCCGTAGCGCCTGGGACGCGATCGTCGGCCTGATCGCCTACGCGGTCCAGATCTACTGCGACTTCAGCGGGTACACCGATATCGCGATCGGGATCGCCAAGTTGCTCGGGTTCGAGTTCCCCCAGAACTTCGACCGGCCCTACGCGGCGCGCTCGATCCGAGACTTCTGGCGGCGCTGGCACATGACGCTGTCTCGCTGGCTCCGCGACTACCTGTACATCCCGCTCGGCGGGAACCGCAAGGGCGGCAAGCGCACCACGGTCAACTTGATGCTCACGATGCTGCTGGGGGGTCTCTGGCACGGCGCCGCGTGGCACTTCGTGGTGTGGGGCGGCCTGCATGGGGTCTACCTCGTGACCGGCCAGTGGAAGCGCCGGCGACGGGAGGCGGGCGCGCTCGCAGCACCACCGGAGACCCGAGCGGTCTGGTGGGCCCAGCGGGCGGCAGCCTTCGGACTCGTGTGCGTGGCGTGGGCGTTCTTCCGAGCGGACTCGGTCGAGGTGGCGCTCGAACTCCTCGGCCGGATCTTCACCGGTTGGACGACCCCCACGGAGCTGGTGAGCCCGGCGGTGCTGCTCGCTATCGCCGTCGGGCTGGGAACGCAGTTCGTCCCGCGAGGGCCCGGCCGGAAACTCCGAGCCTCGCTCGGGCGTCTTCACCCGGTGCCACTCGGGCTGATCTGCTCCGTAGCATTGTTCGCGATCACGACCATGGGTCCGCGCGGTGTGGCACCCTTCATCTACTTCCAGTTCTAAGGACACCATGGCCGAACCTGGGACCGACGCACCGGCTGCCGGGGCCCGTCCGCGACGGGGCATGCCTGCCGGGGACGGGCTCACCGTGATGCTCGTGTGCCTGCTGGCGTGGACGCTCCTTTACGCACCCGAACTCGTGCGCGCGGCCGAGAGCCACCCCGCTGGCGTCCGACGCGACATCTCGTTGGCCCTGCTGTCGCCGATCGCCTGGGTCTCCGACCTCGTCGGCCTGGACGCTGTGACGGAGGCGGCGGCCCGCTCAGCGGGCCGCGACCCCGACGCCCAGATCGGTGGCGTGGTCGGTGGCGTCGAGGTGTCCGTCGACGACGTGCCGACCTTCGACCCACGTCCGGGGCAGACGGACCCCGGCGGATCCCCCAAGCCCACCAAGCCCCCTGCACCGCCCGTACGCGACACGGACCTGCGCAGCCCCACCGGCGACCAGCCGCTGCGCGTCGTGGTGGTCGGGGATTCGCTCGCGGTCGGGATCGGGTATTTCGCCGAACGGGTGTTCAGGCCTTTCTTCGTGGATGTGGTGAAGCAGGGCCGGATCTCGACCGGCTTGGCGCGGCCCGACTACTTCAGCTGGCCCGGGCAGATGCGGTCGATCGTCGATCGGTACCGGCCCGACCTGACGATCGTGATGATCGGGGAGAACGACGACCAGCACCTGCAGGCCTACGACGGGAGCATCGTGGCGCAGGTGGGCTCCGGGGACTGGACACCCGCCTACGAGCGACGGGCACGGGAGTTCGCCGAGATCGCGACGTCGAGGAAGGGACATGTCATGTGGGTCGGCCTGCCGATCGTCCGCGACACGAACCGCTGGCCGGCGGCGTTGCGCGTCAACGACGTCTACGAGGCCGTGGCAGCGCGCTTGCCCAACGTCGGATACGTCGACACCTGGTCGCTGCTCTCCAAGGACGGGCAGTACACCGCCTACTACCGCGACGAGGGCCAGGTGAAGCTGATCCGCGAGGGTGACGGCATCCACTTCACCTCGGAGGGCTACACGATCTTGATGGAGCAGGTCGCCAGGGCCGCCGAAGTGGAGTTCGCCCTGGACCCCCGCACGTACGAAGCCTGATCGCCGGAGAGACTCACCCCGGGAACGACACCTCAGGGATGGACGCCAGCGCCTGCTCCTCGGCAGCGGGATCGAACTCGACCTCAGGCAGGCGGCCGTTCAGGTAGTCGTCGTAAGCCTGCATGTCGAAGTAGCCGTGCCCGGACAGGTTGACCAGGATCACCCGCTGCTCGTTCTTCTCCCGGGCGTCGATCGCCTCGTCTATCGCGGCGCGAAGACCATGAGCCGACTCCGGCGCCGGGATGATCCCCTGCGCGTTCGCGAACTGCTGGGCCGCGTCGAAGATCTGGTTCTGCGTGTAGGCCCGCGCCCCCATGTGCCCCTCGTGCACCAGCAGCGAGAGAGACGGCGAGTCGCCGTGGTAGCGCAGGCCTCCCGCGTGCACCGGCGCCGGCACGAACGTGTGCCCGAGCGTGTACATCTTCACCAACGGGGTCATGCCCGCCGTGTCGCCGAAGTCGAATGCGTAGACACCCTTGGTGAGCGTGGGACACGCCGCCGGTTCTGCCGCTATGAAGCGGGTCTGCGTCCGCCCCGCGAGCCGATCGGCCATGAAAGGGTAGGAGAGCCCGGCGAAGGACGAGCCGCCACCCACGCACCCGATGACGACGTCGGGCACCGGGTCGCCGGCCATCTCCATCTGTGCCTTGGCCTCAAGGCCGATCACCGACTGGTGCAGGAGCACGTGGTTGAGCACCGACCCCAGCGAGTACTTGATCGTTCCACCGCTCGTGGCGGCGACCTCGACCGCTTCGCTGATCGCGAGCCCGAGCGAGCCCGTGTGGTTCGGGTCCGCCTCGAGCGCAGCCTTGCCCGCCTGCGTGACGGACGAGGGCGACGGAACCACCTCGGCGCCGAACGTTTCCATGAAGACCCGCCGGTACGGCTTCTGCTCGTAGGACGCCCTGACCATGAACACCTGGCACTCGATGCCGAAGAA
>Ga0247727_10019322_pt1 | contig 10572 bp, 9 predicted proteins | sample WisWelCaveWW1625_FD_202498 | JGI IMG/M metagenome (GOLD analysis project Ga0247727, IMG submission 202498) | Biofilm microbial communities from Wishing Well Cave, Virginia, United States - WW16-25 | ecosystem: Environmental > Aquatic > Deep subsurface > Groundwater > Cave microbial mat | place...
GGCCAGTTCAAGGCGGGCGACTTGAAAGCGCAGATGAGTTTCCGCTATCGTTTCGCGCAAGAGTTCGGCGAGGTCACGGCTGCGCTCAATCCGCGCACCATGCTCATTTTTGTCGATGATCTCGACCGCTGCCAGCCGAAAAGCGTGCTCGAAGTTTTGGAGGCCGTAAACTTTCTCGTGTCGAACGGCGAGTGCTACATCGTGCTCGGACTCGATCTCCAGCGCGTCGAGCGTTACGTTGACGAGGGCTTCAAAGACGTGAAGGAAGAGGCGTTCGCGCGGCAGTATTTGCAGAAGCTCATCAACATCGAAGTGCCGGTGCCGAAACCGAGCGAGCAGCAATCGCGCAACTTGATCGCGCCCAAAGAACGCGAGCCGGAGCCGGCGCGCTCGTGGTGGGTGGCCGCGTTCAGAAAAGCGCCGCAATTTCTGCCCAAGCTGTTGCCGCCGGTGATCGTTGCAGCAACTTTGTTTGCAGGCTTCCGGCTGGGGCAAAGCCTTTTTCCCGATCAAACTGAAAAGCCGAGCGCACCGGCAGAAGAGCAAGCTGTTGCGCAATCCGACAGCGCCTCAGTTCGCATCACTTCGATTGACTCAACACGCGCAGTGAATCGAAGCGAGAGAGAAGAACCGGAACAGGCCAAAGGCGAGGGCAAATTTATTCCAGGCCAGTCAGCGAAACCGGCGCTCACGTGGGCATTCGTTGCGCTCGTGCTCGTGCTGCTCTTGGGCGCGTGGCGGCTGTCAATTCCATCGGAGATGATTGTGAAAGACTCACCGGAGTTTGAGGCGGCGTTGCGAATTTGGCATCCGCTCATCATGGCAAAACACAACACGCCGCGCTCGGTGAAACGCTTCGTCAATCGTGTGCGCTATTTTGCGATGCGGCAATCGGCGGAGAAGGAGACAAAGAGTGTTTGGCAAAAGTTTGCAATGTGGGCGGGATGGAAGCAAAAGGAAGAAGCGAGGCAGGATGAGGCGGTGCCGGAATCAATCTTGGTGGCGTTGAGTGCGATTCATCATTTTAAGTCAGATTTGTTCACAAGAGAGCACTTTAGGCAAACACCCGAAGGTGATATTCTTCTTCTGAGTATGGTTGATTCTCTATCACCTGAAGAAGCCGTTGCCATGCGCACCGCGATGGATGAACATGAACAAAATTTTGGAAGCTGGCCGCCGAGCGAGGAAGATTATGAAAGGCTACAGAAGCTCGCAGCGGGGATTCGGATCAATTGAGGTTCGAAACGGAGTTTGGGAACGAGAGGAACGAGGATAAAATCATTTTTTGAAAATCCGTTCTTTGTTCTTGAAAACGATCCCTTCTAATCTTTCCATGTCGCTCACGATCTTTTGCACTTTCTGGCGCGATGCAACTTTGTTTTTCCAAAGTGTGCGCAGCAAGCTTTGCAAGTCATAAACTTCTATCCCGTGCGTTCGGCAGTAGTTCCTCACGCTCTTGTCATTGCTCAAAAAAATTGCCCCACGCCGGGCGCAAATGGCAAGGCCTTCAGATTCACCAGGCCCGAACGAGCTTGGCAAATTCATCAAGTCCTGCTCCTCTTTGGGATTGGGAATGATAACCAAGATTTTGCTCGAAGCAATCAGAGCCAAAACGGATTGGAGGAACTTAAAGTTTAATCGAACGGCTTCGGTTACTTCGTTGTGGACTGCCTGAGGGAGGGCAAATTGATGCTGTGGGAAAAGCTTAAAGAGTAGGTCAAACGCGCCAACGCGCGCAAAGGAGGACAATATGTTGGTATCGTAGAGTACCACTAGCGATGCTTTCGAATTGAATCCACTGCAGCGTCAAGCTCGGCAACGGAAGCGGTGTCAACGACGATTTTGATTCCACGTCGCTTCAGAGTTTCATGAAAGGCCCAACGGTTCATGCCGGCGATTTCCGCGGCGCGTTCCAACGTTACTTCTTTGGCGCGGAAGAGATCGAGCGCCGTATCAATTTTGAGTTCAGGTTTGACCGCCAGCCATATCGACATGGCTTGCTGGCGCGCTGCTTCGGCGTTCAGAAATAGCCGCGCCTTCAAGAGGGCGTCAGCCTTCGAAGCCATAACCCGCGGCTTGGTTAACCTTTTTCTATTGTCAGCAATCAGAGTGTTCATATTGATTCCCTGGGAGTGAATCCATTTTTAATGGCTACCGCAACATAACGAGGCCATCGGATAAAATCAAGTTTCGCTTTCTTGCTGATCACTGTCGCTTCGCGATACGAGCGAGATGCTCATTGAGCTTGTTCATCGCGGCTTGGGTTTGCTCGCCGATGCTTCGGCTTTGAATCTGAGTCAGAGCTTGGCGTGCGAGCGTTACGTGGCTTTGATTCCACGCTTCGGGATCGGTCGCGCTTAAAAAGTATAAACCATTGATGGCCCCGCTCGGGGATAAACTCTTGATGCGGTCCGCCTCGTAGAGTTTGAGCGTGAGCGTGATCGCTAGTGGCGAGTCGTTATAATCGCGTTCGATCCGCGCCACTGCGGCTTTGCGTTCCTCCGCGGTGTTGGCGTTCATTTGCAAAACCAAACGATTGATCGCTTCGGTTTCGAGCGCTTCAACTCCGCTTTGGCCCACGGCTTGGAGTTCTTGGTTCGAGGACGCTTGCAGGCCCGCGAAAAGCTGCTCGGCCTCTTCTTGCGTGAGCGCCAAGTGCACGAGCGCGACCGTGAAATTGCGTTTGGCCTCGTCCTGCTTTTCGGTTAATCCCGGCAGCAGGCTCAAAACCCATTTGTATCTTTCCACCCGCTCTTTCGATTCCTCCACGCCCGCGGAGCGCGCTTTCAATTGCACTTCCAACGCGCGCAAATCCTTCTCTCGCCGGTCAATCTCATTTTTCGTCTGCGTATTCCACACCGTCAATACGATGGTGAGGAGTGTGCCGGTGGTGCCGATCCATGCGCCGAGGCGTTCGAACAAAGGCTTCTTGGCGGAAGACTCGTTTTTCTCGGACATCGTGAGTTCTCCTCTTGTGTTTGTAACGCCCCGTGAAGTTGTCATTCAGAAGGAAACTTTTTGAGCACTAGTGGTGGCGGCAAGAACTGAAAAGGATTCCTTCTGAATGACATGTTTAAGGGAGGCGATTGCCGAATTTGAAAATCAAAACGCATAAGAAATATATTCGGCTATCACTCCCACTGCCGCAGCAGCCGAATCATCTCGCCCGCGCTTTCGACTTCCATCAAATCGGTGAGCGCATTTTCAAACGCCGTGGCTTCCGCGAGGTGCTTGTAGATTTTCAAATATAAATCTTCATCGCCTTGCGGGGGCGCGACCACGACGAAAAAGAAGTGCGTGGGCTGGCCGTCGGCGGAGTCGAAGTCAAGGCCCTCGCGCGAGCGCGCAATCGCAATCGTCAGCTCGCGAATGTAGCTCGTGCGCACGTGCGGAACCGCAATGCCGCGACTCAGGCCGGTCGAAGCGCGGCGCTCGCGGTTGATCAAATCGGTGAGCAGCTTGCGCTTGTTGATAACGTTGCCTGATTGTTCGAGCAAGTTCACTAGCTCCTCAAGCACGGTTTCCTTTTGCTGCTGGCGAAATTTTTCGAGGTTGAGGTTCGGATCATCAGGCACGGGCAAGGGCGACGCCATGTCGAGGACGATGAGATCGGCGCAAAGATAACGGGTGAGGTTCATTGCGCGATGTGCTCCTTGTGCTCTTCTTTTTCATGATACCGCGCGACACCCCCCTTGCCCCCCCTCAAGGGGGAATTTTCACACACGCTGCGCACAAACTTCCGCGCCTGCCACGCAATCGCGTAATCCATCCAACGCCGATCTGCCCACGGTGTTGAGTGACACGCCACGAATCCCATGTGCCCGCCGCTGCGTGTGAGGTGAAGCTCGAGAGCGGGATTGGCCGGCAAACGTGCAAACGACTGCGCGGGAACAAACGGATCGTCGGCGCTCGCAATGATAGTCGTGGGCAAGGTCACATTGGAAAGAAATTGCAGCGCGCTGTTGCGGCGATAATAATCCTCGGCGGAATGAAAGCCGTGGTGCGGCGCGGTGATGAGGCGATCAAAAGCATAAACCGTGGCGACTTCATGCAGCGCATACCGCGGGAAGTTTGCAAAGTCGACGCAGCGCTCGCGCATGGCCGCTTTGAGCAAACGCACGAAGCGCAGATCATACAAACGATTTTTCGCGCGGCGCATGGCGTATGAAGAGAGTTCGAGATCGATCGGCGGGCAAATGGCAACTGCGCCGCGGAGATTCGCAGGGGGAGTTTGCCACGTTTCGCCGAGGTATTTGAGCAGCATGTTGCCGCTGAGAGAAAAGCCGGCGGCCACGAGCGGCGTGTGCGGATGAAGCGCGGCCACGTGTTGCATGACGTGCGCGAGATCGTCGCTTTTGCCGGCATGATAAAGCCCGTGCGCCAAGCCGCGTCCCTGGCCCGCGCCGCGATGATTCAAACGAAACGTGATCCAACCCTGCGCAAGAAAACGCGCCGCAACTCGCAGCATATAGGTGGAATCAGCGTGACCGCCCAGGCCGTGCAACAGCAACAACGCGCCGTGCGCCGATGCTTGCACCGGAAGATTCTCACACAGCGCGAGGCGATCACCGTCTGCGAGCGCAACATGATGCAACTGGGTGTGCGGCAGATGCGTGGGGCTAGGCAACAAATACCCCGCGAGCGTTTGCAAATCGCCGCCGCGCGCCCACAGCGCGGGAGTGAAGGCCTTGAAGTTTTCTGTCGTGAGCGGAGGCAACGCGCTGGTCCTTTTTAAATCCAAAAGAAACTTTTTACGTGCTGGAGTTGGCGCCCAGAGCTAAAAGAAGCCGTTACGAGCTGAAAGTTAGTACTACAACGTTAAAACGTTAAGTTCGAGATTTCGCTCCAAAACTTAACCTGTCATTCAGAAGGAACCTTTTTACGCACTTGGCACAAAGCCTATACGAGGGTTGATTCCAGCGCTTAAAAAGGTTCTTTCAGAATGACATGAGGAGGAGGCTGTTCCGACTTAACGTTGTAGTATTAGGCTAAAATGCTGAAAGTTTTTTGGAACGACGCACGGATCAAAAGCGCAAGCGGAAAAGCTTTGCAGGGTGTGTTTTTGATCCGTGTGCTGCCGGAAAAGGCTCCAGTTTTCAACGCGAAACATCAAAACCCATACTTCGCCCTTCTCTTCTCAAACGCCTCTCTGCCGCCCTCCAAAATTTGCTCCACACAGAGCTTGACGGATTCACGATCAATCGCGCCGAGGTTGCTTTCGAGAATTTGCGCTTGGCCAAGTTGACTATCGCCGCGCGCTTCGAGTGCGACGATTAACTCCGCGTCGCCGAGCACGGGCAGGTTGGCGTTGTGCGTGGCAAAGAGGAATTGCCGGCGCTGCTTCTCTTCGCGCAGCTTGGGAATCACTTGCTCGGCAATGAAGCGATTGTCGAGATCGTCCTCCGGTTGATCGATCACGAGCGGGGTGCCGTTCTGCGGGAAGAGCATGAGCAAAATCGCCGTGGCTCTTTGGCCGGTCGAAACTTCGGCGAGGCTTTTCCAATTCGGGTGCTCCTCAGAAGGCGAAACGTTGTGCTCGATGCGAATGAGCGTCGCGGGCGGGGTCTCTTCCAATTGCAACACGAGGCGCTCATCGAGGTGCGCGACATTTTTCGCGGCTTTGGGGGGAAGGTCATAATGCTCTGCCAACACCGCCGCGCCTGCGCGCAGGTGCGCAATGAAATCCGTGAGCGTAAAATTTTCGAGCGCCTGCAAATGGGAAAAAAAATCTTCGCGCACGCCGAGCTTGAGCACGCGCAGTTTTTTATAAAGCATCTCACGCACGTCTTCTTGTATCACGCTCACGCGCACCTTGCCCGCCAGGAACACCGAAACTTTTTTCGCCGCGTGGTTATCTAGCTTATAGATTTGCTTGCACGCCTCGTGCAGTTTGTTCCGCGCCCTTCTTCTTTTATTCTCCAACTCCTGCAGCTTTTGATTGTGCTGCGCATATTGCAAGCGCAGCGGCGCCAGCTCTTCCAATTCGCGGCGCAAACGCAGATAGGCTTGGCCGTCGATCGCTTCATGGTGCAATTGCCGCAGCGTTTTTTGATACTCGTCTTGGCGCGCGCGCCGGCGCGTTTCCCATTCTTGGGAGTAATCTAAAAGCCGGTGTTGGCTTTGTTCCAAACGCGTTTCCAATTGCGCCAGCCCCTGGCGCAGCGCCTCCGTGAATTGCTCCTGCTCGACCGTGATTTTCTTCATGAGATCGGCGTTCGGCAAAGGCCCGAGCGCTTTGCCGTCCAAGCTTGCGCTCTCGAGTTCGAGCTTTTGTCGTATTTGCTCAAGCGGCTTTCTGAAGCTCGCGGCTTTTTCGCGGCTCGCTTTGATGTAGGCTTCCTCCCGTGTGAGCTGAGATTGTTCGTGCAGCTTGGCTTCGAGACCGTGATTTTCAAAGCGTCTGAGCTTTTCTTCCAAGCCGGGCAAGCGCCCCAATTTTTCTTCCAGCGTTTGCAAGTCACGCCGCACGCGCAGAATGTTCTCGCGATTGAGCGCCAAAAGCTCGAGTTGCTCATTGCGTGCGACTTCATATTTCGCCCAGCCGTTCGGACGAAAACGTTGGAGCAGATCGAGTTGCTTTTCCGGTAGGCGCGCGATTTCGGAAATTTCATGCTGGCCGAAAAGATCGATTTGCGGCATGAGATCGAAAACTTTTAGCTCGCTGCGGGCGCCATGTTCGTCGAACACCACCGGCACAAGCGGCGGATTAGAAATCGTGCGCTCGATGCGATAATAAGCCGGCGCGGGGTGATGCGTGCGCACGAGCAAGGAAATTTTCGTGGCGGATTTGATGACCTCGTTCATGATGCTCGTGTGCGCCTCTTGCGCGAGCGCGCCGAGCGGTTTTTGATCCAACACATAACGCAGGCTTTCGATGATGCTCGATTTGCCGGTGCCGCGCCCGCCGATGAGGCAATTCAAATTCTTGTTGAAATGAACGCCGCACTCGTTTAGAAAACCGCCTTCCCATGAAAGCGCGATCAATTCCACTTTTTCCGTCTCGCGCCGTGTGCGAGAGCGCGAAGGCTCTTCTTCGGTTAACAAACGCAATCGTGAGTCCGGATCGAGAAAAGCCTGCCACAAGCCTTCAATCGAAGGCGAAGACATTTTGATCCACGAGCTGCACGCCGATTGCGCGAGGTCTTTGAGATTGTAAACATCAAGGCAATTGAGCAGCGCGAGCTGATGTTCGCGGCGATAATGATTCAACTCGCCGGTGACGACTTTGCGATGGAAGGGCATCAATTCTTCCAGACTGCCGGAGATTTGGCCGGCGAGCAAATTGCCGTCGGTGAAATATTGCACGCGCGTGGTCTTGGCGCATTCGAAGAGCAGGCCGTTCTCGCGATCCATGTGCGCCGCGATGCAAATGCCGCGACGCCGGCGTTGAATGTGTTCGATGATTTCGGGAAACGAAAGGGGAGATTGCCGGGGCACGCCGCCGACGCTGGTGACCCAACGCTCTTTGGGCGGCAAACGCAATTCGGTGATGACGTGATCGACTTCTTCGGCGGCCGTGCGCGGATCAAAAAGGCAGAGCAAGTGCAAGCCTTCGGTGCTCGCCACTTCGAAACCGGGGAAAACTTGAATGCCCTCTTGCGTCAGTTCTTTGCGCACCGCGTCGATATATTCCACGGTATTGTGATCGCAAATGCCGATCACGTCGATGCCGACCTTCTTGCACTTCTGCGCGAGCGCGAGGCCGTAATCGCGTTTGTACGCCGCGGAGTGGCGCGGATGCTTGGAGTCGAAACCTTTGAAGCGGCCTTGCACCGGCGTGTTGATTTGCAGAGCGCAGCGATAATAGCGCGCGCCGGAAGGCTGGCTGAACGCATGCATGATGGCCGGCGGCCAATTAAAAGTAACCGGCGCCGCGACGCTGAAACGTTCGTGCTCATATCCGCGCGCGGAAACTAAAGCCGGCGCGGTCGTGATGCGATCACTCATTTTGTGTTAACCTTTGCGAAAGTTCATGAACCCGGGCGCGGGTTTTAAGCCGGCGCCAGAGTGGCTATAGTAAAGCATTTTGCCTGTCGATGCAAGGCGAAATTCTTTCCGCCGTTTAAGACTTTCTGCTTGATACCGGCTGATATTATGATTAAATTTAATGCACGATGAAATCCCCTCAGGCGAATTTGGAGAGCGAATGTTCGATAGAGATCTAATGCCCTTTCTTTCCGGCATGAATGTGACGGTCATGTGGATCTCTTTGACCGTGGGCATTTTGCTATTCATTATCGGCTATTTCGCGGGCGGACGTTTGACCTTTGGCCGCATCTGGATGTGTACCGCGGTGGTGACGCTGATCAGCGTGCTCTCTTTGCCCGCGCCTATGGCGCTCTACCACGTCGTCAAAGGCCAGTTCGCGGTTGATACCTATGTTGACAAGCAGCAGGTAACCTTCCCCCAACAAAAAACGGCGCCCAGCACCGATCCCGCCGCCTCGAACGAACAAAAAGATAATGCCTCAACGCAAACGCAAGAGCCTGCGCCCGTGCAAGTGCCGATCTCGTTTCAAGTTTTGACTTTGGTCATGCACATCGTGTGGACCGGCTTTCTGGTTGCCATGGGCATTTTCTTTTATGAAACGTTGACCGTCACGGCGCAGGAAGCGGAAAAGAAGTAACGCGCCCCTCGCGGAATCAAGCTAATTCCTTCACCTCTTATCAATGTGTGAGATGAGCTTATGAAAAACAAATTGGCTGCTCTGTTCCTTGTGTTGCTCCCGACTTTGCTTTTGGCCCAAGGCGTTGACGTTCCTCCGCGACACATTATTGATATGCCCACCGCGGGCTTGCTGCGTCGCGGCGGCTTCGATCTCACGGTGCGCTTTTACGGTCAAAGCGGCGTCAATCTCGGCATGGACGTCGGCGTTTCGCGACGCTTCATGTTCGGCACTACGTTTGGCGGCACGCAGGTGCTCGGCGAAAAAAAGGCCAACTGGAATGCCGCACCCGGCGTGCTTGTGAAGTATCAATTGCTCAGCGAAAGCCTCGGCTTGCCCGGCCTCACGATCGGCTTGGAAACTCAAGGCTACGGCGCGTATGATGATTCGACCAAGAGGTATCAGAACAAGTCCGTGGGCGCCTATATCGTCGGCAGTAAGAGCTACGACTTCCTCGAACGGTTGGATTTTCACGCGGGCGTCAATTACTCTTTGGAGCGCGGCGACAAAGATAAAGATCCGAACTTGTTCATGGGCATGACGCTCGCGATCAATCGCGACATCGAGTTCCTGGCCGAGTATGACATTGCCTTCAACGACGACGGCAGCACGGATTCGCAAAAGCAGCGCCGCTTCGGCGACGGCAAAGGCTATCTCAACAGCGGCGTTCGCATCAACGTGAAAGACGTGCTCTACTTGGAATTTTTTCTGAAGAACTTGTTCAAGAATCGCACGACCGCCGAGGATTACACCCGCGAGTTTAAGATCACCTACTTTCAATTCATCTTATAAGCTTCGGAACGCGAATTTTGCGGACCGGCCGCATGAGCAACAAAAGTGTCGGTGTGCGAAGTTCGATTTCACCCAAATCCGGTTGCTCATTTACTTCGTTAGGTGCAGCATGAAAAGAAGCTCGCAATTGGCCGCCGCCGTGTTGTTGTTGCTCGTGGGCTTGAGCTTGGGCTGTTATACCGTGCTCAAACATCCGCAAGTCGAAGCTGCGCGCGAAACGCCGGCGCACGAGGAAGAAGAATTTGGCTTCGAGCCCCGGCCCAATCGCGTTACGTTTGGCGATGATTGCCAATCGTGCCACAACAATAGCGTCGCCACCTACCATGCGATTGCGGTGCCCGCGCCCGTTGCCGAGCCGACTCCGCGGTGGTCCTACTATTATGATACGCCGTGGTGGTTTCCCTATTATGCCTCCGGCAACAATGGCGGCAACGCGGAACAAGCAGAACAAAAGAAGCGCCCGTTTGATCGCCGCCAAAACAGCGCGCCTTCCGAATCTTCATCTAGCGGCGGCAGTGCGGCTGCGCCCTTGCCCGCGCCCTCTGCCGGCAGCGTTGCCAAACCCGCGAGCGACAATAGCAGCTCCTCAGCCACCGGCGCGCAGAAAGAGGAAGACAGCAACAAGCGCTCGGAACGCCGCTCCAACGAAAATACAGGCAGCACGAAAGAATCCTCGCGTCGCGACCGCAAGCCCTAATTTGAAACGCCTCTTTCATAATCGAGCAGACAGAATCTCAATTCTGCCTGCTCTTTTTGTTTAAACACCTCAACCCTCGAAGGGAAGGAAAACATGCCGAGGTTTTGGAAAATCATCATCGGTATCGTCACGTTTCTCGTAGCCGCATTTTTCGTGTTAAGTTTCTTCAGCATGCGGCTCATGAAAAAATCTCTCCCGCAAACCCGCGGCGAAGCCGCGCTGGCCGTGCTCAAACAAGAAGTCACGGTCACGCGCGATGCTTTTGGCGTGCCGCATATTGAGGCGCAAAAGGAAGAAGACCTCTGGCGCGCGGCCGGATTCGTTGCCGCGCAAGATCGCCTCTGGCAAATGGAATTTTCCCGGCGCGCGGTGCGCGGCACGCTCTCTGAAATCTTCGGCCCCGTGGTTTTGGAGCAAG
>Ga0247727_10019323_pt1 | contig 10572 bp, 13 predicted proteins | sample WisWelCaveWW1625_FD_202498 | JGI IMG/M metagenome (GOLD analysis project Ga0247727, IMG submission 202498) | Biofilm microbial communities from Wishing Well Cave, Virginia, United States - WW16-25 | ecosystem: Environmental > Aquatic > Deep subsurface > Groundwater > Cave microbial mat | place...
TCCTCATAGCGGACCTGGCCCGAAACGGCGCCGATCGCCAGCGAAAGAACGCAGAGCCACTTCACCGCGATGCTCCTTTGGGTTGGAAGCGGCCGCGAGAAACCGCCTGGCGGCTGAGAAACGCCAGCAAATCCTCGAATTCCCGGCGCGCAAGGCGCTGGTCGTAATCGGCCGGCATCAATGAATGCCGCTCGTACTGAACCTCGGCTAACTCATCGCGGAGGAACAGATGCAGCCGGCCCTCGACGTCGAGAAGCTGCACCGAGAAATTGTTCTCGTTGCGAAGGATGCCGGCGATCGCGCGGCCGTCCAGAGTCACCAGCCGGGCCGGCTGATACCCGCGGGGGACATGCGGCTTGGGTTCGACGAGGGCTTGCCGCAGAGCGCGCAGGCTGCGCTCGGCGGCGACATCGGAGAGATCCGGCCCGAGGAAGCCGCCGCGGCCGCGGATCCTGTGGCACCGCCCGCAGTCGCCCTTGCCGAAGAAGACGGCTTCTCCCCGCGTGATGTCGCCGGCGACGGCGACGTCGTAGGCGGTGGCTCGCAGGCCGCGGATATAGGCGACGATGCGGCGAATGTCGCGATCGTCGAGCGGAGTCGCCGGCATCAAGGTTCCGGGAATTCCCAGCTTGATCACTTCGAAAAGCTCGTCCTCGGTGGTGCGCGCGAAGCGCCGGGTTCCGGCCAGCGCCGGCGCGCGGTCGCCGGCGGCGCCGTCCAGTCCGTGACACACGGTGCAGGAGCGATTGAACAGCGCCCGTCCCCGGGCCACGTCCTGTTGCGGGGGCCGCTGCGCCCATGCGCAGCCGAAGGCGACGAGCCAGGCAGTCCGGAACATGTCAGCGCGCGAACTTCGCCGCCGGAAAGAAGTAGGCGACTTCGAAGGCCGCGGTTTCCGGGGCATCCGAGCCGTGGGTCGCATTGCGCTCGATGCTCGAGCCGAACCGCCGGCGAATGGTGCCGTCGGCGGCCTTGGCGGGATCGGTGGCGCCCATCAGGTCGCGCCACTGCTGGATGGCGTTGTCGCGCTCGAGCGCGATGACCAGGACCGGCCCTTCGGTCATGAACGCGACCAGGCTGTCGAAGAAGCCCTTGCCGCGATGGACCGCGTAAAACCCTTCGGCCTGCGCCCTCGAGAGCGTGGCCAGGCGCAATCCGAGAATGCGGAATCCGCCCCGCTCGATGGCGGTGAGGATTTCCCCGGCGTGGCCGTTGGCGACGGCGTCGGGTTTGATGATGGCAAGCGTGCGCTGGATCTGGCTCATAAACAGGTCTGGACCTTTTCTCCAATCTCGGCGGGCGATTCGCAGACGTGAACGCCGGCGGCTTTCATGGCGGCAATCTTGTCGGAAGCCTTGCCGGAGCCGCCCGAAATAATGGCGCCGGCATGGCCCATGCGGCGGCCGGGCGGAGCCGTCTGGCCGGCGATAAAACCGACCACGGGCTTACGCACGTGCTTGTCGATGTAAGCGGCTGCCTGCTCCTCGGCGTCGCCGCCGATTTCACCGATCATGACGATGGCGCGCGTTTCGGCATCTTCGTTGAACAGGCGGACGGCGTCGATGAACGTGGTGCCGATGATCGGATCGCCGCCGATCCCGATGCAGGTCGACTGGCCGATGCCGAGCCGCGACAACTGGCCCACGGCTTCATAGGTCAGCGTGCCGCTGCGGGAGACCACCCCGACGTGCCCTTCCTTGTGGATGTGGCCGGGCATGATGCCGATCTTCGCCTGGCCGGGCGAGATAATGCCGGGGCAATTGGGGCCGATCAGCCGCGTCCGGCGCGCGCTCAGAAAATTCCAAGCCTTCACCATGTCGGCGGCGGGAATCCCCTCGGTGATGCAGACCACTAGCGGCAGGCCGGCGTCGGCCGCTTCGAGGATGGCGTCGGCGGCGAACGCCGGCGGCACGAAGATCACCGAGGCGTTCGCTCCAGTTTCGCGCACGGCTCGGTCGACCGTGTCGAAGACCGGCAGCTCGAGGTGTTTCCGGCCGCCCTTGCCGGGAACGACGCCGCCCACGATCGTCGTACCGTAGGCGATCGACTGTTGCGAATGAAACGTGGCCTCCCGGCCCGTGAACCCCTGCACCAGAAGGCGCGTATTCCGGCCGACGAGGATGCTCATGATCGGGCCAGCCTGACGACTTTCTCGGCGGCGTCCCGCATGCCCTCGGCGAGGGCGAAATTGAGACCCGAATCGGTGAGAATCTCGCGCCCCTGCTCGACGTTGGTTCCTTCCATGCGCACCACCACGGGCACCGTGATGCCGAGGTCGCGGGCGGCCGCGACCACGCCGGTGGCCAGCGTGTCGCATCGCAGAATGCCGCCGAAAATGTTGATCAGGACGGCTTTGACGGATGCGTCCGACAGCAGGATGCGGAAAGCGTTCTTCACTTGATCGGCGCTGGCGCCGCCGCCCACGTCGAGGAAATTCGCCGGCAGGCCGCCGGCATGCTTGATGATGTCCATGGTGGCCATGGCGAGGCCGGCGCCGTTGACCATGCAACCGACATTGCCGTCGAGCTTGATGTAGTTGAGCCCGTGGCGGGAAGCGTCGACTTCGAGCGGGTCCTCCTCGTTGAGGTCGCGCAGCTCGAGCAGGTCCTTATGACGAAAGAGCGCGTTGTCGTCGAGATTAATCTTGGCGTCCAGCGCAACGATGCGTCCGTCGGTGGTGACGACGAAAGGGTTGATCTCGGCGAGCGAGGCATCGAGAGCGCCGTAGGCCTTCACCAGCGCGGTCATGGCGGCGACGGCCGCGTTCACGCTGGCCGCCGGCACGCCGATTCCAAAGGCGAGCTTGCGCGCCTGAAACGCGGCCAGCGGCGCGCCGGGGATCAGCGTCTCCTTGAGAATCAGCCCCGGGTCGCGCGCGGCCACTTCCTCGATGTCCATCCCGCCGGCCGGCGATGCCATGAAGACGTTGCGGCCACGAGAGCGGTCCAGCGTAATGCCCAGGTAGAGCTCGCGGGCGACCGGCAGCGTTTCCTCGATCAGCAGCCGCTGCACAATGCGTCCTTCCGGGCCGGTCTGGTGCGTGACCAGCCGCATGCCGAGAATCTTCTCGGCGTGCGCCGCCGCCTCGGCGGCGTCTTTGGCCACCTTCACGCCTCCGCCTTTGCCGCGGCCGCCGGCGTGGATCTGGGCTTTGACGACGACGCTGCCGCCGATGCGCCGGGCGGCGGCATCGGCTTCCTCGACGGTGAACGCCACCTCGCCGCGCGGCACCGGGACGCCGTGATGGGCCAAGAGAGCCTTGGCCTGGTACTCGTGAATTTTCATAGGCTGGCGGGCGTCTTGGTTCGGAGGTTTGTTACGATCCGAAGAAAGACTGGATTTTTCACTATAACATGTCGCTTGTACCCTTTCTCCATCGCGTCACCGATGGCGGCAACCTCACGGCCGCCGACGCCGAGGGCGCGATGTCGGTGATACTCGGCGGCGAGGCGTCGACCGCCTTGACCGCCGCGTTTCTGGTCGCGCTGCGGATGAAAGGGGAAACCGTCGAGGAGGTGCTGGGTTTCGCGCGCGCGATGCGCGCCCGCGTGTATCGCGTCGATCCGGGACCGGGACCGGTGGTCGATACCTGCGGCACCGGCGGCGATGGACAGGGTACGTTCAACATCTCCTCGGTCGCGGCGCTGGTGGCGGCCGGGGCGGGTGTGAAGGTCGCCAAGCACGGCAACCGCTCGATCTCGAGCGCTTGCGGCAGCGCCGACGTTTTCGAAGGACTCGGCGTCGGTATTCAGGCCAGCCCCGAGCTGATGGGCCGCGCGATTCGCGAGATCGGGATCGGCTTCCTGTTCGCGCCCCTGCTGCACCCGGCCATGAAGCACGCGCAGCCGGCGCGCCTCGAGCTGAAGATGCGCACCGTGTTCAACCTGCTGGGCCCGCTGACCAACCCGGCCGGTGCGCAAGCGCAACTGGTCGGCGCCCCATCGATCGCCGCCGCCGAGCTGATGGCGAAAGCGCTGGCCGCGCTCGGGCTCGAGCGTGGTTTCGTCGTCCACGGCTCCGACGGCCTCGATGAGATCACCACCACCGGGCCGACGGCGGTGTTCGAGGTGTCGGGCGGCGAAGTCGCGCGGCGCGAATGGTCGCCCGCCGATTTCGGAGTGGAGCCCGCGCGTCCGGAGGATCTCGGAGGCGGCGACCGCGACGCCAACTGCGCCATCGCCCGCGCGATCCTCGACGGCGCCGAGAGCGGACCGCGGCGCGACATCGTCGTCGCCAACGCCGCCGCGGTCCTGGTGGCCTCGGGCGCAGCCGCCGGCCTGCGCGAAGGGGTCGAGCGTGCCCGCGAGTCGATTGCATCGGGCGCGGCGCGCGGGAAGCTCGAGCAGCTCGGGCGGATGACCGGACAGGGGATGGCGGCGGTCTGACCAAACAGGAAGCCTTTTTCCTCCTGCATTCCGGTCTTCCGCGCGAAGGCCCGGGCAGCGACGAATCGACCCGTGAGGCGATCCGGCGTCTCCCGCCTTTGCCGCCGCGCCCGCGGATTCTCGACCTCGGCTGCGGTCCGGGCCGCCAGACGCTGGTACTGGCGCGCGCCTTCGACACGGTGATCACGGCGGTCGACATTCACCGGCCATACCTGGATCAGCTTGCCGAGTCGGCCGCCGCCGCCGGTCTGTCGGATCGAATCGAGACGCGGTGCGCGAATATGGAGGCGCTCGAGGAGCCGCCCGAAAGCGTGGATCTGTTTTGGTCCGAAGGCGCTGTTTATGTTCCGGGCGTCGTGCGCGCCCTCGAGTTGTGGCGCCCGCTGCTCGCTCCCGGAGGCGTCATCGCATTCACTGAATTGAGCTGGCTGACCCCCTCGCCGCCCCAGGAACCGGCGAAGTTCTGGTCGGCGGCGTATCCTTCGATGGGCACGGTGGGGGAGAATCTCGAGCGAATCAAGCGTGCCGGCTACCAGGTGATCGACCGGTTTACCCTCCCCGAGCGGGACTGGTGGGACGACTATTTCCGGCCGCTCGAGCGGCGGATCGCCGGGCTGCGGAGCGCCTCCCGGGTGGATCTGGTGATGGAAACCGTGATGGTCGGGACCGAGCGTGAGATCGACTTGTATCGCCGGCACGGAGGGAGCTTCGGCTACGTGTTTTACGTGCTCCGCAAATATTGACTTAGTTATATTAGCTAAGGTATGATAGCTCCGTGAAAGTAAATGTCCACGAAGCTAAAACCCACCTTTCCCAGCTCATCGAACGCGCCGTCGGCGGCGAGGAAGTGATCATCGCCAAAGCCGGCAAGCCGGTGGTAAAGCTGGTAGGAGTTGAACAGCGCTCGAGCCGTATTCTGGGGAGTGCGGTGGGCAGCATCCGGTTTTCCGAGGGATGGGATCGACCGATGACCGATCAGGAACTGGCGGAGTTCCTGGGCTCATGAAGTTTCTGCTGGACACGCATGTCTTCCTTTGGGCGATCGGAGCGCCTGCGAAACTGTCAGCGAAGGCCGCCGCGCTATTGACCGACGAAGCCAATCAGTTGATGGTAAGCGTGGCGAGCCTGTGGGAGATCGTGGTGAAGAAGCAGGCGGGCAAGCTCGAATTGCCGGCGACCGCTGAATACTTCCGCGCGCACATGAGCCAGCTTGGAGTCGGCGAGGTGCTGGCGATCCAGCCGTCGCATATCTACCGGCTGAATGAGTTGCCCATCGACCACAAGGACCCATTCGACCGTCTGCTGATCGTGCAATGCCAGGTGGAACGATTAGTTCTGGTGTCGGCGGATCCAATCATGAGAAGATACGCGATCGAGGCGGTCTGGTAGGCGGCGCCAATGCTATACTGAATTCTGGCTCCAGACCTAGCCAGCCTCCCCCGCATTGGGCGCGTAGCTCAACTGGCAGAGCAACTGACTCTTAATCAGTAGGTTGCAGGTTCGATTCCTGCCGCGCTCACCAACTGAATCAGTCGGTTACGGATCACTGGACAAGCCCGGCTGTCGCCACTGTGCCCAATTTTGTGTCCACCCCGTCTGAACTTTGGGGTTTCCTGGTCAGTGAGAGAGCCTCCACCGCCTCGCGCTTCGCAGCCAGCCGAATGTGGCTGTACCGCTCCAGCATCGCCCGGCTCATGTGGCCGATCAGAGATAGCATGGTGCTCTCAGGAACGCCGGCCTCGGCCATCTTGGTTGCCGCCGTGTGCCGCAGGTCATGGAGCCGGCACCGGACTTGCGCAGCCTTGCGAAGCGTATCCCATGCGCTGGTGATGTCCGTTATCGGCTTGGTGGGATCTGCGGGAACTCCTTTGCCGAAGGGGAACAGGAAGTACTCGGGTTTGGTGGATCCGAAGTGCTCAGTGAACCAGTCGGCATGTGCCGTCAGTGCAGCGAACAGTTCCTGATTCATCGGGATTTGGCGTCCCGTGCCGGAGGAAGTCTTGGCACGGCCAACGGTGATAACCCTTGTCGCAAGGTCCACCTGGCCCCATTGAAGGCCGATGATCTCCCCGGAGCGCATCCCGGTCTGGAGAGCAAGGCGCAAGAAGGTGCCCACGAATGGGGAACGGACTTGACGCACGGCTTCGAGCAACCGGTTCTCCTCTTCGGGTGAGAGTGCCCGACCTGCATCTTTGCGCTCTTCCAGCTTGCGCACCTTCGGCCAAAGCACCGACCAGGGTTTGCCCATTGCCCGGCTCAGCTCTCCGAGTTCCATATTGATGGTTCGCCCGCAAGCGCCTTCATCAAGCCGGGCCCTGATGTAGCGGTAGATGGCTTGCTCCGACAGGTCGGGCAGCAGTGTGCTCCCCAAGAGTCGCAGGACATGCGCCAGTCGACCATGGCAGAATAGCACCGACTTTGGACGGTGATTGATGCCGTAGTGCTCCATGTACGGCTTCACAACGTCAGACACCGAACTGATGCGGTTCTCTCGTTTCTCTGCGGGCATGCCCGCGAGGGTTCTTTCCAGTTCCAGCCGCCGGTTGCGCTCCGATTCCACGGCCACTGTCTTGCGGGTGGTCTTGGCCGATTCGCGTATCAGCCTGCCGGCGAACAGGAACTTGTACCACCAGATGCGACCGCGCCGATAGACCGCCATCATGCACCGCCTTTCTTTTGCTTCGTACCGGTGCCTTTCGGCCGGCCACCAAGCTTGCCCCATGCGCGCAGTTCCGCCTTGGAGTGCCGGGCCGCGCGAGCCTTGCCGCCTTCGGCTCCGGTCTTCCGGAACCACTTCAGCACTTCTTTGGGGAACTTGCCAGCCACGGTCGAAGTATAAACCTAGGCATAGGTTTTGTCAAATGCGCATAGAACCCATTTGCGACATCTGTGTTCAACTCGGCTCAGGGTTTTCTAGGGGTCCCAGGTGTCAGCCAATCTTCGACATTCGGAAAGGTGGTGGGCAACTTCTCAAGAACAGCAGCCGTGTGGTGACGAGACTCATTCCCCATATCCAGCACGCTCAGCAGGTCTTCCCGGCTCGGCACCGTCTGGGTACCCCCCGGCAGGTGCTCAACCACGTGCCCCAGATAACCGAGCATCCAGACAACGATGGTTCGGGCGAAGTTGCGCGCCTCGGTCAAATGGCCGTGGTAGATTTCCTTGCTGGCGAGTCCCGCGTTCCCGTGGACAAGATCGGATCGGAACGAGTACAGGCTGCCGAACCGCTTGTAGAAGTCCTTTTGTTCCTCTTTCGTCCGACCCAGGACAGTGGAAACTCTGGTAAGCAGGAGCTTCGTGAGCCCACTCTCCACGTTCTGACCGAGCACCGCCTCAATCGCCGTGATGTGCCAAAGCAGTTGCTCCAGACCCCCCTTCCCTGGAAGGTCCAAGGGTCGCGGTGGGGCGGTGAAGCCCTTCACAAGAAAACCAAGGGCCGTCTCGACAAACCCCCACTGGTTGCGATAAGGCTGCAATCTGCCGATCAGCGCCGAGCAATTCCGCATGAACGCCTTCAATTCCTCGGTCTCTTGCTCTATTAGAGTACAAGCCCGCGTGGGACGCTCGCCTAGCTCTTCAACAGGTTCGGTCATCAACACGGAAAGGTCCGCGCCTCGCCTGGGCCAGTCAATGAGGCAATCGGAACAGGAGATGACGAATGGGATGTGCGGGCGGAAAGGACCATGAAACGGATCGGGCTTGGCCTGCAAGCCCTTCGTGGCGCGCGTGCCGAAGGTGTGCGAATCCCAGTTGTACAGAGCCAGTCGCGCCAGGGCGCTCTCTACCGCCTCAGGGTATTCGGAGTACGAAGCAGTAACTCGCGGACTGAAAGTCAGGGTGGTCCTCCCCGGCTCTTTCGCCGGACGAGTTTCCATGACATGAAGAAACCAGTACTGGTGAAGCTCCGCCAGGTCAAGGTAGGCCCACTTGTAGAAAATCTTCTTGACCGCGTTCCGGAAAACAGCGTCAAGGTCCTCGCGGGAGAATCGCCGGATCTGAAAGCCTTCGCAATCAAGAGCATCCTCACTGAAGTCAACGAATTCCAACGGCACCAGATGGGTGACATTGTGGTATCGGGCTCGAAAGGCAGCCCGGTAACGTTCGACCACTTCCGACACTGGCTGGACTCGCCCATTGAACAGCGACATGTAGAGATCCGAAAGACGGAAGTAGTTTCGGACGTGGCTCTCCCACTCGCCGCCGATGCGGCTCTCGAATTCGTCTTCGCGGTAGTCCAGCGCCGTCGCCTTGGCCAGTTCGCTGAATTCCTTGGTCTGCTCTACCCGTTCCACCAAACGGAGCAGCAGTTGCTCTTCGGTCAACATGAGCCGCAGGCGCCCTTGAAAACCCGCTTCCTCTTTGCCCTTCTGAAACTCGCTTTGCACAAGGGCCAGGTATCCGTAAAGGGCGGAGTCTAACTTACCAGGTAACACATCGGAAGTCATGGCCGCGCCTTTCCGCTTCGCGGCTTCGGGAAGGCATCGCGATGGAACTGCTTGACCAGCCCCTTTACCACCGAGGGACGATGAAAGATGGCCGATACTCCGAGGGTTGCGCCAGCCAGGGCCGCATTTCTACCGGCTTTTAAGTGGGCCGTGTCTTGCCACAAGGCGGCGGAGCGCAGGGCATCCAAGTTGGCCCCATGACGCACGTAGTCTGTGGGGAGAACAGCCAGTGCCAGCTCATCGAAATTTGCGGAGTCTGGATCGATCAGCACGAAGAAGACAAAATGCGCTTCATTGAGGGTCCTCGCAATCTTGAACTTCTTTGCTTTGCGGAACTGCTCTCTTGCCTTGCGCTCCAGTTCTAACGCCGAACTGGTCAGTTCCAGGTTGCGCGACAAGCCTTGGGCCGCGACCACGTAGACGGACTGGTCCGGGGCAAAGCGGAAACCGTCGGGTGGCGATGGCGAGTTCGTTTGGGCAGCGATGGTCGAACCAATCCGCCTGCCCGTATTCGATGCTGCTAATCGGTTGAATGGCACTGCATGCGTTCTCTTGTCCCAAGTGAACTGGATGTCGTCTTCTCGAAGCTTTACGACGCCCTTGGCTCGTTCCTTGACATCCACGTACGTGTCTCCGAGATAGCGAACTTGGGACTTTCCCACTCCGGCAGCTAAGCCTAAAATTCCTAGAAGGCCCAGGAGAACAGCAACAACCCGCAATTGCACCGCTTCGCTCTTGGAGGCGTTGACGGTGTCCGCGAGAGACCGGATTCTTTTCTGAAGTTCGTCGAGATCGGACATTGGACCCTCCTACCAGTCAGGGAAAAGATAGCGCATCCGACGACACGGGCGCTCAGTCTGCGGCCTTGGGAACCGGCTGTGCCTGTGGCCGTCTAACGACTCGGGCATCACCCGCCGGCCGTTCTTTGCGCCGCCGGCTGCAACATCTTGTTAGGCGAAGGATTTACCTACATCTGGTGGCCTCTCTTGACACCGACGAGTATCAGTGACAGGAACATGCGGGTGACCAGGAGTACCAACGGAGAAACGATTGGGATGCCTGCGAGGGCGATGAACTGGGCTGCAAAGAATCCCAGCGGTACGAGCCAGATGATGTGGAGCTTGTTGAGGGGGGTTACCAAGAACACCACAGTGATAACGCACCAGAAGAATGCTTGCACGCCGGTAGCCCAGTGAAAGCCCTGCCCCGAAGCGGCATACTTGCGGCACGCGTGTGCAAACGTCAGGGCCAAGTAAGTCACTGCTGCCCAGGCAATCCACCCAATCACCGACCACATCAGGCACCTCGCATAAAACTTGGTCTACCGCCGCCAGCCAGGTGCATGCTGATCCAGTACTTCCCTAACCACCTCGCCCAGGACCTCCCAGTAATTCGCTGGCACACCTGGACCACGTAGCTCTGGGTGTTCGGAAACGATAACGTGCTCCACCAGGGAGTGTACATCGGGATTTTGCACAAGCACCTGCTCTATGTGCGAGGGCTCAGTGCTGTACCCCCATTGTGCGGACTTGCTCCACAAGGACACGGCGGAGACCCTACTCCGAAGCTTGGGCCGGCAGATCACGGCCTGGGCGCTGCAACCGACGAGCGGCGCCCGGGACCGTCCGTGCGACGTGGAGAGGTTTCCTGGCGCCGCTCGCGGCTGACCGCCTGAGCCGTTAGACGGCCTGGGGCACCGGGTAATCAGAGAGGTCGAATCGTGTCAACTGTCCCATCTCAGC
>Ga0247727_10019324_pt1 | contig 10572 bp, 10 predicted proteins | sample WisWelCaveWW1625_FD_202498 | JGI IMG/M metagenome (GOLD analysis project Ga0247727, IMG submission 202498) | Biofilm microbial communities from Wishing Well Cave, Virginia, United States - WW16-25 | ecosystem: Environmental > Aquatic > Deep subsurface > Groundwater > Cave microbial mat | place...
ACTGGCCGGCAGTTGCGGCAGAAAGAATGCGGCGGCCGTGAATAAGATCGGCGCGGTCTCGCCCGCCGCGCGCTCCAGCCCGAGGATAATGCCGGTCAAAATGCCCGGCAGCGCCTGCGGCAGGACGATTTTGCGAATCGTCTGCCAGTGAGTCCCGCCCAGACTCACGCTGACCGTCCGAAAACTCTCGGGCACCGATCGCAGCGCCTCTTCCGAGGTGCTGATGATCACCGGCAGCGTCATGATCGACAGTGTCAGTGACCCGGCCAGGATCGACGAGCCAAACTGCAAGGCCAGCACGAATAAGCCCAGCCCAAACAGACCGTACACCACCGACGGGATGCCGGCCAGGTTGACAATAGCCAGCCGGACGATGCGTGTGAACACATTATCCCGGGCGTACTCGCTCAGGTAAATCCCGATCGCCACGCCGAGCGGGACGGAGAAGATCGCCGTGCCGATCGTCAGCCAGAAGGTACCGACGATCGCCGGCCAAATACCGCCTGCCCGCATGCCATCGCGCGGCGGGCTGCTGAGGAACTCCAGGTTGATCGCCGGCAGGCCCTCCACGACGATCGCGCCGACGACGAGGACGATCGGCAGCACAACCAGGATCGTCACGATCACGAGGAGTGTAAAGCCAACGCGTTGAGTCAAGAGACGAGGCATAAGAGCTTAACCACGGATGACACAGATGACACGGATATATCTCCGGTTTACAGCACGCGCCGCTTATATTCCAATCGGAGCGAAGCAAAGTTGATGACCAGTCCGACACGAAGTTTGGTGGCTTTCAGGTAGTTGATGATCTGCGCTTCATCGATCTCAGTCAAGCGTTTGACCGCTTTGGTATCGACGATCACTTTCTCTTCAACGACAAAGTCGGCCCGGTATGGTCCGGTCATATCTGTGTCATCCGTGTCATCTGTGGTTCATGACAATAATCGCGCCGAGCGCCGCGCCTGCTGGAAGATGGCGAACGAGGCAACGAGATTGACGATGAACGTGATCGCAAACAAGACGATGCCGATCGCGAACAACACGTGAAAATGCGTGCTGCCCTGCGCCACCTCGCCCATCTCGGCGGCGATCGTCGCAGTCATCGTGCGGACAGGTAGGAAGAAGGAGTCGAGCGACAGCGGCATGCGCGCTGCGTTGCCGGTCACCATCATCACCGCCATCGTCTCGCCGATCGCCCGGCCGATGCCCAGCATCATCGCCGTCAGGATGCCCGATCGCGCCGCTTTGACTGTGACCATCCAGATCGTCTGCCACTTCGTGGCGCCCAGCGCCAGCGCCGCGTCGCGATAGCTCTTCGGCACCGCATCGAGCGCGTCTTCGGCAACGCTGATGATCGTCGGCAGCGCCATGTAGGCCAGGATCAGCGATCCGGTGAAGGCGGTCAGGCCGGTCGGAGCGCCGAACGTCTCGCGCACCAGCGGCGACAGCGCGATCATGCCCATGAAACCCAGCACCACCGATGGGATACCGGCCAGCACCTCGATGGCCGGCTTGAGAATCTCGCGCAGCCCGCGCGGCGCGACTTCGGCCACGAAGACCGCAGTCAGCAGCCCGGTCGGCGCCGCGATGAGCGCTGCGCCGATCGTCACCAGCAGCGATCCGAGGATCAACGGCAGTAGTCCAAAGTGATTTTCAATTGGATACCAGCGCGTCGCGAGCAGATCACCGGGAGGCACTTCGATGAAGGCCGGCGTACCCTCGCGCAGCAGAAAGGCGAAGATCAACACGACGAAAGCAATCGCCATGAACCCGCTGGCGCGGATCATGCGTTCGGCGAAGAACTCTGACAAAGAAGCACGGCTCGTGTTAAGTGACATGGTTAGGTAGTCAAGTAGTCAGGTAGTCGGCTCACGGCTTTTACAAAGTCGCTCAAGCCGCCGTCCTCGGCGGCGTCAAGGGGCGAAAGGCCGCGCCGAGGACGGCACGGCGAGCGTTCCGCCTGACTTTGTAAAAGCCCTGCAGTCGGCTGGTTGGTTAGTCGGATGGTTGGTCAGCCATCCGGCTAACCGACTATGAGACTATCCGACTATCAAACTACTTCAACGGCACGAAGCCCAGCCGCGCCACGATCTGCTGACCTTCCGGCCCGCGAATCCAATCGATGTAACCCTTAATCAATCCGGCCGGTTCGCCGCGTGTATACATGAATAACGGCCGCGCGATCGGGTACGTGCCGGCATTAACCGACTCGATACTCGGCTTCACGTAGTCTGCGCCGGCGTCGGCTGCCACGCCGATCGTCTTCACGTCGGCGGTCACGTAGCCCAATCCATCGTAGCCAATCGCGTTGGGATTCTGCCGGATCTCGGCGGTGATGCCCTCGCTCGACGGAAGCAGAAGCGTATCGGGCGAGAACAGCGTCTGGTTGCCCTTGTCGCCCAGCCGCAGGACCTCTTCCAGGAAGTAGACGTGCGTACCGGAGTTGGTCTCGCGCGACAATAGAACGATCGGGCGATCTTCGCCGCCGACTTCCTTCCAGTTGGCGATCTGGCCGCTGAAAATGTCGGAAACTTGCTGAAGGGTGAGTGAATCGACGGGATTGGAGGGGTGGGCCACCACGGCGATCGCATCGCGGGCGATTTCGATCTCGACCGGCTGGAAGCCGTTGGCCTCGGCTTGCTGCCTCTCTTCGGGCTTCATCGCCCGGCTGGCATTGGCGATGTCGGCTGTGCCGTTGATCAGCGCGGCAATGCCGGTGCCCGACCCGCCGCCGGTGACGGAGATGCGCACGTCTGGATGCTGCGGCTGGTATGCTTCGGCCCAGGCCAACGCCAGATTGACGATGGTGTCCGAGCCGATGTTCTCGATCGTCGGCGCACCGGCTGCGCCTGGCTGCGCACCGACCTGCCCGGCGCATCCGACGAGCATCGTCCAACACAGCATGAGGCGAGGGATTGACGAGCGCATTGGCGCGATTATAACATGCGGCGCCGACTTCAACAAAGCATTTGTGAGTTGCGTCGCTTCACGTTACAATGGAGACAATAAACCATGGATAACACGGATGACACAGATGTTGTTGACCGTTTTTATTCCAAAATCAGTGCAATCCGTGGTTAGAAAATTCTCACGCATGAACAAGATCGATGTCGAACACCTCAACTTCTACTACAACGGCAAGCCGGCGCTGATCGATGTCGCGCTGGGCATTCCCGAGCGGCACATCACAGCGTTGATCGGCCCGAGTGGCTGCGGCAAATCGACCTTCCTGCGCTGCCTCAACCGCATGAACGACACGATCCCCGGCACGCACGCCGAGGGCCGCGTGCTGTTGGACGGCGTGAACGTCCTTTCCCCGGCGCAGGACGTGGTCGATCTGCGGCGGCGGGTGGGCATGGTCTTCCAGAAACCCAACCCGTTCCCCCAATCGATCTACGACAACGTCGCCTTCGGCCCGCGCGCGCTGCACATGAAGTCGATCAGCCTGGACGACGGCATCGAGCAGTCGCTGCGCGGCGCGGCGCTGTGGGACGAGGTGAAAGATCGACTCACACATCCCGCGCTTGAACTTTCGCTCGGCGAGCAGCAGCGCCTGTGCATCGCCCGCGTATTGGCCGTCCAGCCCGAGGTGATCCTGATGGACGAGCCGTGCTCGGCGCTCGACCCGATCGCCACGCTCAAGATCGAAGAGTTGATGCAGCAGTTGAAGCAGAAGTACACCATCGTCATCGTCACCCACAACATGCAGCAGGCCGCCCGCGCCAGCGACTTCACCGGCTTCTTCTGGCTGGGCGAGCTGGTCGAGCATGGGCCGACCGAGAAGCTGTTTGTTCGGCCCGAGCAGAAGCAGACCGAGGACTACATTACGGGAAGGTTTGGGTGACCTCACCCCCTGCCCCGGCTTGACGGCCACTCCTCCCCCTCTCCGCGGCCAACGACTGAGGGGGAGGAACCAGAAGAGAGGGGTGAGGTCGAAAGCAGCCGGAGAATCATTATGGCACCACAGCAAATGGCAGCGCAGCAAGTAGCAGCACAGCAAAATGGAATGCCCGTTTCACTCAGAGATGATCAACCGCGACTTCACCTCCAGTGGCCGACAGGCGAGCCGCGCCTCATCGTTCAACCCTTCGGCGCGAATCCGGAAATCTACGGGCCATATCACTCATCTGGCCACTCAGGCATTGACATACAGGTCAACGACGGTGATCCCATATATGCTTGCGCTGACGGTGTCGTCACATATGTTGGACAGCTAGGTACACAGGGAAGAATAGACATTGAGGGCGACTTTACCCTGCTTACCTATGGAATTGAAGTTGAACATACGTCCTCCCTGGGACCATTTGTCACCAGGTACAGTCATCTCAGCGAGACATCTATTCGTGTACGACCTTCGGAGACCGTGAAAGCAGGCGATCAAATCGCTAATGCGGATACAGTCTTTGAGAAAATTCCGCCGGACATTCGTGAGCGATTCGCGAAGGCTGGCACAGATTGGCACACGACCCGCTCATGGCTTCACCTTGATCTGCGTCGCAACGATGAGTATATTGACCCGGCACCCTTCCTCAATCCGCCACCTGGCTCGATTAGCACTTCTAATGTCACCATAACACCTGAACCGGCAAGTGCTGGAGCCTCAACTGCTATAGGTAGAATATCCGCAGAAACTAAGCCCGTACAAGTCGGCTCAACCTTCGCCCTGAACGATCGCCCGCGCGGCGACGACCAGCTCGGCTTCATCGACTACGCCCGCGCGTTCGCGGCGATGCTGACCAATCCCGCCACCCAGCCGCCACTGACGATCGGCATTTATGGCGCGTGGGGCATGGGCAAATCGTTCCTCATAAGGATGATCCGCGAAGCGTTGGAAAATGATAAGCCCGCCGACGCGCCTGAGTTCGTCCTCGTCGAGTTCAATGCCTGGGTGTACAGTGGCAGCGAGAACCTGTGGGCCGGGCTGGTCAGCCGGATCTACGAACGCATCGAGCAGCGCTTGGGCACCAGCGCCACCCGCGCCTTTCGATTAGATAGGAACCGCCGCAAGCAAGTGGGGCGTCTGTCGCTTCGAGCGATCCTGTATGCTGTTCCCGTTATCGCGGTGACAGTGCTTCTCAGTCTAGACCAAATTGCGAAGATCTGGGCAGACTTGCCTGGTCTTGCGCTGCTTGGCGTATCGTCTATCCTTGCCCTGATCATCGGCTTCGTTCGCACGACCAAGAACATTTATGATATTGTCAAGAAAGCATTCGTTGAGCGCGCTGAGCAACTCAAGCAGGAGGCAGCCGAGCCCGACTTCCGAGCCAAGATCGGCTTCATGGCCGAAATCAAATCCGAGATTGACTTCGTCATCAAGTTGCTGGAGGAACAAAGCAAAGGCAAGCCTACCCGCGTCGTGATCTTCATCGACGATCTGGATCGCTGCTCGCCGGCCAAAGCCGTCGAAGTGCTGGAAGCAATCATGCTCTTGCTCTCGGAGGATAACTCGCCGTTCTACGTCTTCCTCGGCCTCGACGCGCGCGTGCTGGTCAAAGCCATCGAAGAGCGCTACGGCAAGGTGCTGGTCGAAGCCGGCATCAGCGGCTACGAATACCTCGACAAGATCGTGCAGATCCCGTTCACGATTCCCGCCGCCGACGAAGCTGGCATCAAGAACTACATTCGCGCGCTGATGCCGCGTCCCGGCGAAGAATCGCCGCGCGCGCTGATTCGACCGCCCGCGCCTGCGCCCGACGGCCAGACGCCGCCAGCATCAGCATCGACACCTACAGCGCAGTCAAACGTACCCACGCCTTCAACACCACCGCAGCAGCAGACCGAAGTCCCGCCGGTCGAGACGCCGCCTCCGCCGCCGCCCGCAGTCGAAGTCAGCTTCACCGGCGACGAGCAGCAGGCCTTCGATGATTTCGCGGCGTATATCTCGCACAATCCGCGCCGGGCCAAGCGCATCGTCAATGTGTACCGGCTGACGCGCATGCTCGCCGACCGTGCGCGATCGGGCTTGCCCGCCGAATTGTCGCGCCGGCTGATCAAGTGGGTCATCCTCACCGAACAGTGGCCGTATCGCATGGGATTGATCATCGGCCAGCGCGAGAACGCCGGGCAGCTCGGCGAAGGCGTTGGCTCGAAGGACGCCGATACATTGGCCAACCTGTATGCTGCCGTCGCGGACAAACTGTACAGCGAAGAGGGCAAGCGGCTGCTGTACCGGGACGACGACCCGGAGCTCTTCACTAACTTCATCACCCAGGACGCGACCCCAATCACTGCCACCGACATCCGGGCCTTCCAGCCGCTCACTTTCAACCTGAACCCGGCTCTCGGCGGCGAGGTCCGCACGATGCTGGCCAAGGCGTATACCATGCCGGCTCAGGCAAAGCGAGAGCCGGCCAAAGACGGTCAGGACGCAGTGAACTTCGAACGCCGTGACGAAGAATACGATTGAAGTTGTGACCACCCGCGCCACGTCATGCCGCCTGTGACCCTCGCCTATCTCGGCCTAGATGAATCCGGTTCTCTTCCGGCTGACACATCATTATTCACGCTGGCTGGAGTGCTTACATACCGACCTGACGCTATCCGGAACCTGATTCGGCGGGCAGTCGTGCATTCGGGGAAGCGGCTCAAGCGGCCTCGCCCTGCCATCTCAGAATTCAAATGGAATAATGCCAGCCGCCGTCTGCGATCGGATGTGTTGGGACGAGTTGCCCGAACCGACGTAGAAATCTTCACGCTGACAGCGCAGAAGGCTGGGCGGGCAATCGAAGACTCACCGGACAACTACGCCATCCTGGTATGCGAAGCGCTTCAAGCCTGCTGGGGAACGCATCCCAACTTAGCGCTTGCTATCGATCGCCGCTTCACTTCGCCAACACAAGTAGCGGTTCTAAATACCTTTGTGTATCGCCATTGGCCCGCGCCCGGTGTTCTTTCGATCAGCCACGTAGACAGTCAGCACAACCCTCTCGTTCAACTTGCCGATTTTGTGGCGGGCAGCGTCTACGCCTGGCACAAGGCAGGTGACGATACCGTGAAGTTGATCGAGAGCAAGATCAGCGTTGCGATAGTGGAAGATTGGCCGGAGATCAAACGACGGTGGATACGGGCGGAGAAATAGAAAACGGAACTCCCAAGCAGGCACGCTCCGGCTATCGCCGGGGAAAGCAGATCAACTGCCCTCCTGCCGTGCTTGGACTTACGTTCCGCTTCCGAGAATCAGTATATCCCTATCCAGCCCCCGCGTCAAGCCCATTTTTTTCCGTGACTGGCCGCAACTCACAAAGCGCGATATAATCTAACTGCCGCTGACCCATCCTGAGCGCAGTCGAAGGGGGCAGCGAGCCGCCTACGCGACTAACTGACTAACAGACTATCTCACTACCACACCGCTTGGATCGCTTGCCGACCGAGACGGAGACCGCACAAAGCCTCGTGCTTTCTCGCGCCTGCTTGCGATTCTCGCAACGGGCGCTTTTGTGTTTAGAGACCTGACAGGTCTCGGAGACCTGTCAGGTCTGGCAAGCAGACCTGCTATCAGCCCAGCTGAAGGAGAGTCAAGCATGGACCGCAAGAAAGTCTCCATCCCCTATTTGCAAAGCAAGAAATCGCGCGGGGAGCCGATCACGATGGTCACGGCTTACGACTACCCCGGCGCGCTGGCCGCCGATGCCGCCGGCATCGACCTGATCCTCGTCGGTGATTCGCTCGGCATGGTCGTGCTCGGCTACGAATCGACCGTGCACGTGACGATGGACGATATGATCCGCCACGCATCCGCTGTCAAACGCGGCGCGCAGGCGTCGTTCATCGTCGGCGATATGCCGTTCCTGTCGTACCAGGCCGACGTGAGCGAAGCCATCCGCAATGCCGGCCGCTTCCTCAAAGAAGCCGGCAGCGATTCGGTCAAGCTCGAAGGCGGCGCAGAGATGGCTGCCACCGTGAAAGCGATCGTCGATGCGGGCATCCCGGTGATGGGCCATATTGGCCTCACACCACAGTCGGTTTCAAAACTGGGCGGCTATCGCGTGCAGGGCAAGACCGCCCGCGCCGCACTGAAGTTGCTCGACGACGCACTCGCGCTCGAACAGGCTGGCGCGTTCAGTATCGTGCTGGAGTCGGTGCCCGATCGAGTGTCGGAGTTGATCAGCCAGCGGTTGAGCATCCCGACGATCGGCATCGGCGCGGGCGCCGGCTGCGATGGGCAGGTGCTGGTGTTCCACGATCTGCTCGGCTACTTCGATCGATTCTCGCCGCGCCACAACAAGCGCTACGCCAATCTGCGAGAGACGATCGTCAACGCCCTGAGCGATTACCGGCGCGAAGTCGAGTCGCGCGAATTTCCCACTGCCGAGAACTCATTTACAATCGACGACGCGGAGTACGAGGCGCTCCTGCACGCGCTTGCTTCCCCTTCTCGGGAGCAGCTCGTGAAGGCGTGAGATGGGTCACCACGAAGGCACACAGACACCAAGTTTGCTTTGTGCCTTTGTGCCTTAGTGGTTTGTTATCAGAGACGGAGGGGACGACATGAATCTCTCGATTATCGGCACAGGCGCAATGGCTTCGCTGTTCAGCGCACGATTGTCGCGCGTTGCCGACGTGGCGCTGCTCGGCACGTGGACTGAAGCGGTGCAGGCGATCCGGCGCGATGGCATTCAAGTCGAGGGCGAAGGGACGTTTCGCGTCCATGCGGCAAGCGATCCTGACGATGCCCCGCCTGCCGATCTCGCCATCGTGCTGGTCAAAACGTATCAGACCGAGCGGGCGGCAGAGTGGGCGGCACACACTCTGAAGCGCGAAGGCATTGCGCTCACACTTCAAAACGGCCTGGGCAATGTCGAGATGTTGGCGGCGCGCGTCGGTATCGATCGGGCGATGCTTGGCGTGACGACGCAGGGCGCGACGCTGATGGCGGCCGGGCAGGTGCGGCCCGCTGGACGCGGCACGACGCACCTCGGCTTCCTGCCGATCGAACGCGCCGCGCCGCGCGACTGGTCGGCCGATAGCTTCGCATACGAAACCACCGCTCTGTTCAACGCGGCCGGCCTGACCAGCGTCGTCAGCGAGGATGTCGAGGCGCTGGTCTGGGGCAAGGTGATCGTCAACGCGGCGATCAACCCGCTGACTGCGATCCTGCGCGTGCCCAACGGCGCGCTCGTTGAATCCGCCGACACGCTCGAACTGATGCGGTCGATCAGCGCCGAGGCGGCGTCAGTAGCGAAAGCACTCGGTATCGCCCTGCCCTACCCCGATCCGTTCGAGCGCGCCAAACAGGTCGCACAGGCGACGGCGTCGAATCACTCGTCGATGCTGCAAGACGTGCTCAAGAATCGACCGACCGAGATCGACGCGATCAATGGTAAAATCGTCGCGCTTGGCCGCGAAGTCAACGTGCCCACGCCGATCAATGCGGCATTGACAGCGCTGGTGCGGGCGATTGAACAGAGCGTGCTTCGCGAAGTCGCTCTTGTAAAGAGCTCCGCCGAGCGATGAATCGCTCCGCTTACGTTTTACGAGCTGAGATATGCTACAATATCGTTCAGATTTTGAATGCGCAATCCAATGCCGCTTGGAGGGCTGATGTGTTGACAGACTACATTCGCGCTGCTATGCGCCGAGCACAGTATGAGATTCTGTCAGATGGCACGTTCTATGGGGAAATTCCCGGCTTTCAGGGCGTGTATGCTAACGCCAAGACGCTCGACGACTGCCGTGAAGAGTTGCAGGACGTCCTAGAGGGATGGATTGTATTGGGTCTGCGGCTCGGTCACTCTTTGCCGGTTGTTGACGGCATCGATCTAGCCATGGCGCCGGAGACTGCGTAATGCCGTCGTTCGGCCCGGTCAAGCGAAAAGACCTGATCCGTTATCTTACGCAGCTGGGATTTGAAGGCCCTTATTCGGGTGGCAAGCATCAATACATGGTCAAAGGCCAGATCAAGCTAGCCATCCCGAACCCGCATCAAGGCGATATCGGTCGAGACCTTCTCGCCAGGATTTTGCGGCAAGCTGGCATTGAACGAGATGAATGGGAACGACTCTGATCAGCGTGAATTGATGACACACGAACCGATACGTGAAGTGTGAAACTTGATTCACGCTTCACGTTTTACTTTCTGGGATAATGCGGGTGACCACAGTGTGGAGACGCTAGAGGCAGTAACATGGCCTATCGGCAAAGGCCCTGATTTCATTGATAAGGAGACATCGGTTTGAAACTCTCTCACCACTTCGGCTCCACCCTGCGCGAAGCCCCGGCCGGCGTCGAAGCGACCAGCCATCAATTGCTGCTGCGCGCTGGCTTCATTCGCCAGCTCGGTCAGGGGCTGTTCTCTTACCTGCCGCTGGCCCGGCGGTCGCTCACCAAGATCGAGAACATCATGCGCGAAGAGATCAACGCGATCGGCGGGCAGGAATTGACCATGCCAGTCGTGCATCCGGCCGAAGTGTGGAAAGCAGCCGGGCGCTGGTACTCGATCGACGCAGAGATGGCCCGCTTCAAGGATCGCAAGGATCGCGACATGGTGCTGGCGATGACGCACGAAGAGGTCGTCGCCGAGCTGTGCCGGACCGAGATCAAGTCGCATCGCCAACTGCCGCAGCTGGTATATCA
>Ga0247727_10019325_pt1 | contig 10572 bp, 9 predicted proteins | sample WisWelCaveWW1625_FD_202498 | JGI IMG/M metagenome (GOLD analysis project Ga0247727, IMG submission 202498) | Biofilm microbial communities from Wishing Well Cave, Virginia, United States - WW16-25 | ecosystem: Environmental > Aquatic > Deep subsurface > Groundwater > Cave microbial mat | place...
TGCGACGTCGGCATCGGTATCGACGGCGACGGCGACCGCATCGGCGCCGTCGACGACCGCGGCGAGATCATCTGGGGCGATCTGCTGATGGTGCTCTTCTGGCGCGAGATCATGCCGCGTCATCCGGGGGCTGAGGTCATCGTGGAGGTCAAGTGCTCGCAGGTGCTCGTGGAAGAGGCTCGCCGTCTAGGCGGGCGGCCGTTCTTCTACCGCACCGGGCACTCGCTGATCAAGGCCAAGATGCGGGAGATCGACGCGGTCTTCACCGGCGAGATGTCCGGTCACATGTTCTTCGCCGATGAGTACTACGGCTTCGACGACGCGCTCTACGCCGCAGGGCGCCTCCTGCGCATCCTCTCGCACGCCGATCGTCCGCTCTCGGCGCTGCTGGCGGACGTCCCGCGTTACCCGATCACCCCCGAGGTGCGGGTGGACTGCCCCGACGCCAGCAAGTTCGACATCGTCGCGTCGCTGGTCGAGACGTTCAAGCGGGACCATGAGGTCATCGACGTGGACGGCGCGCGTGTGCTCTTCAATGGGGGCTGGGGGCTGGTGCGCGCGAGCAACACACAGCCCGCGCTTGTCTTGCGCGCAGAAGCCACGACAGCGCCCGGGCTCGAGCGTATCAAGGGCATCCTTGCCGGCGCGCTCGCGCGCTTCCACGACGTCGGTCCGGTCAGCTGGTAGCGGCCGGACTCCTCGGAAGCGCACCCGCGATCATGAGCACGGGGCTCTCGGGACGGTACAATAGCCTGGAGGTCGCCGGGTGCGTATCATCGCTCGGATGCTCTTGGATCTCGCCGGGCTGCTCGTGAAGGCGGCGGGCGGTGCCATTCGGGGAGAGCACCTCAAACTGCATCTGGGGTGTGGCACTATCCACATCGCGGGGTTCGTAAGGATCTATGCGAACAACTGGCAGCATTTTCAGACACCGCCACACAGTCCATGGATCGGTCTCATCTACGGCGGGCAGTCGACGCCGTATGACTACCACAGGACGGGCTTCAACTTCGTGTGGATGAACCATCTCCTGGAGGCGGCCGGGTTCGTCGGGGCGCAAGAGTACCCACATGAACCACACTGGCTGGGCGTGAGGGACGCGTCGTTGGCCAGGGAGCCATTCGGCGATCATGTCAGCCTGAATGTCCTGGCGCGCAAGCCCGGTCGGCCGGAGGCATGAGCGTGCAGTCTCAACCAGATCACGCAGCGGGCCGTAGCGGGGCCGCCACACGCAGGGCCCTGGTCACAGGCATGACGGGGCAGGACGGTTCGTATCTGGCGGAGTTCCTGCTTAGCAAAGGCTGCGAGGTGCATGGGGTGATCCGGCGCGCCTCGACCTTCAACACCGATCGCATCGACCACCTCTACCGTGACCCGCATGAGCCTGGCGTCCGGCTGCACCTGCACTACGGCGACCTGACCGACAGCAGCGGGCTGCGGGTGCTGCTCGAACGCGTGCAACCCGATGAGGTCTACAATCTGGGGGCGCAGTCTCACGTGCGTGTATCGTTCGATCAGCCCGAGTACACCGCCGACACCGTGGCGCTCGGCGCGCTACGCTTGCTGGAGGCGGTGCGGGACTACCAGCAGCGTACCGGGCGGCAGATCCGATACTATCAGGCCGGATCGTCGGAGATGTTCGGCAACGCGGCACCGCCGCAACACGAGCAGACGCCGTTTCGTCCCCGTAGCCCGTACGGTGTGGCGAAGCTCTTTGCACACTGGCAGACGGTCACCTACCGCGAGGCCTATGGTCTGTTTGCTGCCAACGGGATTCTGTTCAACCACGAATCTCCGCGACGAGGGGAAACCTTCGTCAGCCGAAAGATCACCCGCGCGGGCACCCGCATCGCGTTGGGTCTGCAATCCCAACTGTTCCTGGGCAATCTCGATGCCCGGCGTGACTGGGGCTATGCGCCCGACTATGTCGAGGCGATGTGGATGATGCTGCAGCAGCCCCAACCCGACGATTTCGTGATTGCGACCGGCCAGTCACGTTCGGTGAGGGAGTTTCTCGACGCGGTCTTTGGCCGGCTCAACCTCGACTGGCAGAAGCATGTGGTCGTTGATCCTCGGTACTTCAGACCGGCGGAGGTCGACCACCTTCGGGGTGACGCGTCCAAGGCGCGCCAGGTGCTGGGATGGCTGCCGCGGACCTCGTTCGAGGATATGGTCCGCACTATGGTCGAGCACGATACGGAACGGGCGGAGGCCGAACGCACGCTGCGTGACGCCGGACACCACGTTGGCCCGCGAGGATCCTGAGGTGGGTCCGGTGCAGGCGAGCCCCGGACGCGTGCTGGTCACGGGTGGCGCCGGCTTCTTGGGCAGCCACCTCTGTGACCGGCTGATCGCGCGGGGGGGCGAGGTGCTGTGCGTGGACAATCTCCTGACCGGCCGGCAGGAGAACGTCGCGCACCTGGCCGGACAGAGACCATTCCGATTCATCCACCATGATGTGTGCGAGCCGATGGCCATCGACGGCCCGCTAGAGGCCGTGGTGCATCTGGCGTCGCCGGCGAGCCCCAGAGACTACTTGGAATTGCCGCTCCACACCCTGAAGGTGGGGGCGTACGGTACCCACAGCGCGATCGCGCTGGCCGAAGCCAAAGACGCCAGGTTCCTGCTGGCGAGCACCTCAGAGATCTATGGCGATCCGCTCGTCAATCCACAGCCTGAGATCTATTGGGGGAACGTCAACCCGATCAGCCCGCGCGGCGTCTACGACGAGGCTAAGCGGTTTGGCGAGGCCATGACGATGGCCTTTCATCGGTATCATGGGCTGGATACCCGGATCGCTCGGATTTTCAACACGTTTGGCCCACGGATGCGGCCCAACGATGGTCGGGTCATATCCAACTTCATCGTCCAAGCCTTGAGCGGAGCACCGCTGACGGTGCACGGCGACGGATCGCAGACCCGAAGCTTCTGTTATCTCGACGACATGATCGCCGGACTGCTGGCCGTGCTCGATTTACCGTCCGATCGCTCACTCGAGGAGCGCATGGACCGGGCGTTTCTCCACGCCAGCCGGGAGGCCGAGGACTCGATCCATCATCCGATCAACCTGGGTAATCCCGAAGAGCGAAGCGTGCTGGAGATCGCGCACCTGGTCCTGGAGGCAACGAACAGCCGGAGCCCGTTGCGGCTCCTGCCGCGCCCTGTCGACGATCCTCGTGTCCGCCGACCGGATATCTCCCGGGCCACGCGGTTGCTCGGGTGGGCACCGCGGGTCTCTTTGGAGGAAGGGATCCGGCATACCGTCGCCTATTTCCGCCGGATGGTGGCGTCGGGTGTCGCGGTCCGGACTCACGATGGAACAGCTTGAAGCAGGTCGCGGGTGGCAGGCGCGCCGCGTCGTCGTGACCGGCGGCAGCGGGTTCCTGGGATCCGTGCTTGTGGGCCGGCTGCGCGCCGCCGGTGCCGATGTGATCGTGCCGCTGCGCGAGGACTACGACCTCACCGAATCTTCTGCGGCTGCGCGTGTCTTCACCGACGCCCGACCGCAGGTCCTCTTCCACCTGGCCGCCGCGGTGGGCGGGATCGGAGCGAACCGGGCAAATCCCGGCCGGTTCTTCTACGAGAACATGGCGATGGGGCTGCACGTCGTCGATCACGCGCATCGCTACGGTCGGTTGGACAAGCTCATCATCGTCGGCACCACCTGTGCGTATCCCGGCGACGCGCCTGTCCCCCTCAGGGAGGCCGACCTCTGGAGCGGCTACCCGGAGCCGACCAACGCGCCCTATGGCGTCGCCAAGCGGGCGCTGCTGGTCATGGCGCAGGCGTACCGGACGCAGTACGGGCTCAAGGCCATCTATCTGATTCCCGCCAACCTCTACGGCCCCGGCGACAACTTCGATCCCGAGACGTCGCACGTGATCCCGGCGCTGATTCGCAAATGCGTCGAGGCGGTGGACGAGGGACGTGATGAGCTCGTCGCGTGGGGGGATGGGACCCCGACCCGGGATTTTCTCCACGTGCGGGACGCCGCGCTGGGCCTGATGCTCGCCGCCGAGCGCTACGAGGGCGCGGATCCGATAAATTTGGGCACGCACGAGGAGACCACGATCCGCGACCTGCTCGCGCAGATCACGGTCTTGACCGGGTACCGCGGGCGTGTCGTGTGGGACACGACCAGGCCGGGCGGCCAGCGCCGCCGGCGGCTGGACGTCTCCCGGGCGAAGGACGCATTTGGATTCAATGCACAGGTGTCGCTCATTGAGGGGCTCCGTGAGACGATTGCCTGGTATCGAACCCATCGTGGCGCGCTGTCCGCGATAAAGCGCGGGGACGCCAGCACACCGTGAAGAGGAAGCGGTCGAGGATCGGTGAGCGGCACACCTGAAACGGTCCCCGGCTTCTTGGCAGCGGAGGCGTTCTTCCATGAACTCCGAGCGACCGCTCAGAGCCTGGCGAGGCGCTATGTCGTCTTCCTGGTGGATCACGCCCGGTCCTCGCGTTCCACGCACAAGTTCTGGTGGAATCACTTCGAGGAAGCCTGCCAGGCGCTCGCGATCCCGTGCTGGCGGGTTCCCAGGGCAAGCGAAGCGTGGCCGCAGGCTCACCGGCGTGAGGGTCGGCGAGGCGTCTACCTCTTCTTCACAACGGAGTCGCTCTTTCATGATCGGTCGCGGCGTTTCCGTGCCGTACGGGACGACACGCTGCGGCCGGAAGACGTTGTCGCCAGCTGGGACCCCAACGTGGTGCCGGCGTTCACACGCTGCCACAGATTCCTCATTGGGTTTCGAAATGAAGGATGGCTCTCCACGTACGGGGCCGGTCACGCCGCACCGATCGTGTTCTGGGATCCCTTCGCACCGCTTACGGCGGTCCAGAGGGGGATGATGGGCACAAGTGACGAGCAGGGAGCCTGGGACTTCGCCTACTTTGGCACCCTCAACCCCCACAACTACGACCAGTTTGAACGCATTCTCCGTCCGCTCGCGGCCCGTCATCACTGCCGCTTTGGAGGGAAACTCTGGCGAGTCGCTTCGCCAGTCCCCCTCTGGTACGGGTTTAGCCCCTTTCTCGTCGGCGAACCCCGGGGTCTGGAGATCCTCGCGCGTGGCCGCGTCAACCTTGCGCTGCACAACGACTACCATCGAAAAACCCGAACCCTCACCGAACGGATCTTCATCTCGACAGCCCTGGGCCGACCGATCGTATGCGACAATGCAGGCGCCCGGCAGTACTTCACGCCAGCGGAGGTGCCGGTGGGCGAGGATCCCGAGACGTTTCTCGCATTGTGCGAGGATGTCTTGCGCGATGTCCGCGCCCATCAAGAGATCGCCAGAGCATTGCAGAAGAAGGTGTGGCGGCAGTTCTCGTACCTCAACACGGTCGTGCAGCTGTTGACGGATATCGACACCACGCTCTCGTCCGGCAGGGTGACGAGTTGAGCAACATGGGGCAGGCGGGTCAAGGCTGCGCATGGGGCAACGCATGGTACGCCGCCCATACTGGGTCCTGACGCACCGGCACCGCCTTCCAGCCCGGTACATCGCGCGAGCAGCCGTCTCCAAATTCCTCATGAGGATGCCGCTGTGCCGGCTTCTCACGATCCACATGGATGGGTATCGGCTCCGTTTCTATCCCTCATCCCTCTCTCGGTACTACTGGACGTACGGCCGTCTCCTGAAAGGCGATGAGCGGCAGGCGGCGAGGGCCATCTTCAGTGGGGTCGTGGAGGTCGTCGCCCTCTTGCGACGCTTGCTCCGGCCAGGCGATGTCTTTGTAGATGTCGGCGCGAACATCGGAGCGTTGACCTGCCAGGCCGCGGCCCGTGTCGGACCCTCCGGCCGCGTGTACGCCTTTGAGCCCCATCCACGGGTCTGTCACTTTCTCCGTGGCAATGTCCGTTTGAACGACTTTGGCAATGTGGCGATCCATTGCTCGGCATTGGGCGATGCCGATCGAGAGGTGTCGATCCTCGACGGCGTATCTGACGAGGCGAGATACGTGTCTGAGGGCCGCCTGGACGACCGGCGCGCCGACGGCGGGCAGGCTTCGCGGACGCGTATCCGGATGCGCTGCCTGGATGCGGTGGACACCGGAGACGGGGAGATCGCACTTCTGAAAATCGACGTCGAGGGGTACGAGGGGCTGGTCCTGAACGGGGCGCGCGCGACGCTGGCGCGCTGTCAGGCGGTGGTGTTCGAGGCCTCCGACGCAGTGCTCGGCAAATACGGCTGGACGGCCTCCATGCTGATCGAGACACTTGAAGGGTTGGGGTTTGTGGTCCTGCGCCCACAGATCCAGACGGGGAGCCTACGCCCGATACAGACCGGGTATCGGCCGCCGGGGGGCGATGACTATGAAAACCTGGTGGCCGTGAAGAGCATCGAGCGGTTCGCACGCCTGACCGGCTGGCATCTCGAGGCCACGCCCCGTGACGATGGCCCGGTCATTGGACCTCGTTGACATGGCGAATCGCTTTGAGATCAGCGGCAGCCGGCTGGCGCGTAATGGGCTTCTCCATCTCGCCGGCCAGGGGCTGCCGTTTCTCGTTGGGCTGGCGAGCGTGCCGGCCATCCTCCACGGCCTCGGTACCGAGCGCTTTGGACTCCTGGGTTTGACCTGGGCGTTCCTCAGCGCGCTGAGCGTGTTCGATCTGGGCCTTGGGAGGGCCGTGACGAAGTTCGTGGCCGAGGCCCTGGGCCGAGGCGACGCCGGGAGCATCCCGGGCATTCTCTGGCCTGCGGTCGTCGGGCAGCTGGTCTTCGGGACACTCGGAGGCGGAATCCTCGCCACGATCGCACCTTCCCTGGTCGCGCACTTCCTGAACGTGACACCACAGATGGAGAGCGAGGCCATCCTGGCCTTCCGCGTGCTCGCCCTCACGCTTCCCGTCGTCCTGATTGCCTTCTCGTTTCAGGGTGTGCTGGAGGCGGCACAGCGGTTTGACCTCCTCACAGGCATCAGGACGATCGCGAGCTCATCGACGTTCCTGGTGCCCCTGGCCGGGGTTCTCCTCCACTGGAGTCTCCCCCGCATCATGGCCGGACTGCTCTTGGTTCGCATCCTGGTCCTGGCCGCGCAGGTGCTCGCCTGCATCAGGGTCCTCCCGATCATGGGTGGTCCAGTGGCAGTTGATCGGAGCGGCCTGAGGCCGCTTCTCACCTTTGGCGGGTGGATCACGGTGTCGGGGCTCATGGCGTTGATCCTAACCTCGGCCGACCGGCTTGCCATCGGCAACCTGCTCACGATGACTGCCCTGGCCTACTACACGGTTCCCTTGGAGCTGATCTCACGCGTGGGTGTCATTGCCGGGAGTATGGCGATGGTGCTCTTCCCGGCGTTCAGCACGCTCGGAGGAGCGCAGGATCGGGTCCGCCTCACACTGCTCTTCAACCGGTCGACCAAGTACGTGGTACTGGCGGTAACACCGATCTATGGGCTTGTGGCTCTCTTTGGCCCGGAAATCCTGACGGGATGGCTCGATCAACCTCTTGCAGTGCAGAGTGCGCCTGTGCTCCGCATTCTCGCCGTGGGAGCGTCGCTGCAGCTGTTGACGGTCGCCTCGTACGTGCTGCTCCAAGGACTTGGGCGTTCGGACGTCACCGCGAAGTTCCACCTGGCTGAGACACCGCTGTACCTCGTCGCAATGTGGTGGCTTGTACCGCTCTATGGGATCCGGGGAGCCGCATATGCGTGGTCGGGGCGGTTGGCGCTGGACGCATTCCTGCTCTTGGTCGCCACCCGCCGCCTGGAGGTCTGGACCTGGCAAAGCGCCGGCGGGGCCGTGACGCGAGTAGTGCTGCCCGTAGCCGTGCTCTGCATCTTGTCCGCCCTCTTCTATTCGTTGCCTGTGGCTCTCGCGGTAAAGGTGGTGCTCGTGGGTGGCTTGCTTCTCGGCTTCGGGTGGTGGGTCTGGGCCCGATCGTTGGAGTCGGACGAGCGGAGTTGGATGATCCAGCTAGTATTTGGATGGAGAGGTGCGTTCGTGAGGCTCCGATAACGGGGGTTAGCATGCCGGTTCGGAGCGAATCCTTTACGATCGTTACGCCCTGCCTCAACATGGGGCGGTTCCTGCGTGCGACGATTGAGTCTGTTGCGAGGAATCTGGGGCCCGATGACGAGTACTTCATCGTCGACGGGGGCTCCACCGATGAGACGCTGGAGATCATTAAGGCTTGCACCGACCGGATCACTTGGTGGACCAGCGAGCCGGACCGCGGCTACGGGGACGCACTACGCAAGGGCTTCGCGCGCAGCCGCGCGGAGTTCCAGTGCTGGATCAACGCGGGCGATCTCCTCCTCGAGGGTGCCGTGGACCAGGCGCGGCGACACCTGACGGCCACCGGGGCCGACTTCATCTTCGGTGATGACTTCCTGATAGACGCGGCCGCCCGGGTCCTTGGGTTCAGTCGAGGCTATGTGGCGTCGTTCCGCGACTGGGTACTCTTTGGCGGCTGGACGCCACTGCAGGACGCCTGCTTCTGGCGGCGCAGTTTGTATGAGCGTGTCGGCGGAATCGATCCTGGTCTTCAGCTCGCCGCCGACTACGATCTGTTCCTGAGATTTGGCCTCCGCGGTCGGTGTCGCTACGTGCCCGTCGCCTTTAGTGCCTTTAGGCAGCATGAGGGCCAGCGCTCCATCGTGATGGCGAGCCGTTACGCGGAGGAGCGCCAGCGCTGCAGACAACGGGCGCTCAGTGCGATGCGGATCTGGAGGGTGGAACAGAGACTACGTGAGGCGATTTTCTGGGTGAGAAGTCGTCATCGGGATCACATCCTGCGGCCCGCCTGGGATCTGCGCCGTCTCCACGGGCTCCCAGTCGCGTCGCTACCAAGCCGGTCTTATGGCGTTGCAGGCGACCGGACGCCGCCGGAGGCCTCAGAGAGATTGAAGCCATTTCGATGAAGGTCCTCCGGCGTCTGCAGGAAAAGCGGCGTGCGTTCTTGGCCCACCTGGGTGATCAACCGCTGGCACCGGCACTGCTGCGTTGGTTTGGCTGGGCGCTGCGCTGCCTCTCGCGGCAACCGGCGATCGTCGAGATTCCTCGATACGGGATGCGGCTCTTTGTCAGTCCGCAGTGGAAGGGATGCTGGAAGGCGATCTATGTTTTCCGGGGGCGTTTCTTCGAGGTCGCAAATCCCGAACTCGAGTTTGTGAGAGGTGCCCTGAAGCCAGGCCAAGTCTTTGTCGATGCCGGTGCCTATCACGGGTGGTATGCGATTACCGCGAGCCGGATTGTGGGCGACTTCGGGCGCGCGCTGGCCTTCGAGCCGAATCCAGACGCGCACGCTGTCCTGGTGCGAAATGTCGAGTTGAGTCGGTGTCCCAACCTCCGGGTGTTCGAGGCAGCCCTCGCCGATGCGGAAGGCGAAGCATGGCTGTACAAAGGGCCGGTCGACGCGGGTTCCAGTGGACTGGCTCCCATGGAGGGATGGCGTGGTCAGGCGAAGGTCACCGTCCGCCGCCTCGACGGGGTTCTTGCCGAGTTGGGGATCCCCCGGGTCGACATGATAAAGGTAGATGTCCAGGGCGCCGAGGCCAGCCTCCTGCGAGGAGCCATGGGAATGCTCCAGACATCGCGTCCGATCGTGATCTTTGAGATCGACCCCACAGCATCACGGGAGATGGGCGCGTCGGTCAGTGAGGCCTGGGACATGCTCGCCCATCTCGGATACCGGTTCTTCAGGTACGCGTCCGCACAGCTCGAACCCCTGGCTGAGTTTCCGGTAGTCCCCGAGGGTCAGTGGATCAACGCGATCGCGAAACCCGACCACACGGCGTCCTTCGAGGCAGCGTCGTGTCAGTAGATCGTCTGCCGCTTGTGTCGATCACGATGCCTGTCTACAATGCCGCCGAGACGGTAGAGGAGGCCGTTGGAAGCGTTCTGCGGCAGACATACGCCAATCTGGAGATTCTTGTCGTGGATGATGGCTCGACAGACCAGTCCATGGTGATTGTTGAAGCGCTTCACGATCCTCGGGTTCGGATTGTCAGGTTGGCGCACGGCGGTATCGTGCGGGCGCGCAACACGGGATGCGCAGAGGCCAGGGGGAAATACCTCGCGGTCATGGACTCCGATGATGTTGCCGACGAGCGGCGGATTGCCGCACAGGTGGAGTACCTGGAGCGGCACCCTGACGTCGGACTGCTAGGCACTCATGCCCGGTTTGTTCGCGACGACGGCCGCGAGTGGCTGTTTAGACCTCCCGACGATGACCGTGCCCTTCGCCGCTGCCTGTTGTGGGACAACCCATTCGTTCACAGCTCTGTGATGCTCAGACGGCGCGCCCTCGAAGATGCCGGTGACTACACGCAGGGCATCGTGGCGAATGAAGACTATAGGCTCTGGATTCGGATGGCGCGAACCTGGAGGCTTGGCATGGTCCCGGAGGTGCTGGTTACCTATCGAGTTCGCAGCACCAGCGCCAGCCGCGGCACGAGCCGTCCCATCGCGCTCCGCGCACGGTTCGCGGCTCAGTGGGAAGCCGCCAAGATGCTCGGCCCCTGGCATCAGGCCATAGGCGCCCTGGGGGTCACAGGCGTCGCGTACCTGCTGAGCCGCGCCGGCGGACGCTTCGACGGCAGGGCGGGAGATGCCACTGGAGGCCTTGC
>Ga0247727_10019326_pt1 | contig 10572 bp, 10 predicted proteins | sample WisWelCaveWW1625_FD_202498 | JGI IMG/M metagenome (GOLD analysis project Ga0247727, IMG submission 202498) | Biofilm microbial communities from Wishing Well Cave, Virginia, United States - WW16-25 | ecosystem: Environmental > Aquatic > Deep subsurface > Groundwater > Cave microbial mat | place...
GCGCCCTAGAGGTAGAGCAGAGGATCGACCGCGGTGCCGTTCACGCGCACCTCGAAGTGAAGGTGAGGGCCGGACGAGTTGCCCGTCGATCCGATCAGCGCGATGGTCTCGCCCTGAGCGACCTGCTGCCCGAGGACGACCAGGATTGCCGAGGCGTGTGCATACGCCGTCGCGAGCCCGTTTCCGTGGTCGAGCACGACGAGATTCCCATAGCCGCCCAGCCAGCCCGCGTGGATGACGGTCCCGGCAGCAGCCGCCCAGATCGGAGTCCCGGTCGTAGCGGAGATGTCGATCCCCTCGTGCATGCGGCCCCAGCGCATGCCGAACCCGCTCACGACCGCTCCGTTGACAGGCCAGATGAAACCGACCGCCGACGGAGCTCCGGTTCCAGTGGAGCCTGCGCCCGCCTGAGCGTCCCGGATGGCGGCAGCGAGAGCCGCGCTCTGCGCGGCAAGGGCCTCGACCTCGGCGAGGTACTCCTCGCGGGTCTGACGGGCGCTCGCCAGGGCGCTCTGCTTCAGCTGACGTGCGGACGCGAGCGTGTTGCGGCTCGCAGCGAGCTCGTCGCGAACCGTGCGGGCCTCCTCGGTACGGGCGGAGATCACGGACACGGTGGCTGCCGTGAGTCGTCGCGTGCTTGTCGTCGCACGTCGCTCGTTCGCCGCCTTGATCTTCGCAGCGTCCACTTGGTGTGCGATTCGCTGATCCTGTGTGCCGATCCGGGTCAGGAACTCGTAGTTGTCGATGAGATCGTCGAAGCTCGCCGCCGAGACGAGGAAGGAAAGGACGTCAGGAGGCTCCTCGATGTAGATCGCCCTTACCCGCGCCTCGAGAATGGAAACGGCGCGCCGGAACTCCTCCTCGAGACGATTGAGCCGGCGCGTCTGCTTCCGCAGAAGTATGGTCAGCTCCTCCAAGCGCGCTTGTTCCGTCGCGAGCTCGGCCTCCAGCAGATCAAGGCTTCCCTCAGCTACTTCGACGGCAAACTGCGCCGCCTCGAGCTCCGTGACGACGGCCGAGAGCTGCGACGTGAGGACGCCCTCCGTCTGCTTTGCCGCGTCGATCTCGGCCTGAAGCGCGGCGATCCGGGCGTCGACGGCAGCCTTCTCGTCCTCGATATCCTGGCCCGCCGCGGAGGCGGCGAAGGAAAGTGCGAGCGCAAGCGCGAGAACGACGGGGATTCGCCGTCTCATCTTCGCTAGGTTCGTCCGCGCGTCGGACGTCCCTCCCCGTTCTCGATCTCGATTCATCGCCCGGAACCGTCCAGCTCGAGCGCCTGTAGAGCATGAGCGGCCTCCCGTCGAAGGGGGCCTACGAGCGTTCGATAGTCGTCGTCCGAAATCGTTCCCGTCCTGTGGTCGAACTCGAGCTCCTTGAGCGCCGAGAGCGCCCGGTCGCGCGCCTCGAGTAGCTCGAGTCGGCGCCGATCCCGCTCGTCGAGCTCGTCAAGGCTATCCGACTCGGGCTCGGGCTCCCTGAGAAACGGTAGCGCGACCGCGACGACGCAGGTCACGGCAAGGATCACCGCAAGAATCAACGCGACCGTCAACGCGTCGCGGGAACGCCGATCTCGCTGGCGCGGGCGACGAGCTTCCGCTGCTCGCGCGCGTCGGGCCAGAGGGTGATCGCTGAGCCGAGCAGGAACACGAAACCGGCAATCCAGATGAGGTTGACCAGCGGCTTGACGAAGACCCGGAAGTACACGGTTCCGTCGGGATCGATCTGCTCCGCGATCACGAAGAGGTCCTCGCCCGTCACCGGGTCGCTCCGAATCCCGACCTCGTTCGAGACCTGCTGCTCGATCGTGTACGCGTTCTTGCCCGCCTGGAGCGTGCCGAGATCGCGGTCTCCTCGGGTCACCCCGAGCGTGGCGCGAATCTCCGTCGCGTTCTCCGCCAGCCGTTCGTCGAGCGACCGATAGGCGAGCGTGTAGTCGCCGGCTTCCATCGACTGCCCTGGCTTCAGCTTCGCCTCTGCAACGGAGTCGAACGCGCTCGAGCCCGCGATCCCCACCGCGAGCAGGACGATCGAGGCGTGCACGACGTATCCCCCGTAGCGCCGCCGGTTGCGAGATATCAGCGAGGAAAACGCGCCCGGCCACGAGCCGGCGCCCAGCGCCTTCCGCGCACGGGTGCCACGCGCGAACTCGAGCCCGATCGTCGCGGCGACGAACGCCGAGAAGGTGTACGCGACGAGCCCAGGCACCGAGCTCCCAGCCCCGAGGGAGAGAAGCAGGCCGCCGGTGGCGAGCGCTACCGCCGTCGGCCAGCGGAACGTCGTCAGGAGGCTACGGAGCGACGCCCGCCGCCAAGCGATCAGCGGGCCGATGCCCATCAGCAGGAGCAGCGGCAGCCCGAAGGCGCGCAGGAAGAAGTCGTAGTACGCGCGCCCGAGAACGACCGCCTCGCCGCGTACTGCCTCGGAGAGCAGTGGGTAGACGACACCCCAGAGGATCGTCAGACAGAGCGCGAGCAGGAGCAGGTTGTTGTAGAGGAAGGCCGCCTCACGCGAGACGGCGGACTCGAGCTTCGTCGGCGAGCGGAGTTGCGGCAGCCTCCAGAACACGAGCGCCAGCGAGACAGCCACGGTGACTCCGATGAAGGCGAGGAACCAGGGCCCGATCGAGCTTTGCGTGAAGGAGTGGATGGAGTTGACGACGCCCGAGCGCGTGAGGAACGTCCCGAATAGAGAGAGCGAGAAGGCGAGGATGACGAGGACGATGTTCCAAACCCGCAACATCCCGCGCTTCTCCTGGATCATCACCGAGTGGAGGAACGCGGTCGCCGCTAGCCACGGCATGAGGGCCGCGTTCTCGACCGGGTCCCAGGCGTAGTACCCGCCCCACCCGACTTCGACGTACGCCCAGTGGGCACCGAGGAGCTGGCCGATGCCGAGCGCCGTCCACGCGAAGAGCGTCCACCGGCGGGTGGCAATGAGCCAGCGCTCGTCCATCCGGCCCGAGAGCAGCGCCCCCATGGCGAAGGCGAACGGGACCGTGAGCCCGACGTAGCCGAGGTAGAGGAGCGGCGGGTGCGCAAGCATGTACGGGTTCTGCAGGCTGGGCGTCATTCCGGCGCCGTCGGCCGGCGCCGGCTGCGTCGCGAACGGGCTCGCCACCGCCACGACGAGAAACGAGAAGAAGATGGAAACCGCCGCGAAGGCCGGTACCACCCAGACGATCAGGTCGCGCGCCCAGCTTCGGTTCAATCGCACGGCGGTGGCGCCGAACCCCGTCAGAACCAGCAGCCACAAGAGAAGCGACCCCTCCTGTCCGCCCCAGAACGCAGAGATCGTGTAGGCCGTCGGGAGTGCCTCGCTCGTCGTCCGTGCGACATACGTAAACGAGAAGTCGTGGCCGAGGAGCGCCCCGAGGAGCACGGCTGACGCGATGAGCGTCGAGAAGAACGCGGCGGTGAGGGCGTTCTGCGCTGAGAGTGCCAGACGACGGCGGCCGAGGCGTGCTGCTGCCGCGCCCGCGACGAGCGCATAGACGGACAGACCGAGCGTGACGACGAGGGCGGCGCGACCCAGCTCAGGCATGGCGTCCCGTCAGGCGGGGTCGCCGCTCTGCTTGGGCGCGTACTTCGAGGGGCACTTCGTGATCATCGAGCCAGGCTCGGCGACGAAGATGCCGTTCCTGAGCCGTCCGTGCACGACGATCTGGCGGCCGATCTTGAAGAGATCGGGGACCGAGCCCGTGTAGCGCACCGAGACCGATGTGCGCGACTTTCCGCGGATGTCTCTCAGCCTGAAGCGAAGGCCGCTCGCGTGCGCGTCACCGGTCACGGGCCCGACGACGAGCCCAGCGAGTTGCACCTCCCCGGTGCGTCCCCGGAGCTCGCTCGGAGAGACGGACGGGTTACCACCACCGGCGATCGACGTGTAGAGGAGGAAGATCGCGAGGACCGCGGCCACCGAGAGCGCGATCACGAGCCGCGCGGGACTGGCTTTCCGGGCCACGAGGCGAAGTCTAGCCCGGCTGCGCGCCGAAACCGCCTGAACAGACAGTTACGCCGCGTCGCGCTGCGCGACGGGACGCTCCGGCATTTGGTACCCGTGCTCTATGCAAAGTTCACCCGGCGACGCCTCCGTCAGCGCGTCGCAGTACCCCTTGCCGTACGCCGCCCGGATGAACGCGGCCGTGACCTCGAGGCTCCAGTCCGATACATCCAGCGCTTCGCGCCAGAGGTCGGACAGACGGAGGTCGATGTCGAGCTCAAGAAGATCGATTCGCGTCGGTCGCAAAGGCACGTCTCGAGCGTACGCACGTGGTCGGACGGACGCCGTTACGCCTCTTCTGTCCGTACGGTGAAGGGCAGGGTCCAGTCCTGGTGCGACCCACCGTCGATCGTCAGACGCCATTCGTAACGGCCCGGCTCGAGTGGCAGCGGAGTGGAGTTAACGGCGACAGGGAAGTCGAGCGGCGTGCCCGGCTTCAGCCCCGGTGGCCGCCCGACCTCGAACTCGCCCCCGAACGCGACCGGCTGCTCACCCTCCTCGTCTGTGTCGAACGAGACGGAAGCCCCGTCGGCATCAAGGAGCGCGACCGAGAATGCGTGCGGCGTGTTCGCTTGGTCCCAGGGCACCTGGATCAAAAGGCCGATGCCGAACGCAGACGGCTCGGGCCCGGTCTGGGACCACCCACCACCGACGATCGTCAGCTTGCCATCTGAGACGACCGCGTAGTCCGCAAGAAGCATCGTGGCCTTCACGCCAAGAGCCAATCACATCGAGGTGGTGGTCGCTGCTGTCACCGGAGCGACCACTAGCATGGCCTCGTGTCGTCCCGAATCCGAGTCGGCCCGGCGCGTCTACCGTCCCGCGAATCGCCGGAGGAGGCGATCGAGCTCCTCATCGAGCGGGAGTACACGGCCTGCGAGATCGACTTCGAGAGCGGATTCTGGATGGGCTACCCGTTCGCCGAGCGCCTGGGCGAGCTCGCGCGTGAACACGACGTGGCCCTCTCCGTGCACGCGCCGCTCTTCGGCTTCATGGGGCACGTCGAGGCGAGCGGCCGCAAGTTCACGTCCGCCGTGGGCGCCCTCGATCGCAGCGCCGGAATCGCGGCCGCAAGCGGAGCCGAGCTCGTCGTCTTCCACCCCGGCTTCCTACTCGGGCGCGCGCGCGAGGATGCGATCGAAGCCGTTGTCGAGCAACTCGGAACCTTGCGGGCGCGGCTCGACGACAAGGACCGGGCTGTGCCCTTCGGCGTCGAGGTCATGGGGCGCGTCCGCGATCTCGGCTCCCTCGAAGACGTGGTCGCGATCTCGCGCCGCTTGGGCTGGGTGCGTCCGGTACTCGACTTCGCGCACATGCACGCGACGAGCGACGGCGCGTTCCTGGGTGTAGAGCCGTTCGCCGACGCGCTGGCCGCGGTGGACCGGGTCCTCGAGCCGGCTGCGCCGTTCCACATCCATTTCTCGGACATCGCCTTCGCCAACCGCAACGAGACGAAGCACCTTCCCTACGGCGAAGGGACGCTTCGCGCCGAGCCGCTCCGCGAAGCGCTCGCGCGCTTCGAGCGCCCGGCGACCGTGATCTCCGAGTCGCCGGACGAGCGCTCGAGTCAGGCGATCCGGGCGGTTCTCGTATCGGTCGACGAAGTGAGCTCGGCGAGCCGCGCCTCATAAGCGCTTGCGTCGGCGTCGCGTCCCCGCTCCCGTAGGAACCTTGTCAGGCGCGCCAGCGGCTCGAGCTCGAGGACCTTGAAGTCGTTCTCGCGTGCCAGCGCGACAGCCGAGTGAAGGAACTCTTCGGCCTCGTCGTCACGGCCTTGAGCCGCGCGGATGGCGGCGAGCGCCGTTGCGGCCGCGACCCTACCGCTCGTATCCCGCGGGCCGACGTTCGCCTGGGCCTCGAGGGCGAGCCGCTCGGCCTCGTCGACCTTGCCGAGGTCGGCAAGCGTCTCCGCGAGCGCCGCCTGCATGTCGGGTAGAACCCCGCGGTCGCCTCGCGTCGTCGTGATGCGAAGTGCCTCGCGGAGGAGCTTCTCCGCACGCTTGTGATCTCCCCGGAGCCGAGCTATCCAGCCCAGCTTGGCGAGAGCGGCCGCCACCGCCGGCTCGACGCCGAGCTCGGTAGACGTCGTCCGTACTTCCTCGAAGAGCGTCTCGGCGGCGTCGAGCTCACCCTTCAGGGCCAGGAACCAGCCGTACGCAAGGGTTGCTCCTACCCGTGCACGCAGGCTGCCGCTCTCACCCGCGAGCTCGAGTGACCGTGTCAGCAAGAGCTCCGCCTCGTCGAGCTCGAGCCGAATGATGTGCGTCTGGGCGAGCGCCTGTGCGGCGAGCGTCTGGAGGTCCTTGCGGCGAGCGTCGAGAGCGATCCCATACGCCCGCTCCATGTAACGGACGACGTCGGTCATCTCGCCGAGCCACGCGGCGCTCGTCGCCCTAACGGTCAGCGCATCGAAGTGGGCGACCGGATCCTTCTCGTCCGCGAGAAGCTCGAGGGCCTCGTCGACGAGGACATTCGCTCCCGTGCAGTCGCCGTCCCGCTTGAGCATCGCCTCCCCGAGCGCGGTCAATGCAAGGGCCTCGATGACGCGTTCGTCATGCTCATGAGCCTGATCGCGGACCTTCTCCATCTCGACCTTGACGGAGGCCCAGTCCTGGAGCCTCCACGCGGCCCGGGCTGCCACGTACCGGGCACCGAGCGTTGGGCGAAGCTCGACCGCGCGGAGGCCGAGCGCACGTGCGTTCGCGTACGACTCACGCGCGATCGCGCGCTTGGCGGCCTTGACAAGCGCCCCAGCAGTCTCCTCGGTGAGCTCATCGGGAGCTGAGCCCTCGAGCTCGACGAGAAACTCGACGGCCTGGTCGAGGTGGTACGCACGGATCTCGACGAGCTCCTCGCCGGTGCGCTCCGCGAGCCACTCCGCGAAGCGAGCATGGTGCTGCGCACGAGCGAGCTTTGCAAGGCCCGTGTACGCGACCTCGCGGATCAGCAGATGCTTGAAGCGATAGGCCGTCTCGCCAGATATCGACGAGCGCGGCTCGCGGAGCAGGAACTCCCTCAGGAGAAGGTCGTCGAGCAGGGCGTCGATCTCCTCGACGTCCGGCGAAAGGTGTTCGAGCGCGCCTCTCCAGAAGATCCTTCCGACCACGGACGCCCGCTGGAGGAGCATCTTTCCCGCCGGGGGTAGGAGGTCGATCCTTGCGGCGATGAGCGCCTGCAGCGTGTCCGGCACGCGATCGGCGGCACCACTCCCCGAGCCGCTTTCGACGAGCATCCGGATCGTCTCCTCGACGAAGAGCGGGTTGCCCTCCGTCCTCTCGAGGACCTCCTTGGGATAGGCCGGGAGCAGCTCGCCCGAGGCGCCTGCGAGCTGGGAGAGGAGCTTCTCGACCAGCAGCTCGCTCTCCTCTTCGGAGAGCGGCTCGAGCTCGATCGCCGTCGACCGGACTCGGCCTCCACCCCACCCCGGCCGCGCGTCGAGCAGCTCCGGACGGGCTAGACACAGGATGAGAAGCGGGGCGCGCACCCAGTCGGCGAGGTGCTCGATCAGGTCGAGGAGCGGCTCCTCGGCCCAGTGGATGTCCTCGAACAGGAGGATGAGCGGCTGGACGTCAGCGATCGACTGCATGACCTCGCGCGCCGCCCAGGCGATCTCTTGCGGACTGCGCTCACCCTCGAGCGCCTCCATCATCCCAGCCGCGAGGCCGAGCACGTCTGCGACCGCGTCCTCCGCACAGCACTCGCGGAGCTTCTCGAAGGCTTCCTCGAGAGGGTCGTCGTCCGAGATGCCCGCCGCAGCCTTGACCATCTCGGCAAGCGGCCAGTAGGTGACGCCCTCGCCGTACGGAAGCGCGCGGCCGACCAGGCAGCTCGCTCGCTCGACGCCGTCCAGGAACTCGCGCGCGAGCCGGCTCTTACCGATACCTGGCTCACCGTAGATCGTGAACACGTGTGCGCGGCGGTCGCGCAGCGTGCGTGCGAAGGTGTTCTCGAGGAGCTCGAGCTCGGCCTCGCGGCCGACGAGGGGCGCGCGGGGTCCGAGCGAGCGCCCGGGGCCGTCGAGCGTGTCCATGACCCGCCAAGCGCGGAAGGGCGTACCGAGGCCCTTCAGGTCGAACGGGCCCGCGTCCTCGACGACGAGGCTCCCCGCGGCGAGGCGGTACGCCGTCGGCCCGACGAGGATCTCACCCGGCCTCGCCGCCTGCTGGAGCCGCGCGGCCAGGTTGACCGCTTCCCCGGTGGCGAACGTCGACTCGGAGCTCTCGACGACGAGCTCGCCCGCCTCGATCCCGATGCGCGCCTGGAGACCCAGCTCCTGGACGGAGTCGCGCATGGCGAGGGCGGCTCGGGTGGCGCGCTGCGCGTCGTCCTCGTGGGCCTGGGGGACTCCGAAGGCCGCGAGGACGGCGTCGCCAGCGAACTTCTCCACGATCCCGCCGTGCAGCGCGACGCAGTCCGAGACCTTCTCGAAGAACTCGTTGACGCGCCGCCGGACGACCTCGGGGTCGGCACCGGTGACGAGGCTTGTCGAGTCGACGAGGTCGACGAACAGCACCGTAGCGAGCTTTCGCTCCATGTCTGAAGTGTAGAAACGACGCCGCGGGCTCCAGGCATCCCGCCGCGAGGCGCCAACTAGCATCCCTGTGTGCTCGACCTTTCCGTCTTCAAGGCCTACGACGTTCGCGGGCTCTATCCGTCCGAGCTCGACGAGGACGGCGCGTACCGCGTGGGGCGCGCGTACGTCGAGCACTTCGAGCCGAGGACGATCGCCGTCGGGCGCGACATGCGGCTGTCCTCCCCAGCGATGGCGGCAGCAGTGATCGACGGCGCCGCCGCCGGAGGCGCGGACGTGGTCGACATCGGCCTCGTCGGAACGGAGATGGTCTATTACGCGGTTGGCGAGCTCGAACTCGAGGGCGGGATCTGCGTCACCGCCTCGCACAACCCGAAGGACTACACGGGGATGAAGATCGTGCGCCGAGGCGCGCTGCCGGTCGGAGGTGACTCCGGTCTAGGCGAGGTGCGCGAGCGAGCTCTCGCCGGCTTTGGCCCGGTGCCGAGGCGCGGCACCGTGCGCCCGGAAGACGTCTGGCCGGGGTTCGTCGACAAGGTCCTCTCCTTCGTCGACGCAGAGGCGATCAGGCCGCTGCGAGTCGTTGTGGACGCGGCGAACGGGATGGCGGGAATGATGTTGCCTCCCGTGCTCGAGCGGCTCCCCCAGCTCGACGTCGTGCAATGCTTCTTCGAGCCGGACGGGAGCTTCCCCAACCACGAGCCGAACCCGCTGCTCCCCGAGAACCGTGTGTTCATCGTCGAGCGGACGCGCGCAGAGGGCGCCGATCTCGGCGTCGCGTACGACGGAGACGCCGACCGCTGCTTCTTCGTCGACGACACGGGAGAGTTCGTGCCCGGTGACTTCGTTACCGCGCTCCTCGCCGAGGCGGTGCTCGAGAAGCAGCCCGGCGCCAAGGTGATCTACGACGTGCGCGCGAGCCGAGCTGTGCCGGAGACGATCGAGCGCGCCGGAGGCGTTCCACTCGTGAACCGGGTCGGGCACGCCTACATCAAGCACCGAATGCGCAAGGAGGGAGCCGCCTTCGCCGGCGAGATCTCGGCGCACTACTACTTCCGGGACTTCACGCAGGCGGATTCCGGCGTCGTTCCCTTCCTGCTGATGCTCGAGCTCCTCTCGAGGAGGGGCCAGAAGCTGTCCGAGCTGCTCGCGCCGTACCAGGAGCGCTTCTTCCTCACCGGGGAGATCAACACACCAGTCGCCGACGTGCCGCTGAAGCTCCAAGAGCTGAAGGAGCGCTACTCCGCGCTGGGCGGACGCATCTCGCACCTCGACGGCGTCTCGATCGACTTCGACGACTGGCACTTCAACGTCAGGCCCTCGAACACGGAGCCACTCCTCCGCCTCAACCTGGAGGCGCTTTCGCGCGAGCTGATGGAGGAGAAGCGCGACGAGGTGCTCGACCTCATCCGTACCTAGGATCGTGCCGTGGACCCACTCGAGCTCGGACGCGTCACCGACCGGCGACCGCCGTTCAAGTACTCGGCGCTCGCCCGCGTCTGGTTCTCCGACACGGACGCACAGGGCGTCGTCTACTACGGACGCTACCTTCCCTACTTCGACCATGCACGTACTGAGTACCACCGCCATCTGGGCGGTGCGGTCGGCGTCGAGGGCGCCGAGTTCGTTATGCGCGCATCCCACGTCGACTACCTCGCCCCCGCCCGCTTCGACGACCTGATCGAGGCGTTCGTCCGCGTCAGCAGGATCGGCACGACGAGCATTACCTACGAATGCGCCGCCTACCGCCTCCCCGACGAGACGCTCATGGTGCAGGCGACGCAGACGCTCGTCCTCGTCGATCTCGCCGCACGTAAGCCGACCCCGGTTCCCGAGGCGTTCCGGATCGCGATCCGCGCGTTCGAGGGCGCCGACCTCGAAGAGTGAGCACCCGAGCTCTGGAAGCCCTCGACCGCGTCCTCAACCGCGGAGGCGAGCCCGACGACGTCCTCCGAGCGGCCGTATCGATACTGGCTGAGGAACCCAGCATCGTTTGGGCGGGGATCACGTTCACCGAGGACGACAACCTCGTGCTCGGACCG
>Ga0247727_10019327_pt1 | contig 10571 bp, 6 predicted proteins | sample WisWelCaveWW1625_FD_202498 | JGI IMG/M metagenome (GOLD analysis project Ga0247727, IMG submission 202498) | Biofilm microbial communities from Wishing Well Cave, Virginia, United States - WW16-25 | ecosystem: Environmental > Aquatic > Deep subsurface > Groundwater > Cave microbial mat | place...
AGGCGGGGTCGCTGCCGCGTATTGGCTGGCGGCGCCGCCAGCGGTGTTGCTTTGCGCAGTGGGAGCCACCGGTGCGGGCGCGCTCGTCGCTCGTGAATGGCGCCGGTGGCTGCTGCCCGCGCTCCTGTTCACCGCCGGCTGGGCGAACTTCGCGGTGCGCACCGCGGTGATCTCGCCGCACGACCTGCGGGTCATCGCCGCGCCAACGCCCGAACTCGTCACGCTGCGCGGCACGCTCGCCGAGGCGCCCACCGTCCGCGTGTTCAACCGCGACGAAGAGGATGAATCGTGGCGCACCCACACGGTGATCGAGATCGAATCGCTTGAGCGGCGCGGCCAACGACAAACCGCGGCCGGCAGCGTGGCGGTGACCGCGCCGGGCGTTTTGGGGCAGGAGTTCGCGCGCGGGCGGCGTGTGGAAGTGTTCGGCCTCTTGCGCCACCCCGCCGGCCCGAGGGCGGAGGGGTTGTTCGACTATCGTGCGTATCTCCGGCTGCGCGGCATTCACTTTCAGCTCCAGACCAAAGAGCCTGGCGATTGGAAACTCGTCGAGGCCAGCACGGTTCTCCCGTGGTCCGAGCGCTTCATCGGCTGGGCGCAGCGGACGCTTCAACACGGCCTGCCCGGCGAAGACGAGCCGCTGCGCCTGAACTGGGCCATGGCGCTCGGCTGGAAAACCGGCCTGACCGACGAGGTTTCCGAGCCGTTCATGCACACGGGCACGATGCACATCTTCGCCATCAGCGGGCTGCACGTGGCGTTGATCTCCGGCATCCTCGTGGCGCTGCTGCGCGTGGTCCGCATCCCGCGCGCGGCCTGCGGTTTCATCGCCGTGCCGTTGATCTGGTTCTACACCGCGGCCACCGGCTGGCAGCCGTCCGCCATCCGCTCGACGATCATGATGACGGTGATCCTAACCGGGTGGATGCTCCGCCGGCCGGGCGACCTGCTCAACTCGCTCGGGGCGGCGGCGTTCTTCATCCTGCTGTGGCAGCCGGAGCAGCTTTTCCAGGCGAGTTTTCAACTGTCCTTCTTCGTCGTCCTCAGCATCGCGCTGCTGCTGCCGCCGATCCAGGAACGCGTCCAGCGCTGGATCGCGCCCGACCCGATGCTGCCGCCCGAACTGCGCCCCCGCTGGCAACGGTGGCTCGACCGGCCGCTGCGCTGGGGCGCGTTGAGCTTCGCGACGTCGCTGGCCGCGTGGCTCGGATCGCTGCCACTGACCGCGCACTACTTTCACCTGATCACGCCCGTTGGGCTGGCGGCGAACCTCGTGATCGTTCCGTTGAGCAGTCTCGCGCTGATGTGCTGCCTCGGCAGCCTGGTGTGCGGCGACTGGCTGCCGTGGGGAACCGAGTTGTTCAACCACGCGGGCTGGGCGTTGATGGCGGCGATGGACGGGTTGAGCCGCTGGTTCGCGCGCTGGCCCGGCGCGTTCTGGCACGTGCCGGCGCCCACGCTTGGCGAAATGGCCGCCTACTTCGCGCTCCTCGTCGCCGTGGTGTCCGGCTGGATTTTCATCGAACGCCGCTGGCGCTGGGCTGTGCCGTGCGCGGCCGTGGCGGTTCTCGCACTCGGACTGGTGCGCTGGCTGCCCACGCGCGGCGAAACGGCCATCAGCATTCTGCCGCTAAATGGCGGAGAAGCCGTGTGGGTGAACCGCCCCGGTCGCTCGGGCGACTTGCTGATCGATTGCGGCAACGCGCAAACCGCCGAGTCAACCCTCAAGCCATTCCTGCGCGCACAGGGCGTCAACACGCTGCCGTTGATCATCCTGACGCACGGCGATCTGCGCAACGTGGGCGGCTGGCCCTTGATCGCCGGCGAGTTTCGGGCTGCTCGCACCGCGCTCAGCCCGGTGCGCTTCCGCTCGACGCAATATCGGGCCATCGTCAGCGAGTTGGGGGGACGCCCCGCGCACTCGGACTCCGTGAATCGAGGCGACCGCATCGACGCCTGGCGCGTGTTGCATCCGGCGGCCGGAGACCAGTTCAACAATGCCGACGATGGCGCGCTTGTCCTGCTCGGTGAATTTGACGGCACGCGCGTGCTGCTGCTCTCCGATCTCGGTCCGCCGGGCCAACGACTGCTGGCCGGGCGCGAGCCGGCGCTGCACGCGGACATCGTTGTTGCCGGGCTGCCCGCGCGCGGCGAGCCGCTTGGCAACGCGCTGCTGGAACAGCTTCAGGCCCGCGCCATCGTCATCACCGACGCCCCGTTCCCCGCGACGCAGCGGGCCGGTTCCGCGCTCCGTGAGCGTCTGCGGCGTCGGGGCGCACCGGTTTTCTTTGCGAGCGACTGCGGCGCGCTGAAGCTGGTGCTCGGCTCCGGCGCGTGGCGGCTGCTGGATGTGGACGGCGTCGAACTCGCCCGCGGGGCTTCGAGCGCTGTTGACGCGGCGGACGCAAAAGGGCACGAGTGCCGTGGTGTCGTTGCGGGAAACAGCCGTTGAAATCGTCCGCCGCCTTCGCGCGGCTGGGTTTCAGGCGTTTTTCGTCGGCGGTTGCGTGCGCGACCAGCTCCTCGGGCGCGAGCCGGAGGATTTCGACGTGGCCACCAGCGCCCGGGCGGAGGACATCGAGCGGCTCTTCGCGCGCACGGTTCCAGTGGGGAAACAGTTTGGCGTCATGCTGGTGGTCGAGGGAGACGCCCAATTCCAAGTGGCGACCTTCCGGGCCGAGGCCGATTATCGCGACGGGCGCCACCCGGAGCACGTCACCTTCACCGACGCAATCAACGACGCTCGCCGGCGCGACTTCACGGTCAACGGATTGTTCTTCGATCCGCTCGCCGGTGCGGTGCATGACTGGGTCGGCGGCCAGGCAGACCTCAACGCGCGGGTGATCCGGACCATCGGCGCGCCCGCCGAGCGGTTTGCCGAGGACCATCTGCGGCTGCTGCGGGCGGTGCGGTTCGCGGCGCAACTCGGCTTCGAGATCGAGGCGGAAACCTTCGCCGCGGTGCGCGCGCACGCCTCGAAGATCGCCACCGTCAGCGCCGAGCGCGTGCGCGACGAACTGCTCAAGCTCTTCCGCGCCCCGCACGCCGCGCGCGGCCTGGATCTGTTGCACGCCAGCGGGCTGATGCCGTTCGTGCTGCCGGAACTCGAACCGTTGATCACCTGCGAGCAGCCGCCGGAGTTTCATCCCGAGGGCACGGTGTTCACCCACCTGCGGCTCATGCTCGAACAACTGCCCACCGGCGCGCCCGACTCGCTGGCCTGGGCCATCCTGTTGCACGACATCGCCAAGCCGATGACGTTTTCGCGCGACGCCGACACCGGCCGCATCCGGTTCAACGAGCACGAGAAGATCGGTGCCGACATGGCCGCAACGATCCTGCGGCGGCTGCGGTTTCCCAAGAAGCAGATCGACGAAATCGTCGCCTGCGTGCGGATGCACATGCAGTTCAAGGACGCGCCGCAGATGCGCAAGTCCACCCTGCGGCGAATGCTCCTGCGCCCGACGTTTCCGCTCGAACTGGAACTGCACCGGCTCGATTGCCTCGGCTCACACGGGCGGCTCGACCACTACGAACTCCTCCAGCGCGAAGCCGGCGCGCTCGCCCGCCAGCCCGCGCTGCGACCGCCGCTGCTCACCGGCCACGACTTGCTGGCGCTCGGGGTGAAACCCGGCCCGCCGATGGGGGCGCTGCTCCACGAGCTGCGCGACCGCCAGCTCGCGGAGGAATTGAAGACCCCCGACGAGGCCCGCGCCTGGGTCCGCCAGCGGCTCGAGGGCTGAACGGATTGCCAAGCGTTTTTCGGGCGTCCCTCCCCATGGCCGGCAAAGAAACATTCAACATTCAACTTCCAACGTTCAACCTCCACGGAGCGCGCCTCGGCGAGTCGCTTGAAGCGTTCGATGTTATACCAATTGCTGATGATGTTCGGTAGAACGCCAAGCCGCCCCTCCCTCTCCTCCACGAAGTGGAGGAGAGGGCCGGGGAGAGGAGGCGCGGCAAAGGAAAACCGCCACGGAGATTCATGGGCCACCCCTCTCCCCGGCCCTCTCCCCTTGCTTCGCAAAGGGAGAGGGAGTGGTCGCCGCGTCACTCGGCCATTTACCGATCATCAGACCGAATTGGTATTAAATGTTGAATGTTGGACGTTTTCCGTCGGTTCACGGGTCCACTGCGCGAACGTCGGCTCGGAGGAAATTTCTCCCCTCCACCCGAATGCCCTAGCAGTCCGTTCAAAAACTGCTCGTCACGTAGCCGCCGACGTTAGTCGGCGCTGGGTTTCTGAGCGTTTTAGGAGAATGTTGCGCCGACTAACGTCGGCGGCTACTTCTTCAACGGGCTGCTAGCTCAGGAACGCCAGCAGCACCGTTCCCAGCACGATCCGGTACCAGCCGAACCCCTCGAACGTGTGGCCCTGCACGAAATGCAGCAGCCATTTCACCACGCCGAACGCCGTCACCGCTGACACCGCCGTGCCGAGCAACACCATCCCCCAGTCCTCCGACCCCGCCCCGTGTGCGCGCAGTTCGGTGCCGATCTTCAGCGCGCCCGCCGCCAGGAGCGTGGGGATGCCGAGCAGGAATGAAAACTCCGTGGCCGCCGGCCGGCCCACCCCCAGCGCCAGCGCGATCAGGATGGTCGCCCCCGAGCGCGACGTGCCGGGGAACACCGCCGCCAGCAACTGCGCCCCCGCCGCCGCCAGCGCCACCGCCCACGTGATCTCCTCCCGCCCCGGCCGCCCGCGCAGCCAGCGTTCCACCGCCAGGATCAACACGCCGCCGATAAGCGTTGCCCACGCCACCGGCGCGACTGTTTCCGGCAGCCGCAAGCCGATCCTCCGCAACAGTAGCCCGCCGGCCGCGGTGACGAGGAACGCTGCACCCAGTTTCGCCAGGTAATCCCGCGCCGCCGGCTCGTGCCAGCCGGTGGCCAGCGCCTTCGCCCGGCGGCTGAACACGGCGAGCACCGCCAGCACCGCGCCGCTTTGGATCACCACGTCGAACAGTTCACTCCGCTTCGCCAGCCAGCCGAGATTCTGCGGCAGCAGCAGATGGCCGGTCGAGGACACCGGCAGAAACTCAGTCACGCCCTCGATGATTCCCAAGATGACAACGGCCAGCCAGTCAGGCATGGCTGCGTGTTAGACGCGAAACCCGCCCGACTGACAAGCTCCGTCTCTCCTTCCCTCATACTCTTTCTCTTTCTCTTACTCATCGGCACAGCGAGTGGGTAAGAGTAAGAGAAGGAGAACGAGTAAGAAAAACAGAGATGCCACCCACCATCGCATTGCGCCTTCGCTTCTTCGCGCCTTTGCGTTTAACTCCACCCCGTGCGCACGATCTACCTCGACTACAACGCCACCACGCCGCTCGACCCGGCCGTGCGCGAGGCGATGGTGCCGTTCCTCGGCGAAGTCTGGGGCAACCCGTCGAGCGTCCATCACATCGGCCGGCGCGCACGGTCGTTGCTCGATGAACAGCGCGACCGCGTCGCCCATCTGTGGCGGTGCAAGCCGAGTGAGGTCGTCTTCACCAGCGGAGGAACCGAGAGCAACAACCTCGCTGTCTTCGGCGCCGCCCGCGCGCTGCGCGCCAAGGGCCGTCACCTGATCACCTCGCCCACCGAGCATCACGCCGTGCTGCACTGCTTCCAATACCTCGCCCGCCACGAGGGGTTTGAGGTCACCTGGCTGCCCGTTTCCCCAGAGGGCTTGGTGAACCCCGACGATCTCGCCCGGGCGCTGCGGCCCGATACCACGCTCGTTTCGGTGATGGCCGCCAACAACGAGACCGGCGTTCTCCAGCCCGTCGCCGAGCTTGGCCGCCTTTGCCGCGAGCGCGGCGTGCTCTTCCACACCGACGCCGTGCAAGTGTTCGGCAAACTCCCCTTCGACTCAATCCACCAGTTCAATGCCGACCTCGTCTCCGTCTGCGCCCACAAGTTCCACGGGCCGAAGGGCGCCGGGGCGTTGTTCATCCGTTCGCCGCTTCAGCCGCACCCGATCCTTTTCGGCGGCGGGCACGAGAACGAACGGCGCGCGGGCACGGAGAACCTCGCCACCATCGCCAGCTTCGCCGAAGCCTTCGCCCGTTTCGTCCCAACTCCGGTCTTTAGCCCCTTGTGCATTGCGCCTCAGGCTTCACGTCTGGCCGCCGCCGTCCGCGCCATCCCCGGCGTCACGCTCCGCAGCCCGGAGGCGCCGCTCAACCTTCCCAACACCGTCGCCTTCACCGTGCGTGGTGCCGACAGCATCGCGCTGCTCGCTGCCCTCGATCTGGAGGGCATCTGCGCCTCCAGCGGCTCGGCGTGCTCCGCCGGTTCGCTCGAACCCTCGCACGTCATGCTCGCGATGGGCGTGCCCGCTGCTGAGGCGAACGCGCTCGTCCGCCTCTCCCTCGGGCGCGAAACCACCGCGGACGAAATCGAGCACGTCGCTCGCGTTTTGCCGTCGCTGATCGCCCGCATTCAGGCCGCCAATAAGCACTGAGTTCGCCGTGAACAATCACCCAATGGCGTGAACAAACCGTCCTTGCGCACAGACTTCGACGCCGGCTCCGGAGATATTCGCAACGCCAAAACGTGTCGATTGGCCCGCCGTTCCCTTGACACCTGCTTGCCGCTCCCTTATTCACAGCCCTTAATACGAATAGCTTTATCTCTCTAGAAGAGAATTATTAAGACGCCCGATGAAACTCAACGTCACCAAAGACAACCTCAACCACGGACTCCAAGCCGTGCAAAACGTCGTCAGCACCCGGACGACCCTGCCGATCCTCTCCAACGTCCTGCTCCGCGCGAAGGACGGCCGGCTCGAACTCACCGCCACCGATCTCGACGTCACCATCTCCGCCACGGTGGACGCCAACGTCGCCAAGGCGGGCGAAACCACGCTCCCGATCCGCAAGTTGAGCGGCATCGTCCGCGAGCTGGCCACCGGTGAACTCGATCTTGAGACCGACGAGAAGAACTTCACTGCGCTGCGCAGCGGCAGTTCCTTCTACAAAATTCACGGTCTGGCCGCCGAGGAGTTCCCGCCACTGCCCAAGTTCAAGGAGAACAAGAAGATCACCGTGCCGCAGGACAAACTGCGCTCGATGCTGCGCAAGACGTCCTTTGCCACTTCGAGCGACGAGACGCGCTACGTGCTCAACGGCCTGCTGTTCAGCCTCAAGGACCACAAGTTCACCCTGGTGGCCACGGACGGCCGGCGGCTGGCGCTGGTGGAAGAAGAGGTGGACGTGCCGGCCGAGAGCCATGGCGAGTTCATCATCCCCAGCAAGGCCATCAACGAACTCTCGCGCCTGCTCCAGGACAAGGGCGAGGTCGAGATCAAGTTCTCCGAGAACCAGGCCGCCTTCGCGCTCAAGTTCGAGAAGGGCCACGGCATCCTCATCATCTCCAAGCTCATCGAGGGCAACTACCCCAACTACCGGCAGGTCATCCCCGCCGAGAGCAAGGAGCGCATCCCCTTCGTGCGCGAGGAACTCCTGGCCGCCCTGCGCCGTGCCGAGATCATGACCAGCGACAAGTCCAACTCCGTGAAGCTCAACTTCACCAAGGACAACGTCGCCATCACCGCCAACACGCCCGACGTGGGTGAGGCCCGCGACTCGATCGCGATCAAATACAAGGGCAAGGATTTCGCCGTCGCCTTCAACCCGGCCTACCTGATGGACCCGCTCAAGGCGCTGGCCGAGGACGAGATCATCTTCGAGTTGAGCGACGAACTCAGCCCTGGCGTGATCAAGATCAACGGCCCCTTCCTCTACGTGATCATGCCGATGCGGATGAGCTGACTCCTCGCGTTGGTGAAGGGCAGCCGATGGGCGACCCCTTGCTAGTCGCGTCGAAGCAAAGCGAAGACGGATACGTGATCATGCCCATGCGGATGAGCTGACCTCGCTGTCCGCTCTCGTTCTCGTCCTCGTCGTCGTCCTCGAAATTGCGGTCAAAAATCGAGAACGAGGACGAAACTGGATGGGCGCATCTTGCAATCGTGTGCGGCGCGGGCCTGGGAAGCGCCGTCCACGGCTGGGGCGAGACTCGTCGAGCCGTGGGGAGGCTTCAGCCCGAATCCCGAAGGCCGAAAGTCGAGGGCCGAACCTAGCCCGAATTCCGAAGGCCGAAACGCGAGGCGGCCCGCCGTGCAAAGTTTCCGGTGAGCGGGATGGCGATGCCTTCGGATTTCGGACTTCGGGTTCAAGTGTCAGTCTCAGCGCCCATCAAAGTGCCAGACGGGGGGCCATTGCCAATTGAAATTTCCGCAGGCCGTGATTTTCCGCCGGTGCGTTCCGGGCACATGGTTCATGAACGGGAGCAACGTCCTCGCGCCAGCGTGTGGAGTGCGCCGGCTCGAGCCGGCGCCTTGTCCCCGCCACAGCTCCGGCTAGCGCCGGCGCACTCCATACGCTTCGCGCTCCGCCACCCACGATGAAAAGAGGCGCCCCCCCATCGGCGACCGTCTCCGAATCGGCGGGGAAGCTCACCGCCGCGCGGCGCTGATCAGTTCATCCAGCGTGTTCGCCACCGCCTGCAACTCGCCTTTCCGCCTTCCCTCTTCCTCACCCATCCAGCGGACTTCGCACGCCGATTCCCGGCTTCTGCATCACGTGCGTGTAAATCTGCGTCGTCGCCACATCCTTGTGCCCGAGGAGTTCCTGCACAGTCCGGATGTCCACCCCGTTCTCCAGCAGATGCGTGGCAAACGAATGGCGCAGCGTGTGCGGTGTCGCGCGTTTCGACAGGCCCGCGCGCGCCACCGCGGCCTTCATCGCCCGCTGCAAATTCTCCGGCAACAAATGATGCCGCCACAAGGCCCCGTTCCGCGCCGGCGCATCGGGGCGCGCGCGTCCCTGTGTGAGTGACCAGCCGGGAAACACCCACTGCCACGGCCATTCGCGCGGTGCGCCGGGGTATTTGCGCGCCAGCGCGTCGGGCAGCCAGACGCCGGCGTAACCGGATTGCAGGTCTGCCTCCCATCGTTCCCGGACACTTTTCAAATGTTCCTCCAGCGCCGTCCGCAAGGACTCCGGGACCATCGTCACCCGGTCCTGCTGCCCTTTGCCGTCCCGCACCGTGATCTGCCGCCGCTCCAGGTCCAGGTCCTTCACGCGCAACCGCAGCAGCTCGAACAGCCGCATGCCGCTGCCATACAACAATTGCAGCGCGAGCGCGTAGTCCGCCTCCACCGCGGCCAGCACCCGCGCCACTTCCGTGCGGCTCAACACCTCCGGCATCCGCGGCGGACGCTGCACCCGCTCAAACTTTCCGAGCTCACCGAGCGTCTGGTGCAACACCTCCCCGTAAAGAAAGACCAGCGCGCTCAACGCCTGGTTCTGCGTGGAAGCCGACACATTCCGCTCCCGTGCCAGATGCGCGAGGAAGGCGTTGACCTCCGGTGCCCCCATCGCGCGTGGATGCCGCCATTGCTTCTCCCTCTCCCCTCCCTCTGAGGGAGCGGAGAGGGCCGGGGTGAGGTGAGGGTGCTCTCGATGAAACCGCAGGTACCTCACGATCCACTGCCAGTAGGTCGCCTCCGTCCGTTGGGAGTAGTGAAGGAACCGCATCACCTCGCCCAGTTGGCCCCGCAGCGGCAGCTTGGGATTGGGCGTCAGCTTGGGTCGCTGCCCCTGTCGCACTTGCGACCCGCCAGCCGGGGGATCATCGAAGGGATTCATTGCTTGACAAGGGGTTACTACGGCGGGGACGCTCCACGCCAGAAAAATATGACGACAATTCCATCCACCTGCTGTCGCTGACTTAACTGTTAGGCGGCTACGACGCACCACAACCACAACCAACATCCACAAATGCCACAGCAACCAACACCAGAAGCAAAAGAGGATTTCAACGCGCTCCTTGAGTCCCTCATGCCATTCGCGGAGGAGATGCTCAAGAAGCACGGAGAGTTTTTTCCTTTCGGCGCAGCGGTCAGCACAGCAGGAGAGGTCAGCGGTCATGCGACCTATGACGGCAACGAGACTCCATCGTCCGAGGAGGTCATCGCCGGGCTGGTGCAGGCATTTCAGACTGACGCACGCGGCGGTGCGATACGAGCCACAGGCATTTGTTACGACGGCCGCATCGTGCAGGACGGCAAGAAGGTTGATGCGGTCATCATCGGTTTGGAGCATGTCAGCGGCTGCGCCAGCAAGACTTGCGTGCCTTACTCCAAGGGCCTGTTTGGGAAGTATCGTTTCGGAGATTTGGTAGCGTCTTTTGATGAGCCGAAGGTTTTTGTGACCACATGACGCCGCCTAACCATGCGCTGCAGCGAACCCGGCCATCGCGTCCAGGTTGCAATCCACGCGTCTCGCGGGCCGGGTCGCTGAGCTTGGGTCGTTAGGCGCACTTACCGCATGAGCATCGAATCCGCCATCGTTGAGCGAGTGAACCGCGCAGCGTCCAAAAAGCAAATTCCTATCAGTGATACCAAGCAAATATGACCAAAACCGCTTCTAAGATCCGTTTCAGAGCGAAACTCTTCCGGCCGGCGGCGACCGCGAAGGTCGGCTCTTGGACCTTTCTTACCCTACCAAAGAACTCCAGTGCGAAGCTCCCCTCGCGGGGCATGACGACGGTCGAAGGCACCATCAATGGCTTCCCCTTTC
>Ga0247727_10019328_pt1 | contig 10571 bp, 8 predicted proteins | sample WisWelCaveWW1625_FD_202498 | JGI IMG/M metagenome (GOLD analysis project Ga0247727, IMG submission 202498) | Biofilm microbial communities from Wishing Well Cave, Virginia, United States - WW16-25 | ecosystem: Environmental > Aquatic > Deep subsurface > Groundwater > Cave microbial mat | place...
GGCAGAGTGCGGAGATCTGGCGCCGGATCCGCAATAGGTCCGCGCTGCAGCGGTCTTCAAGTTGTCCCGAGGGAGAGATTTTTCCGTCCAGAAAGCGGAGGAGGTTTCCCAGATCAGGGAGGGACCTTCCCATCTCCCTGAGGCCCGGCTGGGCGCAACGCAGCAGAACACCGCGCGCTTCCAGCGAGGATTTCATCTGCTCGATGACCAGGTGGAGCTCGGTGCCGACGAGCCTGGATCCTTCCACCGAGAGCCGATTCAGAAAGGGACGGACGTCACCGGAAATCGTCAGCGGCAGGTTTCCATCGGCCTGACGAAATCCGACCATCTCCCGCGTCGCGGTCTGGAGTCCCAAAACCGACTCGCGCAAGGGAGAGGGCCGGAGGGTGCGGGCCGCCTCTTTCCCGTAGGGGGTTCGGCATCGCTCCTCAAGGAGTTGGAGGATGGCCGGGTATTCCAGGGAGAGAAGGGCGCCCTCGGAGGCGGCGTGTCCTACCAAATCTTGTGTTTTTTCTTGACAGTCTACCAATTGTTGTATAGATTCCCGCGCGGCTCAGCTAAAGCCATCCCCTCGCGCGGCCCTGACGGCTTGGCGTGGGGAAGGAGGGTGAGTCGCCGAAATGTGCCCCGGGCCAAGCTTCACAATCCTCTCAGGAACAGGACTGCTGCCCGTTCCGATCTCGGCATTCCCGGAACTGCCCAACCCGCCAGACTCTGCTTCTGCGCTCCCGGGTTTCCAGCCACCGGTTCGTCTCCCGCGTCCGGCCGGAGAATTCCTTCCGGTCCCCAGCGTGAATCCCCGCGCCTGAGTTGAAAGGGGCAGTTCCGGGATTCTCAAGCGCCGCGGGCTTCTTTGCCTCTGAACCTGCGGCCCCTCTATAATGACAGCCGCTTCGGGACCGGAAACTCGGTGGGTGGAATATAGCATACGGACGACCTCCGAACTGCCCGCCGGCCAGGAGGAATTGTGGCGAGAGCTTCCCGGGAAATGCGAGGATTCGTGGGCACGGCAATCGTTCTGCTCTCTGCCGCGGCCCTCTTCTCGCAAAGCGACCTCCCTCCCACCGCCGCCGTTCCCTCACCGCAGACGGCCCCCGCCCCCGGAGAGCAGGGGACGCTTTCCATCAGCCTCGCAGGGAACCGCCAGTTTTGCGTGAACATGAACGAGTTGGATTTCTCCGAGGCCGCACGCAAGCCCCGCCAGAAACGGAATTCCCCGCTCATTACCACCATGGGCTACAAATATCAGCTTTCGGTGAGCCGCAGGGGTTCCTCGGGGGTCACGAAGCTCTTCGAGTCTCCCACGATCCGGACCGTGCGCTGGGAAAAGGAGATAAAGCCCCAACAGCCTCCGCAGCCCCGACTCCCCACCCCCCAGGATCTCAAGAGCGCCTCCCGGCCCCTCGGCACCAACAAGATCCCCCGCTGGATCCCCGAGCACACCTGCACGACCCTCCAGAACGAGTACAGCTTTCCCCTCGAGGGGGGACGCTACGATGTCTACCTTGGGTTCGATCTCCTGAGTGCGAGCGGTCAGTGGGTGCCGCTGCAGAGCGATTTCATCACCAACCTCATCGTCGAAAAGGGGAAGACATCCCGGGTGGAAGGCAAGGTTGATTATTCCGACGGTCTTCGCACGGTGGAACTCAGCGCCCCAGGCCAGGCCGATTCCACAGGAAGTCGCTGACAGGATGTTCGGGAGCGAGGAATGCGAGGGTGAGGGCCGGGAGGTGTGAACCCTCCCGGCCCGCAACGGATGTCTATTTGGACTTCGAGGGGGCGGGCGAGACCTTGGACAGTTCTGCCTCGATCAGCTTCTTGAAACCCTCAAAGGAGCGATCCGCGACCTTTCTGCCGTTGACGTAGAGAGTCGGGGTCCCGGTCACCTGGGCACCGACGCCGTGTTTCATGTCTTCGTCGATGGTCTTTTCCAGGGCGGGATCCTTCGAGTCCTTCTCGAATCTCGCCACGTTCAACCCGAGACTCTTGGCAAACTCCGAAAACCGGTAGTTTCCCTGTGCGTCCTTGAGATTCGCCTGGTTCTGGAAGATCAGGTCGTGCATCGGCCAGAACTTGCCCTGCCTCTGCGCTGCCAGGGAGGCGAGTGCAGCCGGCCGGGCGTTCTGATGGAAGGAAAGGGGATACTGCTTGAATACCAGCTTGACCGTCTTCGGGAATGCCTCGAGCACCTGCTCGAGGGTAGGCAGAAGCCTAGCGCAATAAGGTCACTGGTAGTCCGAGAACTCCACGATCGTCACCGGTGCGGCCTTCGGCCCCCTGAAGGGGTCTCCAACGGTGTCGATTTCGAAAACTTTGCTGGAATCCGCCGCCGGCGGGGCCGGCGCCGGCGTTGCGGCCTTGGCCAGGCCCGCCTGAAGGTTAGTCCGGGCCGTGGAGGCGTCCTTGCCGGCCTTCAGGTCCTCCACGAGGCCCCGACCCAGCGAGAGGCTCCGAGAGCAGTTGGGATCCTTGCTGCGGCACTCCAGGAGCGTCATTCCGCATCCGCAGTTGCAACGGGTCTCGTTCAGAATCTGGGTCGCAGTGGAGGATTGGTCCGGAGTCAGTCCGCTGAAGTCCAGACCGTTGGGGGCCTGGTTTCCCGCGGGCGCGGGGGAGTTGGCCTGCGCCAGGAGGGTGTTCCCTCCCTGCGCGCATATTCCGGCGATCAAGACCAGAATCCCCAGTCCTCCCGGGCGGCGCCCGCGGTGGGATCGGTTTGAGAGTCTCGACATGGAGATGGATCTCCGCAAGGGTTGAAAGGGGCGGATAAACCTCGGCGAAGCGTGCATTATAGGCTCCACGGGGCCGAAGTCAACGACCCAAGCCAGGAAGTCCGGTGTTCCGCCGGTAGTCGTCGCGAGCGGAACACCCCTGTGGTAGGGTCGGGCGGGCCGAAGGGTCGTGCTATACTCGCACGGCAATATTCCGCATCGGTTCCTGGAGGAAGCTCCCTTTGAATCCCCTTTCCCGGCGGCGCTTTCCCCTGTTCTTTCTGCTCATGGGTCTTTCCGGGCTGCTCCCTGCCGCGCCGGATTTGGAAGAAGGCAAGGTCACCGAAGGGGACGTGCCACCTTTGATCAGCTCTCCCTGGCGGAGCTGGCATTTCGGCGCGCCTCTCGACCGGGTCCGGAGCGAGTTGCTTTCGCTTCTCAAGGAGGATGGCCTCACCATCGTGGAGGAAGATCGGGCCGCGGGCAACCTGCTCACGGACAAGATCCAATTCGACAGCAAGAGATTCGGCGTGGATGTGTCGATTCCTCCTCCCAAGGCGGGTCCCAAGTACCCCTGGTTCCAGATGAACGCGATGACCTCCGGCCGCTACGGGCTGGAGGGCAAGGTCTCAACACTCGGGCCGGGACAGACCGGCGTGGATCTCAGGGCAGTCCTGGAGATTCAGGGGATGGACCAGAAAATCCGCGCGATGCGCTGGGTCCCGCGCTACTCCAACGGGACCGTGGAGCAGCATTACTTCAGCCGCCTCGGGTTCCGGCTCATCCCTCCGCCCTCGGGCGAAAGCTCGCCCCGGTAGTCAGGGATGCCGCGCGTCATTCCGTTCCGGGGCCTGCGCTTTCATGCCCGGCACGCCGCGGAAATGTCCCGGCTGGCGGCCCCTCCCTACGACGTCATCTCCGAGCAGGACCGGCTCCGCTACGAGGGGCTCCATCCCCGCAACGTGGTCCGCCTCATCCTCCCCGGCGAGGCGGGCCGAGTGGAGGACGGTAGCTTTTACGCCGGGGCCGCGGCCCTCCTGAGGAAGTGGCAGGAGGAAGGGACCCTCGAGCTGGATCCTCGTCCCGCGTTCTATCCGTACCGGCAGACCTTCATGGGACCAGAGGGGGAACGGGCGGTGCGGCTGGGTTTCCTGGGCTCCCTCGCCCTCCCCCCCGGGCAGGAGGGGGACAATACGGTGCTCCCCCACGAGACGACTCTCGATGGCCCCCGTAAGGACCGAACCCGCCTCATCACGGCATGCCGCGCAAACCTGAGCCCGGTTTTCCTCCTGCACCCGGACTCCACCGGCCGGGTGGAAACCTGCCTGCAGGACGCCACGAGCGATCCGCCGCTTTTCGCCTTCGAAGATGCGGCCGGGGTCCTCCATGAGCTCTGGAAGATGGAAGATACGTTGAAGGTCGCCCGGCTCGAGGAGGCGCTCCTTCCCGACTGGAGCCTCATCGCCGACGGCCACCATCGTTACGAATCGGCGCTGGCCGTGCGGGACAGCCTCCCGGACGAAGAGGGTGCCGGCGGCGTCCTGGCTTTTTTCTGCAGCCTGCGTGACCGGGGGTTTCGAGTCTTCCCGATTCACCGCCTCCTTCGAGCCAGGGGAGCCCGGGCAGGATCGTCCAATCTGGCGAAAATTCTGGCCCGGCAGCATGTCCTTGAGGAAATTCCCTCCGGAGCCGGTCCTGACCAGATCCTTGGCCACCTTCGCCGCATTGGGGAGCGGTGCGTCGCGGTCGTAACCCCGGATGCGGCCCCGTTCGTCGTGCGGATGGTCCCCGCGGATCGGACACCGGGCGATCCCGTGGAGGATCTCGACACGGTATTGCTGCAGAGGGAAATCCTGACGGGCGTGCTGGGGATTTCGGGCGAGGACGTGGCCGGAGGGGCCATCGGCTACACTTCGGACGCGGTCGAAGCCGTGCGCCAGGTGCGTTCGGGTGAGGCCCGAGCCGCATTCCTCCTCAATCCACTGAAAGTGGAATCGGTGATCCGTGCTGCGCAGGCCGGCCGCCGCCTGCCGCAGAAGAGCACCTACTTCTATCCCAAGGTCTATACGGGCCTGGTGATCCGTCCCTTCTAACCCTCGGAAGCGCCAGTTTCTGGGGTGAGGGGGGAGAGCCGCCTCAGCGCGGCGACGACGTCGGGAAGAGCCTGCCCTACCAGCTTCACGTCTTCCGCGGTGCTGAAGATCCCGAAGCAAAAATCGACGGCGCCCCGTGACAGGATCGGATCCACTCCGATCGCCCGGAGGACGTGGGAAGGCTTTCCCGCCCCCAGAGTGCAGGCAGAGCCGCTCCCTGCCTGAATTCCGGCATCGTCCAGGAGTCCGAGGACCGCCTCTCCCTCCACCCAACGAAGGCACAGGCTCAGGTGGCCCGGGACCCGCTCCGAAGGGTCCCCTGTGGGGACCCAGTCCTCGAGATCCGACTCCAGAAGCCCCCTCAGATTGGAGGCGAGGTCCCGGAGCCGGACACAGCGACCTGGCGCCTCTTCGCGGGCCAGGCGGGACGCTTCACCGAAACCGACGGCGAGGGCCGTGCCGATCGTTCCCGCCCGCAGACCGCCTTCCTGGATACCTCCCTCGATCTGCGGGCGAAGGCGCGTTCCCTCCCTCACCAGGAGCGCACCGATTCCCTTCGGCCCGTGGAAAAGGTGCGGCGCGAGGGTCAGCAGGTCCACCTCCAGATCCCGCCAGAGACCGGGAAAGAGCCCGGCCGTAAGCGTGGCGTCGGTGTGCACCAGGGCGCCATGCTGTCGCGCCAGGCGGGCGACCTCGCGCACCGGCTGGAGGGTCCCCACCTCGGGATTGCCGTGCATCACCGAAACCAGCGCCGCCCCCGCCTGCAGCGCTTCCGATAAATCGCCCAGATTCACGCGCCCCAGGGGGTCGACGCCGATTTCAAGGACTTCAGCGCCCTCGGCGGTGAGGGCGGCCGCCGGGTGCAGGACCGACACATGCTCGATGGCCGAGACGAGCACCCTGCGGGATCGGCGGCCCCGGCTCCTGAAGGCCCCCTTGACGGCTAGGTTGTTCGCCTCCGTGGCGGATCCGGTGAAGACCACTTCCTCAGCGCGGCACTCCAGGAGACGGGCGACCTGCTCCCGCGCCCGCTCCAACGCCTCCCGGGCCCGCTGCCCCGCGGAGTGGGGAGAGCTGGAACTGCCGAACTCCTCCCCCAGGAAAGGGAGCATGGCCGGAAGTATTCTGGGATCGGGACGCGTGGAGGTGGCGTTGTCCAGGTAAGTCATGGGCATCCCTGTTCCTTGTCCCGAGAAGGCTCCGGATTATACCAGCGGACTGCCGGGGCCCTCCCAAAGGCCCGCCAACGCAGGCTCTCCATTGACGCGGGGCTCATCAGCGGGTATATGAAGAAGGACATCTGAAGCTTGCGAGGGGGCGTGAGATGGGGAACCTGAATCCGCGGTGGGGACGATTCGCCACATCCGCCGCCACGGCATTCCAGGTTATCTGGCTTGCAGTTTCCCATTCGGGTGCGACCCCGTCCCAGTCGCTGGATTCCGTCCCGACGCTCGTCGTCTTCACGCCGGCTTCGGTGGAATCCGACCCGCAGGACCAGAGCCTTTGGGTGGCCGACCAGTACTTTCCCCGTATCGCCCACTTTGCCAGGGACGGCTCCCTGTTCGCCGTGCTTCCGGCCTCAGCCTACGGGGGTGGCCGCCCCGCCGGAGTCACCCTCGAACCCGGCGTTGCCGGCCACCTGTACGTCAGCGATCCGGACCAGCAGAGAATCGTGCGCGTCGACAGGCTGGGCACCCCGGCCGGGGCATTCGGCACCGCGATTCTTGGCATCGGCAACCCGGCGGACCTTGCGCTGGATCCCTCGGACGGCACCTTGTACGTAGCCGACCCGACGGCCCGGCAGATTTTTCACATTCTCCCCGTCGACTCCAATTCCGACGGCGCTCCTGACGGCGCCTCCCTGCTCGGTTCCTTCAGCACGCTTCCCTTCGGATCGAACAATCCGATGGGAGTCGCACTGGATCCAGGCTCCGGCCACCTTTTCGTCTCCGACCCCGCGCTGGATCTTGTTTTCGAGCTGACGGTGTCCGGCTCCCAGGTTGCGTCCTTCGACACCGGGTTCTTCGGCGGGGGCTCCGTGACGGGGCTGGCGTGGGAGCCGGCCGAGGGATCCCTCCGCCTCGCCGATGCAGGACGCAAGCTCCTCACGGTTTCCCCTACGGGAACGCTCCTGGGCGCCTGGGGAACGGCTCCGTTCGGCACCCTCTCCCCGCAGGGTCTGGCCTGGGACCCGGTCGACTCCACGATGCTGGCCGTCTCCGGGGAGCGAAAGATGATCCGCTTCCAGCCCGAGGCGCCCGACGCCATGGGAGCGGTGGGCGGGGTGTTCCTTCACCGGCAGGAATGGACTTCGTCGTTCGGGAGCGCAGCGCCGGTGGGTGTGGCCCCGGCCGCGTCGGGCCAGGATCGGTACATCGCGGACTCCCTCCAGGACCGAGTCTTCCGGGTGGATCCCCTGGGAGCGGTCGTCTCCAGCTTCGACACCGGGGCCGCGGGGGCCACGTCGCCCACGGGGATCACCCTGGGGCCCGGCGGGACCAGTTTTTTCCTCACGGACGCCGCGGCGCGGAAGGTGTTCGAGCTTTCCTCCTCGGGGACCCTGCTCGACAGCTTCTCCACCTCGCCTTTCAAGCACAAGCCCCAGGCAGTGCCGCAGTGCAACAATCCCCAGGGGATCACCTACGACGCGACGAGAGATCACTTCTTTGTCGTGGACTCCCAGGTGGCCCGGGTCTACGAGGTCACCCGCACCGGATCCTACGTGGCCTCGTTCTCCACCTCGCCGGGTGCCGCTTACCCCACCGACGTGGCTGTAAATCCAGCGGCGGACCGTCTCATCGTGAGCGACAGCTCCGGGTTTTATGCGGAGTACTCACGCTCCGGCGCCTTTCTCGTCCGATATCCCGGCGTGCCCGTGAGGGTCCGTCTCTCCGGCGGAGCGGGGGTTTCAGTGGACCCCGCGACACTTCAGAGGGCGATCTTCGACCCGGGTCAGAACGCGGTGCTCTTCCTGACACCTTCCGGAACGGCTCTCAGCCAGATTTCCCTGGAACCGTACGGCATCCGGTTTCCGTCAGGCGCCGCCTGGTGGGCACCGGAGTCGAAACTGTTCGTGGTGGACAGTGCCCTGGATCGGTTCTATTCGATCACCGGCGGCCTCGACGGGGTGTTCGGGAATGCGGACGACACGTCGGCCTGGGTTTCTACGGTTTCGATGGGAAGTCTTGTCCCGGCGGGGGTGGCGGTGAATACGCTCGCCGGGAAGGTAGGGTGGGTCGACGAACAGACGGCCCTGCTCGTCTGGGTGACCACCGGTCTCAGCTTTCTCGGGAGCCTCGACCTCACTGCATCTGGAGTGACCGCGCCACGGGGCCTCGATCAGGACCCTACCAGCGCCGATCTCCTCTTCAGTGATGCGGCCTCTGGACTTCTCATCACCGACAGTTCTGGAAATTTCCTACAGTCGAGCGACTGGAGCACTCTCGGGATCGCGGACCCCGGAGGCATCGGCCTGAGCCCCGCCGAGGGACTCCTGCTCGCTGTGGATAGGCTGGCCCGGACGCTCGTCAGCGTGGACATGACCGGGTACTTTCTGCCGGAAATCGCCGGGCTGCAGTTTGTCGATGATTCGATGCTGACGTGGACGCCCAGCCCGGTCTTCGCCTCCTATCGGGTCTTCCGTGGAAACCTGGCCGCTCTTCAATCGGGAAGCTACGGCGGATGCTTCTGGACGGGAGGAGCGCCGCCCGGGTTCGATCCGGGAATCCCGGGCCTGGACGAGGGGTGGTTTTACCTGGTCGCCGGAAAGAACACGACCGGCCAGGGCTCTTTGGGGACACGGAGCGACGGGACCCCAAGGCCGGCCGGCGCCGTCAACCCCGCATGTCCCTGAGGTCCGTCGCTTTAAACAGGGCGAAAATAGGGGAGAATTCGCCGTTGACAACTCCTGTTTTGGGCGTATTAAGCAGTGAGAATCCGTCCGCGTGACGGTTGGGGGGCCGTCCACCTGAGAAATCCCGGCAATATCGGTTTCAATTAACCTCTTCCTGAGAATTCCGGGGACCGAGGGGAAGTTTTCCTCGCCTGGCAAGCACTCAGGAAGCATTGACCTGGGAGGCATCATGAAAGGACCATCCGGCAAGATCTGGTACCTGGCACTTGCTCTCTCCATCGCCCTTGCGCCCGTGAGCCTGGCGGGCTCGAAGCGGAGTGCGAAAGCCGCGGCGCGGAATCCCTCCGGCCAGGCGCTGGAGGTCGAGCCTTCACCACCGCTCTCGCTGGACGTCCGTCTGATCAACCTTCAGAAAAACTCCAAAGGGGGGGTGGCGTCGGTGGCCCTGGATGCCCTCTCCGATCTGGAGCTTTCGGAGGTCACGGTCACAGTGACTCTCCCACCGGACGTCACCTTCTCCGATGGAAGCCGGGTCTTCACGCAGACTCTCAACCTCTCCGCCGGGAGCACTTTCACGATCCCCAAGGACCTGCTGGTGGACAAGGACGGTAAGCACATCGTGACCCTCGAAGCCACCGGCACCACCCCTCAGGGGAAAGCGGTCCGACGGGGAATGGCCTACAAGCTCCTGGTTGGGGCCCAGGAGAAGTTGCCAGAGGCCAAGGACGGTGCCATCGAGTATGAGGGCGTTCCCGGCGGAGGCGCGTAGATCATGACCGTCACCAGGAAAGTCCTTGCGCTGGTCCTGACTCTCATCGCTGCCGCCTCCGGCGCGGCCTACGCCAACTGGACAGCCTCCGGCACCTTCCAATACGTCGACCGCGAATTCGACCAGAGCGGCTTCACCGGCGTGCAGCCGTCGCTTCCGATCCGGCTCGCCACGGTCCAGGTCCGTGATTTCAACGCCAATGGCGGCAATGCGTTGCTGGCCACGGGATCCACCGATGCGAACGGAAACTTCAGCATCGCCGTGACCGACACCAAAACACGGACGGTGTACGTGCGGGTCCTTTCCACGTCCACCGCCGTTGCCACGCTCTTCCTCAAGGTCGAAAACGTCTTCACCCCGAAAAATTCCTACGCCGTGTCGAGCGCCAACGTGCCCAGCCACAATCCCAACACCAACGTGAATTTCGGGATCGTGACGGCGGCGATCGGGTTCGGAGCCGAACCGTTCAACATCTACGACGTAGCCTTGAGATCGGTCGATTTCATCGCAGCCCTCAACGGGTCCCGCCCGGGATCGGCAAACCTCCTCACCCTGGAGTGGGAATCCATTTCCGGGAGCCCCGTCTCCAGCTACGATTATGGCGCCAAGCGGATCCACGTGGGGGATCCGTCCGCGTACAACGACACGGTCATCTCCCACGAGTCCGGTCATTACGCCTACCACCTGAACTCGGGGAATGACAGCCTCGGTGGCACGCACAACCTTACCAACTGCAACCAGGACATCCGCCTGGCCTACGACGAGGGCCGCGCCACTTGGTTTGGCCAGTCGGTGCGCAGGTACTTCGCCCTGCCGCGACCCGATCTCTACGTGAAGACCACGGGGGCCCCCGGGCCCGGCAACCTCGACTTCTATTTCAACGTGGAGACGGAGAGTCCTTATTACTGCGACGGGGCCGCCAGCGAAGTCGCCGTCTATTCGGCGCTCTGGGACGCCAATGACGCCTCCACCACGGCAGACGGGTCGCCTGGAGTGGACGACGATGTCCTTTCCCGGCCCGACGGCGACAACTGGGACGTGGACAAGAACTACATCCCCACCGCTGTAAACAAGAGCCTCGAGGACTTCTGGGACGGCTGGTTCACCCGGGGCAAGGGGTTCAAGTCCAGCATGGAGGCGACCTT
>Ga0247727_10019329_pt1 | contig 10569 bp, 9 predicted proteins | sample WisWelCaveWW1625_FD_202498 | JGI IMG/M metagenome (GOLD analysis project Ga0247727, IMG submission 202498) | Biofilm microbial communities from Wishing Well Cave, Virginia, United States - WW16-25 | ecosystem: Environmental > Aquatic > Deep subsurface > Groundwater > Cave microbial mat | place...
CGGAATGACATGCGCTGGAACTCGCCTTTTTGTTTTGATCGTCAACTTCATTAGATGATCGTTCTTGATTTGCCATTTTTAAAATTTCATCCTCCAAACAAATCTCCCTGCCGCGTTTCTTCTCGGCGAAAAAGCTCCGTGGTTAAATGCCCCCACCGTTGATTCAAGTTGTGCTTCTGGCAACAAACTTCAAAGAGCCGCGCAATGGCCTCGGCGCGCTCGCCCTCGCCGCTGAAACGCGTGCCGAAGCGCGGATCGTTCAACTTGCCGTTGCGAATGTCGCGAATCGCGCTCAACACTTTTTCCGCGCGTTCGGGATAGTGCGTCTTGAGCCAATCGACGAATAATTCTTTGTTCGCATAGGGCAGTCGCACCAAAATAAAACCGGCGCGCTGCGCGCCGTGGTCCGCCGCGGCGGCAATAATTGCCGGCAGCTCGTGATCGGTCAAACCCGGAATCATGGGCGCGGCATTGACGCCGACCGGCACGCCGGCTTTGGCCAATTGCGCAATGGTCTCCAAACGTTTTTGCGGCGCGGAAGTGCGCGGCTCCATCTTGCGGCAAAGGTGATTGTCCAAAGTCGTGATGGAAATAAACACGCTCACCAAATTATGGCGCGCCAACTCTTGCAAGAGATCGAGATCGCGCAAGATGAGCGCGTTCTTCGTGATCATGCCTAGCGGATTGCGAAAGCGCAGAAACACCTCCAAGCAGCCGCGCGTGATTTGCAGCTTGCGCTCCACGGGTTGATAACAATCCGTGTTGCCGGAAAACGCGATGACTTGCGGCTGCCAGCTCCGGCTGCGAAACGCTTCCGCGAGCAGCTTGGGCGCGTCGCGCTTCACCAAAATCTTCGTCTCAAAATCCAACCCCGAGGACCATCCGAAATATTCATGCGAGGGCCTAGCATAGCAATAGATGCAGCCATGCTCGCACCCGCGATACGGATTGATACTGTACGTGAAGCCGATATCCGGGCTGTCGTTTTTGGAGAGAATGGAGCGCGTGCTGTCTTCGTAGTACACGGTTTGGTACGAAGGCCTCTCGCCGCTTTCCAGCCACTCCGCATCGTATTCAATGTCGATCAACTCAAACCGATTCACCGGATTGAGCGTTGTGCCTCGTCCTTTGATCTCGAAATGAGCCATCTGTGTCCACCTTTCTGATTAAATTTTGTCCTTACGTCCACCCAAATATACAAATTTCCACCATCCGTGCAAGGCTTTATTCCGCAAGGAAGAAAGAGGGCGCGTACATTTCTCTAAAATTTCAGGACGGCAGGCTGCTCATTAGCTTGCAAAGAAAACAGTCTACCTAGGGAAGGGTAGGCAGTCAAAGCTTCTGGTTAAAATGAATACGGTACGCTTTGCCTTGCCCGAAACCTCCCCGGTGCGACTGGTCATTTACAACCAAATGGGAACTGAAGTGCGCTTGCTCGTTTCCAGGCTCATGCCCGCGGGTGAGCACTTCGCGCGTTGGGATGGGAAGGACAACTTTGGACGAATGACCGAGCGGGGAGTGTATTACTATCGGCTGGAGAGCTCTTCGTTTCACGAAGTTCGAAAACTGCTGCGGCAATAAAGCGCGTAATCATATAAAGCATGCGAGAAGCGCCACTTGTTCGGTGTTAGAGGAACAATGTGGCGTTTCTCTTTTTATGCCTGCCCGTACTGCGACATTCAGGTCGCGTTACGTCGTTGCTCCTCACTGCGTTTGCACCGCGCGCCGCACTTTGTTTTTGGGAGCAAGCTGCTTGAGGCGTGGATAAAAATACAAATGCGCGGCGATGCCCATGAACTCCTCGCTCAAAGTAAAGTATCCTTCGGCGTCTGCTTTCCATGCAACGGCCTCGCCTTGCGGCTCTAAAAAGTACGGCACACGTTGCGGCGTTTGCGCGAGCGCTTGCGCAACGGTTTGCCCCGCCGCGCGTTTCCAATAATAAATGCTGTCGTAAGTTTTGATCAAAATCTCGTCTCCCGCCGCGGAAATATCTCCGGCCACGGCCATGGCAAAAGGCAGCTTGCCGACTTGCTCCAGCTCAATCTTCTCTGTGGTGGATTGCGGATACGGCGCGCGAAACACAATCACATTTGAATCTCTCTTCGTGACCACATACAAATCTTTCGTGACAGAATCGAGCATCAAAGTTTCCGCGTCGTGGTTGCGCTCGGGATAGCTGAACGAGATGCCCTCGACGCCGGCGAGCTTTTCATGCACCGGCGCTTGCTCCGCGGAAACGATAGGTTCGGGCACGCGAAAAATATATTGCACGCGATAACGCGCGTCGTTGTTGCCGATATCGCCAATGTACAAATAGTGCCTGCCCTCCTCCGGCCCCGGCCCGAGGGCAATGTCTTCCCAATCGCGGGCATACGCGCGGGCCAGGGTGTAAACGCCGAGCAGCTTGCCGCGATCATTGATCGCATAGATCACATTCTTATCGCCCGAATCGTTGTGCGTCCACAAGACGCTCGCGTTCTGCCGGCTCGCCACCAAGCCCGAGGCTTCGCGAATGGCCGACGATTCTATTTCGCCGAGATCGACCGGCTCGCCGAATGCCGGGGCTTGGGCATTGCCATTTTTGATTATTGCGACTAAACAGAAAACACCCAGCCAGTGCCGGCAAAGTTGCTTTAACATGAGTCGTTGTCCTTTTCTAGATTCTTCCTGCCGCGCCCTTCATGAATTTTCAAACCCCGACTTCCTTTTTTTGTTTTGAAGGAAAACCGGGGAAAACGCTAGCCCCGCGGATGAATGAAGTCCAACGGATAAAATTTTCGTCTTTTCACCCGCTGAACTTCAGCTATCCGCTGGTGCTAAAAGTTAAAACTTGATTCTAACTTTGGGACTCTAATCCGCCCAAACTCCACACGCTCACAATCTAAGTGAAGAAGAGAAGACATGCAATTCCCGCGAGGCCGGGTTGGTTGCTTCGCTGCGGTTTCGAAACTTTCATTGCTATTCGAGCCGGAGATCAATAGTTTTCATTGGCAATGGAGATTACCCCAAAGAGGCTGCTCGTGAAGAGCTCCGAGTTGAAGACGAGCCAAGTAGCGGCTCCGCGTGATAAAAACTCCCTTGATACCTGATTTTTTTTTCGTATCATTGCCCACGAACCCCGCGCAATTTCTCTAAACATTTCTTAGCCTCGACAAATTTTGCAGCCGTTTCAGCTCACAATCACCTACTTTCGGGAAAGGAAGGCAGCGCATGAACTCCTCGCCGGTGCGCGGCATGCTGCACCTCGAAACGCTCAAGCAGATGATTCACGACGACCAAATCGAAACCGTGCTCACGGTGTTTCCCGATCTCTACGGTCGTTTGATGGGCAAGCGCGTGACGGGCCGCTATTTTTTGGAGCATGTGCTCGAACACGCGTTGCACGCGTGCGATTACTTGCTGGCGTGCGACATGGAGATGGACCCGGTGCCCGGCTATACGTTCACGAGTTGGGCAAAAGGCTACGGCGACTTTCGCCTCGTGCCGGACTTGCAAACATTGCGGCTCGCAAGCTGGCTGGATAAAACCGCGATCGTCATTTGCGACGTGCACGATGAAGACACCGGCACGCTCGTCGAAGTCGCGCCGCGCCGCATTTTGCGCCGCCAACTCGCGCGCGCCGCGGAGCACGGCTACACCGTGATGGGCGCTTCCGAATTGGAGCTGTACGTCTTCGCCGATTCCTTTGCCGAAGCCGCACGCAAGAAGTACGTCGAGCTCAAACCGTATGGCGAATACCTCGAAGACTATCACATTCTGCAAGGCACCAAAGAAGAGTTCGTCATCGGCGCGATTCGCCATCATCTCGACCGCTCCGGCGTGCCCGTGGAATTTTCCAAAGGCGAGTGGGGCCCGGGCCAGCAGGAAATCAATTTGCGCTACGCCGAGTTTTTGGAAATGGCCGACCGCCACGTGCTCTATAAACACGCGGCCAAAGAAATCGCGCTGCAAAAAAATTGCGCCGTCACGTTCATGGCCAAATGGGACGAGCGCTATGCCGGCTCCGGCATGCACGTGCACGCGAGCCTGTGGGATCAAACCGGAGCGCAGGCGCTCTTTCCCGGCAATGAGCCGCTCGGGCCTTTGCACACCTCGTCTGTCTTTCGCCATTTCCTCGGCGGCTGGATGGCGCACCTGCGCGAGTTGTTTCCGTTTTATGCGCCGTATCCTTCCTCCTACAAGCGTTTTCGCGCCGGCTCGTTCGCGCCCACCGGCATTGCGTGGAGTTGCGACAATCGCACCTCGGGCTTTCGCATCGTGGGCCACGGCTCTTCGCTGCGCATCGAATGCCGCGCGCCCGGCGCCGATGCGAATCCCTATCTCGCGTTCGCGTCCACGCTCGCCGCGGGCTTGGACGGCATCGAAAAACAAATCGAGCCGCCGGGCATGTTCCTCGGCGACGTGTATAGCGCGCTCGATTTGCCGCAAGTGCCGCACTCGCTCGTGGAAGGCATTCGCGAACTCGAAAACAGCACATGGGCGCGCGAGGTGTTCGGCAACGACGTGCTCGAACATTATCTGCACTTCTTCCGCACCGAACAGCGCAAGTTCGATGAAGTCGTCACCAGCTGGGAGCGCGCGCGGTATTTCGAGCGCGCATAATAGAAATAACCTTGGCAGAATAATTTGGCGGCAGAATGATTCTGCCGTGAAATCATTCTGCCGTAAAAACTTTTTAGGATGTCATCTCACCCATGCCCAACACCAAAACCGGAATACTCGAACTCGAGCCGAAAAGCTTCGGCTTCTTGCGTCAAATCTCGAACAACTTCGCGCGCCTGCCCGGCGATGTGTTCATTCCCCCGCCCATGATTTTGCAATATCGCCTGGAACAAGGCGTCACACTCGAAGTCACGGCCGAAGAAGGGACGGGCAAAAATCGCGCGCTGGAAGTGATCTCCATTCAAGGCCTGCCGCCGGAGGAATGGATGCAGCTTGCGAACTTTGAAGACCTGCCCGCGATCTCGCCGGAGAGCGCCTTGTGGCTGGAAATGGGGCCGCAGCAAAATACGCAACGCGTGATCGACCTCTTCGCGCCCATCGGCGAGGGCCAGCGCGCGCTCATCGTGGCGCCGCCGCGCTCCGGCAAAACCGTGATGCTGCAAGACATCGCCACGGCCATTGCGAAGAATTATCCCAAACACGATCTGTTTGCTTTGCTGCTCGACGAGCGGCCCGAAGAAGTGACGGAGTTCCGCCGCGGCATGAAGGGCACGGTGCTTTCGAGCAGCTATGACGATAGCGTGGCGAATCATTTGCGCTTGGCCAAGCTCGTGTTGGACTATACCAAGCGCCAAGTTGAAGCGGGAGAAAACGTGGTGCTGCTCATCGACTCGCTCACGCGCACGGGCCGCGCATTCAATATCGGCCAGCAAGGCAGCGGCAGATTGATGACCGGCGGCCTCGACGCGCGCGCGCTTGAAATTCCCAAAAAAGTTTTTGGCGCCGCGCGTAAAATTGAAAACGGCGGCTCGCTCACCATCATCGCCACGATTCTCGTGGACACCGGCTCGCGCATGGACGACTTCATCTTCGAAGAGTTCAAAGGCACGGGCAACATGGAGCTCGTGTTGGATCGCAGCCTGGCAAACGACCGCCTCTATCCCGCAATCAACATTCGCGACAGCGGCACCAGACGCGAAGAAAAACTTTTCGGCGAGAAAACCGACGCGCATCAAAAGCTTCGCCGCGGCCTGCAAAATCTCCCTCCCAAGGAAGCCATTCAAAAAATTCTGCAACTGCTCAAAACTTTTCCGACCAACGAAGCGCTGCTCGCGAAGTTTGGCGCGCTCTGAAATAGCCGGGCTGCGCACGTGCTTTTTCATGCAACCGGTTCAACGGCGTGCACGGCTGTCATCAAAAAGTGCGCATCCTTTGAGCTGAAGAAAGGCTATTCGCCATGAGCAAAACTCTAATGAATTTTGACGATCAAGTTCGGTAATGTTCAGCCACGGTTTGACCGTGGCTTTACTAGAATGCATTCGCTCGGCCAGTACGAAGCGCTCAAGGCAGTCAATAAGCGCTGCGCCGACAGGCCAAGCTCGCGGTCAAGGACGAATATACTTTTGACTTTCTCGAATTGGGCGAGGAGCATAGCGAGCGCCAATTGCAGCAAGCCGTGCTCGCGAAAGTCGCATTATTCCATTAAAAGTGGAATCGTTGCTTTAAAAGCAAAAACTTTTTTGTAAGCGGATTTCACGAATAAAGCGGATAGAGCCGGCTTTATCCGCTATATTCGTAAAATCCGCTTACCGTAAGCTTTTGGGTTGCGGCTCGTCCGACTTGCGCGAATTAGAGAGCCAAACACAGAATAAAATTCTGAAAGTTTAGGGTAGCTTATTAACCGTTGGCTTCCTTCCCATGATCAAAACCCTCGATCTCAAAACCGCGGCGCGGCAAATCAAAGCCTCGTGCGAAACCAAACGCCAACGCCATGAACGCACGCCGTTCTTCTTTATCACCGGCGCCGGGCTTTCCGCGTCTAGTATTCCCCAGGCTGACAAAGTTGTTCAGCATTGCAAAACCCGCGCGCTCGAGTTGCACGGCGCGAGCGCATCGCCGCCCGCCGCGGACGCGCTCACGAGTTATTCCTACTGGCTCGAGCATGCTTACCCCAATGCCAATGACCGCCGGATTTATTTGCAGAGCATGATCGAAGGCAAGGCCATCACCGCGGCCAATCTGCGCCTCGCGCATCTCCTGCTCAATCAAACGCTTTCGAATCTCGTGGTCACCGTCAACTTCGATGACCTGCTCTCGCGCGCGCTGCTGCTCTTTGGCAGGCAACACGTGCTCTGCGATCATCCCAGCACCATCGGGCGCATCGGAACCGAGGCCGGCAGCGACGTGCAAATCGTCCACGTGCACGGCTCGTATTGGTTTTATGACTGCTGCAATCTGAAAGATGAAATTGCCGCACGCGCGCAGCGCTCCTCCACTTTGCCTTTTGACATGGCCGCCTTTCTCGACCACGTGCTGCACAATCGCTCGCCGCTCGTGCTCGGCTATAGCGGCTGGGAACACGACCTCGTGATGTCCGCGTTGCGGCGACGACTCTATCACGGCGAGCAGCCCAATACTCTCGGCTACAATGTCTATTGGTTTGTTTATGACCGCGCGAATCTAGCGCCCTTGCCCGAATGGTTGAAAACCCACACGAATGTAGTTTTCGTTGCAGCGCCGGAGCCGGCGCCTGAGCCAGAGCCGTCCGCGAGCTCGCCGGCAACGAGCAGCGGAGAAAAAAGGGCGGCACTGCGTGCGACAACTGCGCGCTCCTCCGGTTTGGAAAAGGAACAGCGCGACCTCGTTTTGCCGGCGCACGAGGTCTTTGATGAATTGATTCGCACCTTTGCCTTGCCCGCGCCGAAGTTGACGCAAAATCCGCTCGAATTCTTCATCAAAAGTCTTAGCGACTCTTTGCCGCAAGACCAGTTTGGCAACGCGCAGCCGGACATTTATCTCATGCGCAGCATGTTGGAGCGCCTCACCTGGGCCCAGCAAAAACTGGCGGAAACGCAGCACGACATGGAAACGCAATTGGAAAACGTGCGCGACGCCCTACGCCGCTCGCAATATCGCGACGCCCTGCAACTTGGTGCAAAAATTCCGTTGGAGGATTTATCCGAAGAGCAGCGCGGTGGGTTTATGAGCTTGATGTGGGATGCGGCTGACGCCTTGAATGATGATTCCGAGGAGGAGCTGGGTGGGTATGAACGGATTGAAGCCGCTAGTGCGTTATTGCCCGCTCTTGCGGACGAAACCCAGCTTCTGCTCGCGCGAACGCTGTTCCGCAAAGGCTATGTCTTGGGCGCGCTCAACCGCAGCGAAGAAGAGCTTGGTGCTTATGACGAAGTGCTGCGCCGGTTTGGCGAAGCCACAAAGTTGTCGCTGCGCGAGCAAGTGGCAATGGCATTGTTCAACAAAGGCATCACACTCGGCGCGCTCAACCGCAGCGAAGAAGAGATTGCGGTTTATGAGGAAGTACTGCGCCGGTTTGGCGAGGCCATCGAACTGCCGCTGCGTGAGCGAGTGGCAAACGCATTGGTGAATAAAGGCAACAGGCTCGGCGGCCTCAACCGCAGCGAGGAAGCGCTTGCGGCTTATGAAGAAGTGTTGCGCCGCTTTGGCGAGGCCACGGAACTGCCGCTGCGCGAGCAAGTGGCAATGGCATTGTTCAACAAAGGCATCACACTCGGCGCGCTCAATCGCAGCGAAGATGCGCTTGCGGTTTATGACGAAGTTCTGCGCCGCTTTGGCGAGGCCACGGAACTGCCGCTGCGCGAGCAAGTGGCAAGAGCGTTGGTGAATAAAGGCTTCAGGCTCGGCGCGCTCAACCGCAGCGAAGAAGAGATTGCGGTTTATGAGGAAGTACTGCGCCGGTTCGGTCAAGCCGCAGAACTGCCGCTGCGCGAGCAAGTGGCAAGGGCGTTGTTCAATAAAGGTGTCAGGCTCGGCGCGCTCAACCGCTTCGAAGAAGAGCTTGCGGTTTATGACGAAGTTCTGCGTCGCTTTGGCGAAGCCACAGAGCTTTCGCTGCGCGAGCAAGTGGCGGCCGCGCTCAATGGCATTGGTTTTCATCTCCTCTGTCAAGCCAAGCAGGCGTGGGCAAACGGCAAAGAGAGCGAAGCGCAGCCACTCTTGCTCACGGCGCAGGAGAAAATCGTTGCCTCACTCGAACACCGCCCCGACGAGCCCGTCGCCTTGGGCAATCACGGGTACATCAAATTCCTCTTGGGCGAAAAAGAACAAGCGCGCGAGTTGCTCACCAAAGCAATTGCCCTCGGCGGCGAAAAAGTGCGTGAGGGCGAATTAGAAGATGCGAACCTTCACCCGCTCCCGCAAGACGAAGAATTCCGCGCGCTTGTGTTATCCATTCCTTATGAACTTTGACGATCAAAAGCGGTAATGCTGCGAGGTGTTCACTCACCATGTCATTCAGGATGAAACTTTTTGAGCACTGGAGTTGGTGCCCAGAGCTAAAAAGGGTTCCTTCTGAATGACAGGCGCTAGGAAGCGCGGTTACCGAATTTGAAAATCAAAACTCATTAGGACAAAAGTGAAGTCGGACTTGCGCATAAAGACTTCAGAGAATCCCAAAGTCCTCTCGCGCAAGTCCGACTTCGCCCGTGTTTTGAGGACACGGAAGCGGAACCGGGCACTGAAAAATTCCGTGTGCTGTTCCGTTTCCGTGTCCCCACGGTTTTGGATGCGACTCGTTGTGTTGACTTTGAGGAGAACACATGCCTAATGAACCCCAATCCGAATTGATCATCTACCAAACCGATGAGGGCGATACTCGCCTGCAGGTGCGGATCGAGCGAGAAACCGTCTGGCTGTCGCAGAACCAAATGGCCGACCTGTTTCAAACCACGAAGCAGAACGTAAGTCTGCACCTTAAAAATATATTCACCGAGGGGGAACTGCACGAAGAGTCAGTTGTCAAGGATTTCTTGACAACTGCCAGCGACGGGAAAAACTACCTAACGCGACACTTCAACCTCGACGTGATCATCTCCGTCGGCTATCGCGTGAAATCGCATCGCGGCACGCAGTTTCGCATTTGGGCCACGCAGCGGCTGCGCGAATATATTGTGAAGGGGTTCGCGCTCGATGACGAACGGTTGAAGCAAGTGGGCGGCGGCAATTACTTTGATGAGTTGCTGGCCCGCATCCGCGACATTCGTTCCTCGGAGAAAATTTTCTGGCGCAAGGTGCTCGACATTTACGCCACCAGCATTGATTATGAGCCCAATGTGGAAATCTCGCAAAAGTTTTTCGCGACGGTGCAGAACAAAATGCACTGGGCCGCGCACGGGCACACGGCCGCAGAAGTTATCGCCAGGTGAATCATTGGCCGACGCAGGATCAGTATTTCAAAGGCGCGTTGTTTCTGCACACGCTGCGCAACATCGTGGACGACGATGCGAAGTGGTGGGCGATGCTGCGCGATTATGCCGAGCGCTTCAAATACAAAAACATTTACACCGCGGACGTGATCAATTTCTTCAATGCCTATTTCAAGCGCGATTTCGGTCCGCTGTTCGAGCAGTATTTGTATCACGCGAGCTTGCCCAAGTTGCAAGTGAAGTTCGGCGAGAATGAAGTGTCGTATCGCTGGCAAGCGGAGGTGGAGGATTTCAATATGCCGATCAAAGTGCGCAGCAACGGCGAGGCGCGTTTCATTCATCCCACCACGCAATGGCAAACGGAAAAGCGCTTGGGTTTGAGGAAAGAAAACTGGCAAATAGCCATGGACCGGTTTTATATCGCGATGGAGGAATAACCCTCTCGCCATGCTCATTGACGATTTTCTGCCGCGCTACGATGCCGCCGAAAAGCATGCGATCACCCTCAACGCTTCGGCGCAGCAAGTTTATGCCGCGGTGCGCGAGCTGGATATGAGTCGCGCGCTGCTCATTCGCGGCCTCTTTTTTTTGCGCCGCCTGCCGGTTTTGTTCGCCTCTTCGAAAAAATCTCTTCATCCCTTGGGCCTCAACCTCGCGGAGTTGCTGCGCAGCGGTTTTGTTTTGCTGGAAGAAAAACCCGTTGAGGAATTGGTGCTTGGCTTGG
>Ga0247727_10019330_pt1 | contig 10568 bp, 9 predicted proteins | sample WisWelCaveWW1625_FD_202498 | JGI IMG/M metagenome (GOLD analysis project Ga0247727, IMG submission 202498) | Biofilm microbial communities from Wishing Well Cave, Virginia, United States - WW16-25 | ecosystem: Environmental > Aquatic > Deep subsurface > Groundwater > Cave microbial mat | place...
CAAATTACGTTAAAAATCAAGGATACAAAGAGTATACTCAACTCCATTATGAAAACCCAACGTTGTTTGACCAATACACGTGATAGAATGAACTGATACCTCGCCCCTTGGGGCGGGGTGATCCATTTTTAAATTTAAATATCTACAAAATTATGGAGCAAGAAAATAACAAAAGTGAAACAGCGTTGCGGGAAGAAAAAATTCTGGAATTCTGGAAAGAAAATAAAATTTTCGAAAAATCTCTGAAGAAAAAATCGCCCAAAGGGGATTACGTTTTTTATGATGGTCCGCCTTTTGCCACCGGCACTCCGCATTACGGACACATCTTAGGCAGTACAGTAAAAGATGTCATTGGACGATATCAGACGATGCGGGGTTATCGGGTGCCTCGCCGTTGGGGATGGGATTGTCATGGATTGCCTATAGAAAATATCGTGGAAAAAGACTTGGGGATTTCCGGGAAAAAATCGATTGAAGAACTAGGGATAGATAAATTTGTAGAACACGCGCGAAGTAAGGTGTTGACTTATGTCGCCGAATGGAGAAAGACGATTGAGCGGATGGGTAGATGGGTCGATTTTGATAATTCCTACAAGACGATGGACAACACTTTCATCGAGAGTGTTTGGTGGGCGCTCGGAGAAATGAATAAAAAAGGGTTGCTCTATGAAGGGGTGCGGGTGCTCGCTTACTGTCCGCGTTGTGAGACGCCAATTGCCAATTCGGAGATTGCTATGGACAACAGTTACAAAGATATTGCCGATATTTCTGTTTACGTTAAATTTAAATTAAAGAATGAAGAGAACACTTACTTAATCGCTTGGACGACAACCCCGTGGACCTTGCCGGGCAATACTGCCATCGCAGTGAATAAAAATTTCATTTATGTGTGTGTTTCAAATGATGGAGAAAAAGGGAAAGAAAACTTAATTCTGTCAGCGGATTGTTTTGAAAAATTAAAAGACAAATTTCAGAATCCTAAAATTGTAAAAGAAGTTAAGGGGAGCGAGCTTCTGGGTTTGGCCTATGAACCGATTTTTGATTTCTATAAAAATTCCGATGTGGCCACAAGTCCCAATGCTTGGAAAGTTTGGCATGCGGACTTCGTGACGGTGGATCAAGGTACCGGTATTGCCCATGAAGCGCCGGCTTTTGGAGAAGACGACATGAATCTCGCCCGCGAACATCAAATCCCATGGATTATCCATGTCGACAATACGGGAAGCTTTAGAAAAGAAGTTGTTGGCTTCGCGGGGCTGAAAGTAAAGCCGAAAGATACGGCCGAAGACAAGGACGCGCATTTGAGAACCGATATCGAGATCATAAAATATCTGCAAGAGAAAGGTGCGTTTTTCGCCAAAGAAAAAATAACCCACTCATATCCGCATTGTTACCGTTGTGACACACCGCTTTTGTACTATGCTCTGCCTTCTTGGTTTGTGAATATACAAAAAGCGAAAAAAGGAATTTTGCAAACTGGAAAATATATAAATTGGGTTCCGTCTTACTTAAAAGAAGGAAGATATAAAAATATTGTAGAATCTGCGCCGGATTGGACTATCTCTCGCAACAGATACTGGGCGAGCCCTCTGCCTTTCTGGAAATCTGCTTCGGGAAAAATAATGTTTGTGAATGGACTCGAAGATTTGAAATCAAAAACCAAAAAATCAGGGAATAAATATTTTGCGATAAGACACGCACAGGCCAAAGCCAATCTACAAGGGTTGATAAGCAATAAGATTGAAAGTGACAACGACCATTTAACGGAAGAAGGAAAAAAACAAGCTGTTTCTTCTGCCAAACAGCTAAAGAAGGAAAATATCACTCTGGTTATATCTTCAGATTTTCTGAGAACTAAAGAGACTGCGGAGGTAATTTTAAGAGAACTCAATCTACCCCAGGAAAAACTTTTTTTTGACAAGCATCTACGTGAGGTGTCCACCGGCAGTTTCAAGGGGAAGACATGGAAAGAATATTGGGGAGGAATGAGTGAGAGGGATAGATATTTTTTAAGAGCAGGTGGTTCGGAAACACACAGAGATGTAAAGCGAAGAGTCTCGGATTTTCTCTACGATATAGAAAGAAAATATCAAAATGAAAACATCCTTATCGTAACCCACGAAGGCCCTCGCAGATTGATTGTTGCCGGCTCTCTTGGTCTAAACGATGAGGAAACCATCAGAGAACTAAGTTCTTCCATCCCACCCGTAGGTTACGGGGAAATCAGAGAGTTTTCTTTTGTCCCGCTCCCGCACAACGAGAATTTTGAACTCGATCTGCACCGTCCGTATATAGATGCGATTACCTTGGTAGATGAAAAGGGCGAGGAGTACAGACGGATTCCGGAAGTGATAGACTGCTGGTTTGAATCCGGCTCTATGCCTTTTGCGCAAGACCATTATCCGTTTGAAAAACCGGACTGGAAGAATAAAAATTTTCCGGCCGGATTCGTAGCCGAATACATCGCCCAGACCAGAACTTGGTTTTATTACACACACGCTATTTCTTCTATCCTTTTCGGCAAAGCGCCATTTAAAAATGTTGTTACTACGGGCACAGTATTGGCGGAAGACGGGCAGAAAATGTCAAAATCAAAAAATAATTTCCCGGATCCGGCTCTCTTGTTTGATAAATATGGGGTGGACGCGCTTCGTTTCTACCTGATGTCTTGTCCGGTGATGAAAGGGGAAGATATTAATTTTTCTGAAAAATCCGTGCAGGAAATTTCAAATAAAATAATTAACAGGTTCAACAACGTTATCGCTTTTTACGAACTATATCCTTTGAATTCCAGAGATAAGAGCAACAAGACTCCAAAAAGCGAAAATGTCTTGGATAGATGGGTCATGTATCGGTTAGAAGGGCTGGTGTACGAAGCAACCGACGGGATGGAAAAGTACGATATGGTGCTCTCTACCCGTCCCTTTGAATTATTTATCGAAGATTTGTCTACTTGGTATTTACGTCGTTCTCGTGAACGAATAAAAAATGGCGACCGAGAGGCAAAACTTACCTTGTATTTTGTCTTAAAGACCCTGGCCAGATTGTTAGCTCCTTTTACGCCATTTGTTTCTGAAAGTGTTTGGTTGAAATTAAAAAATGACAATGATCCAGAAAGCGTACACCTGGCTGAGTGGCCCAAGACGGACAGGAGACTGGAACTTTTTGAATTTTTCAAGTCTGATCTCAAGAAAACGAAAAAAGTGCTTCTAGACATGGCGATTGCCAGAAAGATAGTCAGTATCGGTCTTGAAGCTCGGCAAAAAGCTGGAATAAAAGTTCGCCAGACCCTCTCTTCACTCAAATGGAAAGCGGAGAATAGAAAATCATTAAGCCAATACATCAATTTAATAAAAGACGAGTTGAATGTAAAAGAAGTTTTTTTTGATAAAAGGATAGAACATGAGGTTATACTTGATACAACGATTACTCCAGAATTAAAGCAAGAGGGAAATTATCGTGAACTCATCCGCGAACTTCAAGACATAAGGAAAAAAATGAAACTTACCCCGAGCGACCTAATATCCATTATTATTCATACCAACGATGTAGGTAAGAAATTAATTCAAAAATTTGAATCAGAACTCCTGAGGGCAGTTCTCGCGCTTAGTGTAGAGTTGAAAGAAAACGATGGGGAAGAAGTAAAAATTGATGATTTGGAATTCAAAATAAAAATAGAGAAATAAAATGACGAGGAAAATTTCAGAAATTTACAGAGAATACAAAACTATGCCGAGTTTACAGGAACACATGCTTCGAGTGGGCGCTGTCGCGTCTCTCATTTGCGATAACTTTTATGAATCGCTTCCGAAAGAAGAAATAATCACCGCATGTTTGTTGCATGACATGGGAAATATAATAAAATCCCAACTAGGTTATTTTAAAGATTTTCCAGAGACAAAAAACTTGGAATACTGGAAGAAGGTAAAAGATGAATATATAGAAAAATATGGGAAAGATGAACATGTGGCTGTAATTATAATTGCTAAAAAATAGGGGTTTCGGAATTAATTTTAAGCGCAATTAATTCCATTGGCTTTCGTAAAGTTATAAACAATGTTTCTAGTGGTACTGATTTTATGACAAAAATTTCAGCTTACTCTGATATGAGGGTTGGTCCATACGGGACAATTTCGCTCTCAGGTCGTTTAACAGATTTAGCGAAAAGATATGCCAACAAATCTTCGTTAGATAGTGTGGAAATCAAGATGATGCGATCCTTCTAGGTTATAGTCTAGGAGTTCCTGCGGTGTTGCGCTTTCTAGAATCTCTCCCACCTAGGTATTCTATCGGAGGGGTTTTGCTCGTATCTGGTTTCAGCGAAGCGTTGGAAAATAAGTTTAACGATAGCGATCTTGATAAGATTAATTCTTTTGTAATTCCTTCGATAAATTTAAAAAATGTGAAAAACATTCCTAAACAAGCTGTTGTTCTCCATGGTTCAAAAGATACTACTGTGCCCGTCTTATATGCTGAAAAATTATCTAAGGGTTTGGGGTGTAAATTTGTGAAAGTTGACGGTGGTGGTCATTTCACAGATGAAGAAGGTTGTTATGAACTGCCCGAGGCGCTAGAAGTTCTCAGAGAGCTTATGAAATAAAAACAGATTTTTTCACATCTATCTACGTGTATGGTATATGATAACGCAATAGACACGGCCGTCTCCAATATGCTATTATGTGTTTATGAAGATAATTGATAAAGAATCTAATTCGGGAAAAATAATCCGCGCCTTAGGTATGGGTATCGGAATAACAGTAGCTTTAGCCAACAGGAGGACTAGCTATAAAATTACCAAATTGCTGGTTAAGGAAATCTTCGGGTTGAACAAGAAACCAAGAAATATGGCTGGATATTTCTTTAAATTAAGGAAACAAAAATTAATAAAAATTCAGAAAGACGGCAACTACCACAAGATATTTCTTACGGACGATGGCAGAGAGATATTTTTGCGATTTAACTACGAAGAATTAAAGATAAGAAATCAAAAAATTTGGGATAGGGATTTTCGAGTAATTGTTTTTGATATTCCAGAGAGTCGGAGAAATGCCAGAAATTCTTTGAGAGAGAAAATGAAAGAGTTGGGGTGCGTTAAGTTTAACGACAGTGTTTGGGTATATCCCTATCCATGCCAAAAAGAGATTGATTTTATCGCTAATTATTGGGGGATAGGGAAGTATGTGCATTTTATTTTGGCCCGGGACATTACGAATAGAGATTTACTAGAAAGAGCTTTTAGTTTGTGAATATTAATAGATAATAGCACAATAGAGACGGCCGTATCTATTGTGCTATCTTCTGGATACAGACGTGGAAAGATTGAGACGTTTCAGGCTTGTTCTAGTTTATGTTAAAATAAGAAAATGAAAATAAAGAAATTGGGGCATTGTTGTTTGGTTATAGAGACTGGCGGGAAAAGGATAATGACTGACCCGGGCCTTTTCACGGTAGATCCACAATCCGAAGAATCGAACATCGATATCGTTTTAATCACACACGAACACGGCGACCATATTCATGTCGAATCCCTAAAGAGAATTATTGAAAACAATCCGAATATTTCTATTGTTACAAACAGCGGAGTCGGCAAATTATTAGATGAAGCTGGGATCAAATACCAAGTACTAGAAAACAAAACACCGCAAAAACTTTTTGGCGTAGAGCTTGAGGCGCATGATTGCAAACATGAAGAAGTTTTTGAGGAAATGGGACAAGTGCAGAATACCGCATTTTTTATAGATAAACGATTGTTTTACCCAGGAGATTCTTTTTACAATCCTGGCAAGCCGATTGAAGTTTTAGCATTACCTGTCGCTGGTCCATGGGTCCGAGTTAGGGATTTTATGAAATATGCGCTGGCGATAAAGCCGAAGGTGTGTTTTCCTGTACACGACGGAATGCTGAACTCTTTCGGTAGCACTTATTACGTTCCCACAACGGTTTTGCCGAAATTTAGTATAGAGTTCAAAACCCTTGAAAATAAGATAGAGGAAGAATTTTAATGCACCACATTTATCATACGGAAGGAATAATTTTAGGTAGTAGAAACTTCGGGGAAGCGGGAAGGTATTACTCAATCTTTACCCGCGATTTGGGTTTGGTTTCAGCGTCTGCCCAGGGAATACGCAAAATGTCTTCCAAATTGCGTTTTGTATTGCAGGACTTTGCGTATCTCAAAATTGATCTAGTAAAAGGTAAAGATTTTTGGCGAGTTACGAACGTAACAAAGACCAACAAACTTGAAAAGTTGTTCAATCCGGAAGTTTGCAAAGTATTTATCAATATTTCAAAATTATTAAAACGCCTACTTGCTGGGGAAGACGCAAACGTAACTTTATTTATTGATTTACTACGCGGGCTGTCTGTTTTGGAAAAATCAAAAACCAAAGAAGAGATAAATAATGTCGAGGCGATCATTGTTCTGCGCATTCTCCATAATTTGGGGTACATAGGTAATAGTGAAACCCTGAAGGATCTTATCAGATCTCCGTTCGAGGAAGGTTTGGTTTTTAGAGTTTCGGAAAACCGAACAAAAATACTATATCAAATCAATAAGGCACTCAAGGAGACACATCTGTAAAATATACTAAAAAGTTTTCTCTTGAAAATTTTTTGTACGAACATTTTTATTAAAAATGTTTTAGTGTTACAATTGAATGATGCCTTCAGTTAATGGGGATAAATTAAACAGGGTAGAAGAACTAAAGGGCAAATTGTTTAATAGGAATTATAAAACGAAATTCGAACATCGTGATAGTTTTCCTCATTTTCAAAAGAAAGAGGTTATGGATTCCTGGGAGAAAAAAGAAGATCCGGTAATTGATTCCAAAGAAAAATTTATTATTAGAACCTCCATGTTTAAAAAATTTTTTATTTTTTCACTAATATTTTTTGCCTTAGCATTAGGTTATGCCTCTTATGTGTTTCTTGCCGAGAACAATACTGTTTCCAATAACAATATTGATATTTCAGTAAAAAGCAACGCTTTTGCCGATGGCGGGGAAGAATATTCTCTCCTACTTGAGGTGGTAAATAGAAACAGCACTGTTCTCGATCTCGTTGATTTGGTAGTGGAGTATCCTAAAAGTTCTCAGGCCAACTTATCGGAAGTCAATGAGCGCATTAGGATGTCCCTAGGCAGTATTCCAATCGGAGGAGTGAAGAATGAGAATTTAAAATTGGTGCTATTCGGCGAACAGGGAAGCCGACGCCAGATAAAAATCTCTATCGAGTACAGAGTGGAAGGATCGAATGCTATCTTTGTGAAGGAAAAGTTTTTCGAAGTGTCGATAAATTCCACACCCATAGATCTGCTGATAGATGCTCCTTTTGAGATAAGTAAAGATAAAGACGTTAATTTTAATGTGAAGGCAACATTAAATGCTACCAAACCAGCCTCCAAAATACTTCTTAAAATTAATTACCCGATTGGTTTTCAATTTGTAAGGGCGACTCCAGCGCCAACCTTAGGCGACAACATATGGAATTTGGGAGATCTTGCTCCAGGCGCGGAACATGGTGTTTCTGTCATCGGTAAAATGGTTGATGTTTTTGATGGCGAAGAAAAAATTTTTCGCGTATGGACCGGATCTCAATCCGAGGGGGACAAATCTTTGATTGGAACCTTTTTTAATTCCTCGGAGCATACTTTGATGATAAAAAAATCTTCAATTGAGGCCAAACTTGTGATAAACGGTGTATCCGATAGAGAATATGCGATAGATTCTAGAACAGGGATTCAAGGACAGATTCAATGGAGAAATAATTTAGAGACGAAGATCAATAATTTAGAAATTAGCGCTAAAATTTCTGGCAATGCGGTAAACAGGAAGACGATATCAACTAATCAGGGATTTTATGATTCCTCGCAAGATTTGATAATCTGGAATAAGAATTCACATAGCGAATTCGGAGAGGTTTCTCCTGGTGATTCTGGAGCTGTTACCTTTTCTCTTTATTCCCTTCCTCTATTTGAAGCTTTAGGCGGGGTTACTTCTTCTCCCGTAATCAACATAGATGTGTCTGTGACAGGAGAGCAGGCAGAGGGTAGCGGAGGGGAAGTCGAATTAAGCAACAAAGAATCGAAGGTCATTAAAATTATTTCGGACATAGGTTTGTCTACCAAAGCTTTTTATTCTTCTGGCTCCTTTATCAACACCGGGCCTATACCGCCCAAAGCGGAGAAGAAAACAACTTACACCGTTGTTTGGGCTATTTCCAATACTGCGAACAATGTTTCCAAAGCAGAGGTACGTTCGAGCGTCCCTCCGTGGGTACGCCTGATAGGTCCTTTTATCCCTGCAACAGAGGATTTCGTGTACAATGCTTCTACTAGAGAAATAATTTGGAACGTTGGGGGGGTTCCAAGGGGTACTGGCATAACGGGCAGCGAGCGAGAAATATTTTTTCAAATAGAACTCACACCTTCACTTTCTCAAGTTGGTACCTCTCCAGTAATAGTAAATGAGGTGATTTTGACCGGACACGATGATTTTGCTAATGTTGACGTGGGGGTTAAAAAACCTCCAATCGATATAAAACTTCCGAACGATCCCAATTTACCAGTAGATGGGATTAGAGTGGTGGAATAAAATAGGCATGAAAAACGAAAAAGACAATTTGATGGAAAAGATAGTTTCACTTTGCAAGAGACGGGGGTTTGTATTTTCCGGTTCAGAAATCTACGGTGGACTCGCTGGCACTTATGATTGGGGACATTTTGGACTTGCTCTGAAGAACAACATAAAGCAATCTTGGTGGAAAAAATTTGTGGACAACAGACGCGATATGTATGGTATTGATGCCGCTATTTTAATGCGGCAAGAGGTTTGGCAGGCGACAGGCCATGTGGCGAATTTTGCAGATCCGATGATGGAATGCGAAAAGTGTAAAGAAAAGTACCGCACTGATCAAATTGAGGATAAAAACAAATGTGAGAAATGCGGAGGTAAGTTGAACGAAACTAAAAATTTTAACTTAATGTTTAAGACACATGTTGGTGCAGTGGAAGATTCTTCAGCCGTTTCATATTTACGTCCGGAAACAGCGCAGGGAATATTTGTGAATTTCAAAAATACTGTGGATGCTTTTTACCCAAAGCTTCCTTTCGGTATAGCTCAGATAGGTAAAGCTTTTAGGAATGAGATTACTTCCAGAGATTTTATTTTTCGAGTTCGTGAATTAGAGCAAATGGAGATAGAGTATTTTACAAGAGAGGAAGATTGGGAGAAGTATTTTGAATACTGGAAAGGAGAGATGCTTGAATGGATGGAAGAAGTCGGAATCGATATGAACAAAGTTCACGAATTGAAAGTTTCTGATGTCGACCGAGCGCATTATTCCAAGAGGACCGTAGATTTTGAATTCGACTATCCATTCGGCAGGAAAGAACTTTTTGGCCTCGCTTACAGAACAGATTTTGATTTGAAAAACCACAAACTGGAATACATTGACGAAGAAGCAGGAGGGAAAATGGTCCCGCATGTCATAGAACCTTCTTTTGGTGTCGATCGCGCCTTTTTGGCGCTTATGCTTTCGGCGTATCGTGAAGATGAAAAAGACGGAGAAGTTCGAGCATATTTAAAGTTAAAACCTTCCATGGCGCCGGTTGTTTGCGCCGTTTCACCTTTACTAAAAAACAAACCTGAACTTGTGGAGTATGCGAACACCAAAGTGTTTGCTCCGCTAAAGGCAGAATTTGGTCGGGTGGTGTGGGACGACAACGGCAACATTGGCAAGCGATACAGAAGGCAAGATGAGATAGGAACGCCGTTTTGCATCGTCGTTGATTTTGACACGCTCGCGGATGACACAGTAACTGTCCGCGATAGAGATAGCGGAGAACAGGAAAGAGTGAAAGTGGCGAATTTAGAAAAATACATAAAAGAAAGAATAAATTAAGATGATTTTTTCCAAAGACACTATTTTAAAAAAGATTGAACAGGGGTTGATCAAAGTAACCCCATTTAAATCAGAAAATAACTTTATCTCCACAAGTAGCTTGTATAATTTTTACAACGAGTTCATTGGCGAAACAGGGTATAGATGTTATTCAGAGTTCATCATTTTGCCACCCAAAAACTGATAATAAAATTACTTTAGAGATAGTGAATCATAGTAGTAAACCAGTGACTCTTCAATATGGGCAAACCGTAGCCAAAGCCGTTTTTCTTGAGGTTGTTTGAAGTCCTTGACATTTTGTAGCACATTGTGCTACATTTAAAGTATGAGAACAACATTAAACATATCAATACCACCGGCATTAAAGCGTGAAGTGGATAAAGAAGTTAAAGAAGGTAACTATGCGTCGATCAGTGAGTTCTTTCGAGATGCCCTGAGAGAATGGCGAAATGCCAAGTTGGCTCGAGACATTCGAGAGAGTCAACTAGAAGCTCGCGCGGGTAAAACCAAGATTCTTCGCTCTCTGCGTGATCTTCGTTAGAACATATGATTATCCGGTATACAAAAAAGTTTCTCCGCGAGTACAAAAAATTAACTTTAGAGATCAAAATAAAAGCAGAAAGTAAAGAAAAATTATTTCGCAAAGACCCTTTTTCTTCGTTATTAAA
>Ga0247727_10019331_pt1 | contig 10568 bp, 8 predicted proteins | sample WisWelCaveWW1625_FD_202498 | JGI IMG/M metagenome (GOLD analysis project Ga0247727, IMG submission 202498) | Biofilm microbial communities from Wishing Well Cave, Virginia, United States - WW16-25 | ecosystem: Environmental > Aquatic > Deep subsurface > Groundwater > Cave microbial mat | place...
GAAAACGAGCAAAGCAAGCATCGGTCCCAATCATAGAAGCAAGTTCTACTTTAAAAAATCTTTCGCAAGCCTATAAAGCTGCCCAAAAAATTGGTTACCCCTGCCTTTTAAAGGCTCAGGCTGGAGGAGGGGGAAAAGGGATGAGGGAAGTAAAGAAGCAAGAAGACTTAGAAGCAGGCTTCCGTTTGGTTCAAGCAGAAGCCCTAAAAGCGTTTGGGGATAATTCCCTCTACTTAGAAAAATACCTGATTAAGCCGCGACATATCGAGGTTCAGGTTTTTGCTGACCACGACGGAAATGTTTTGATCCTTGGGGATCGAGAATGTTCCATTCAACGTCGGCATCAAAAAATGATTGAAGAAGCTCTCGCACCCCATTTGAAAGAGGATACTCGGAAGAAAATGGCTTTAGCTGCAAAAAAGTTAGCTAAAAATGTAAATTATAGAGGCGCGGGCACCATTGAGTTTTTGGTGGATCAAAAGGAGAATTTTTATTTTTTGGAAATGAATACCCGTTTGCAAGTGGAACACCCTGTTACAGAATGGATTACAGGGCTTGATCTTGTTGCATGGCAGATTCATGTGGCTTGTGGTGAGCGTCTTCCGCTTTCCCAGTCTAAAGTTCAATTCTCTGGGCACGCCATAGAGGTAAGAGTTTATGCTGAAGACCCTTCCAACCATTTCTTTCCCTGCCCTGGAAAACTCTCTTTTGTTCAATGGCCCAATGGACCGGGAATTAGGGTAGATGCCGGTGTTGAATCAGGCTCTGAAGTATCGCTCTATTATGATCCACTCTTGGCTAAAATCTCTGTGTGGGGACAAAATCGTCGACAGGCCTTGACAAGGCTAAAGCAAGCTTTGAGAGAAACTCGAATTTCCGGTGTCAAAACCAATTTGCCCTTCCTATTGACCATTTCAGAACATCCCCGCTTTGAAAATGGAGTTCTGTCAACAACCTTTATCCAGGAAGAAGGACCCTTTGGAGAAGTTCTATGGGATGAAAATGAACTTGCTGCTGCTCTTGCAACAGCTGGACTCTCTCTCCTTCCCACAAACCAATCATTTATTAAGCCAATGGTTTCATCTTGGTGGCTTTCGGGACGTCCTCAAACTTTTTCCGGACAACGAAAATGAAGGCTCAGTTTGAATATCAAAACAAGAAAGAAGAGGTTCTCATCGAACAAACCACAAACTTGATTACAGTGACCCAAGGGAAGCGGCATACAACGTTTCAATATCATCGTATCTCTTCGGGTTACTGTTTCCTGAGTAAAGGAAGAATCTTTGAAACTTCCATCTCTTCAATAACGGGTAATCAGTTGAGCATCGTGGTGAATGGAAAAACAGCGACGATCTGTTTTGAAGATCCCAAAAAATTTGTGCCCAAAAATTCAAGCAAGGCCACTCAGGCAGATCGAGAAGTTTATGCGTTTATGCCCGGACGAATTTCAAAAATTTATGTGAAATCTGGAGATCGGATTTCACCTGGTGTCTCTCTGTTGGCTCTAGAAGCCATGAAAATGGAAAATGAAATTAAATCGCAAAGCCATGGAATTGTGGCAAAGATCCACGTAAGTGTGGGTAGTTCCGTTGAAGGAGGGTCAATCTTGATCACATTGAATCCCGTAGAGGAGGAAGGAAGTGGATAAAAATTCGACCATTTTTATAAAAAGATCCGATGGATCCCTTATCAATCAACTTGGGACTCCTGATTCGAATTTAGATTATGAAAGAAAATTAGGATTTCCAGGGACAGCTCCTTTTACCCGTGGCATTCAACCCTCCATGTACCGTGGCAAATTGTGGACGATGCGCCAATATGCGGGTTTCGGTGCAGCAGAGGAAACCAACCAACGGTTTCATCATCTCTTAAAGGAAGGACAAACAGGGCTTTCTACAGCCTTTGATCTTCCAACCCAAATGGGTTACGACTCGGATCACCCCATGGCACAGGGGGAAGTGGGTCGCGTGGGAGTTGCTATCTCTTCTATTGAAGATATGGAGAGGCTGTTCAAAAATATCGCGTTGGCAGAGGTTTCTACTTCCATGACGATCAATGCGACGGCTGCGATTCTTCTTTGTTTTTATTTAGCAATAGCTCGAAGGAGAAAAATCTCTTTTGAAACCCTTAAAGGGACAGTTCAGAACGATATCTTAAAAGAATATATCTCGCGTGGCACTTACATCTATCCCCCAACTTCCTCCATGCGGCTTGCTACTGATCTCATCACTTTTTGTGCTAAAAACGTACCGAAGTGGAATCCGATTTCCATCTCTGGATATCACATCCGGGAAGCTGGATCAGATGCGATCCAGGAGGTTGCCTTTACCTTTTGTAATGCCATTGCCTATTGCCAAAGTGCGATTGCACAAGGATTTGAATTTGACGAATTTGCTCCTTCCCTCTCCTTCTTTTTTGCCTCACATACAAACCTCGTCGAAGAAATCGCAAAGTTTCGTGCAGCAAGAAGGCTATGGGCAACAATTGCGAAGGAACGCTTTGGAGCAAAAAAGGAACGGTCTATGCTACTTCGTTTTCATGTACAAACAGGAGGTAGCACTCTTACAGCTCAACAACCAAATAACAATATCGTGCGTGTTACCATTCAAGCTATGGCGGCTATTTTAGGTGGATGCCAAAGTTTGCACACCAACGCCAAAGACGAGGCTTTGGCACTTCCCACAGAAGAGTCGGCAACTCTAGCTCTGCGAAGCCAGCAAATTTTGGCCGAAGAATCTGGCATTGCCAATACCATCGATCCTTTAGGAGGGAGCTTTGCCATTGAAAATGAAACCGATCGAATTGAAAAAGAGGCGCAAAAATTGATCGAAGGTGTAGGTAGAATGGGCGGAAGTATCCACGCCATTGAAAAACAATATTTCCAAAAGGCGATTTCCGATCGAGCTTATGAGTTTCAACAACAGATAGAATCCAAGGAAAGGAAAATTGTTGGAGTCAACGCATACTTAAGCAAGGAAGAAAGTTCATGCTCGATCCTAAAAGTGGATCCAAACCTAGAAAAAGAACAGAAATTGCGTCTTGAGAAATTCAGGAAAAAGAGGGACGCTCGTAAAACTATGAAGAGTCTCTCGGTATTGGAGTCCATCGCTCGCGAATCACAGGAAAATCTCATTCCTTTTATTTTGGAATGTGTCGAATCAAATGCCACATTAGGTGAAATCTCTGACACACTTCGAAACGTTTTTGGTCCATATCAAGTGTAAAGGTTTACGATTCTTACAGCTTGGTACATTGCTTGTAGCTCTCAAGAACTAAAGAGCAAACCTATCTCACGAGTTATTCTGGAAAAGCCTATTGTTTTATTTCGTACCCAGCAGGGGAAGGTCACAGCTTTCTTAGATCGATGCCCGCATCGAAATATACCTTTGTCTCTGGGGAAAGTCGTTGGATCCAATCTGGAGTGTGCATATCATGGCTGGCAATTCGAGGAACATGGCAAATGTAAAGTAATACCTGGACTGTCAAAGGACTTGGAGGAGAGAAGTTACCAGGTTCCTACTTTTCCTGTGATTGAACAGCAGGGATATGTTTGGATCTGGCCGGAATCTCTTAACCAGCCCCCTCAGCCAATGGACAAGCCTTTTACCTTTCCTTTGTTTGAAGATTCGCACTACACTTCGATCAGATTCAAATATGAAGTGAAAGCTTCGCTAGAATCCACACTTGAAAACATGTTGGATGTTCCCCACACTGCCTTTTTACATAAAGGACTGTTTAGAGGGGGAAAGAAGAACAAAGTTAAAGTTTTGATTCGGTCCATTTCGCGTGGAATAGAAGTACAATACCAAGGCGAGCCCAGACCCACGGGAATTGCAGGAAAGTTGTTAGCTCCAAAAGGAGGAGACATTGCCCATTATGATCGTTTCTTGCTCCCTTCAATTTCCCAAGTGGAGTACAAGGGAGGAGAAAATCATTTCTTGGTCACGAGTGCTCTGACACCTGTTAAGAAGGATGTTACAAAGTTTTATTCAATGATTAGCTTTCGACTTTTCTTGCCCGGAATTTTGATCCGCCTTTTTGTTACACCCATTGCGAAGAAAATTTTGGCTCAAGATGCGTGGATCCTTAAAAAACAGACTGAGAATCTTTCGCGATTTGAGGGAGAGAAATATGTTTCTACCGAAGTAGATGTCTTTGGTCCTAGAATACGGGCTCTTATGAAGCGAATGGAGCAAAAGAGTTTGAGTCAAGAAAGCCAGGCTGATCATAAAGAAGACCAAATTCAAATTTTGATTTGATCATTTCAATAGCCTGACTTACCTAGGCCTATTCCTGGCGATTCGTAACGCTCTTTTCTCCTTTGGTTCGCCAAGCCATAAACAAAGAAATGATAATCGTCAATCCATACAAAACAATCAAAGGTAAAGCCATCATCGTCATCGTACCAATATCTGGAGTCGGAGTGATCACGGCAGAAACCACAAAGATTCCTACGATGATCCCTCTCCAAAATTGTATCAGTTGTTTAGGTTGGATAATTCTAAAATATACGAGGTATAGCACAAGAAGTGGTGCTTCAAATGCCACACCAAACCCCATGAGCATCCAGGCAGCGAATTTATAATACTCTTCCATCCGGATCGTAGCCTGAATATGTTCTCCCTTGGTAAGCGTTAAAAACCATTCGAAGCTGGGTGGAAAAACCAGAAAATAGCCAAATAGTGCACCTCCTACAAAAAACAAAGTGGCAAGAAGCACAAAAGGAATTACGTGTCGGCGTTCATGAGGGTGTAACGCAGGTGCAATGAACTTCCATACTTGAAGAAAAAGAACAGGGCTGGCAAGAAAGATTCCTCCAATGAAACCGATTTTGAGATACACCATAAAACCTTCAAGAAGATTTGTATTGATCAAATCTGGAGTCACATGAAAAACCTTCTCATAGACTTTGTCGTAAGGCATACGAAGCCATCGAAAAATTTCTTTGGAAAAAAAGTAAGAACCAGCAAATCCAGCAGCCACTGCAACCAAGCTTATCAAAATACGGCGCCGTAACTCGGCTAGGTGATCCAAAAAAGTCATCTGTCTTTCCAGGGTTTCAGACTGTTGGTTCATTTTTGTCATGCGGTGTATCATTAGATGATTTTTCAGGTTTCTCTGGGTCTGCCGCCTGCTCTAAACGCTCCACTTCTCTTCGAATATTCTGACTTACGTCGTCTGTTAACCGTTTTACATTGCGAGTCACTTTAGCAATTTTCTTGACGATTTGAGGTAATCGATCTGGCCCATAGATAATGAGCGCCAACAATAAAATCCCCAAAAGTTCCCCTGTTCCAAGGTTGAACATCAAGAGATTAGTTTACGGGAAAATTTGGAGAAGAGCTATCGTAGTGTCCCTAACACTTCTTTACAATATTTGTCGTAGTGTCTCAGAAATTTACTTTAGGCGAGGCGACTGTGAATGAGCCACCGGAGCGTATACAAGAATACGTGAGGATGGCGAATGAACGGACAACGAAGCATAAAGAAATTTATGAGACACTACACTATCGGCGAGCTGATACTTGAGGTCTTTCTCTGATCTTTAATGCCGAAACCGTGGGAAGTCTACGGCCTGGAACCTTGTGGCCTTTCTTAGCTTCCATATGATGAAGCATCATGACCTTTTCAATGGCGCGATGCAATCTATCCTCTTTGGCATCCCTTCGAAGATCTTGAAGAATCGGAACAACACGGCCAGGGACTAATTCGTTGAAAATTACGCCTTCAGCACTGAACGCACAACAAGGCGTAGCTGCCGTCTGTCTGACCTCCATTTCACTCAAAAACGAAAGTTTGCCTACTCCATCCGCAAACCTATAAGTTGAAATAGGTACTTCCTCATCGGAAAAATCATGCGCCCTTACCAGCATTTGAAAGTTGTCGATGGCTCTTTTGACCGAAAGTACTGAAAGACCCAACCTCTCTGCATAAGGGTCAACATTAACTACTCGAGGGTGGTATTCAATAAAGCGAATATGAATCTTCCGGTCTTTGGTAAGTCGAGCAAAATCCACGACTTCGCTCTCATTGATCCCTTTTAACAAAAGAACGTTTACGCGAATTTCAGAATAGTTGAGCTTTTCGACTTTCTCGATTCCGTCAAGTACACGATATAAGCTATCTTTGCCTGTAATCTTTTGGTACTTCACGAAACTTAACGTATCGAGATTGATGTCGACCTTGCGCAACCCCATTTTTCGGAGTGAGTCTGCAAATGCTTTAAGAAAGGTTCCATTGGTGACAAGTCTAACGTCCGAAACGTTCTTGTGAGCATAGGCTGCCTTGACAAAGTTTGCGACATCTTTACGAATCAAAGGTTCTCCACCTGAAATAACAACTTTGTTTACTCCAAGTTCTCCAACAATTTTAATCAATTTTGTAACATCTGAAGCTTGTATGATGTTTTTTACCTGAAAAATGTCCTTGGTTTGCCCCAAAGGCTTACAGTAAAAACAATTTAAATTACATTCTCCAGTGATCGACAAACGAATAGTCCTCGCCACCTTCGAATTGGGATCCCGAATCGTTGCTGCCATAATCCCTCCCTAGTTTATAACTGTTTTCTGAATCAAGATTGACTCTCTGATTTTTTTGAATTTACGTCGGATTGAACTCCAAAAATTCATCGATTTCAAGTACTTAGGGAATCATTTGTTAACTGTTGAGTTCTATATTGAACCGGCATTTCTTTGTCAAGCAGGGTTATAGAAACGTGGTAAACCTGCTCTGGGTAAGCTTTTTAGAGGCATAAAATTAAGCCTCTTCCCTCATTTTTTTGAGAACGAGCAAAATTTCTTCTTTTCCTTCTTCATTCAGTTCTAAAAATTTGATCCCCATTCCCTGTTTTTTACCAGGATTTGTTTCGATCCACTTGACCACTCCAGCTCCAACGATCTGGGGGCCCCCATCTCTTACAAATAACTCAAACTCAAGCCTTGTCCCAACAGGCCTCGGTTCGCCTGTGCAAATGAAAAGTCCTCCTTTGCTCAGATTATCGATCAAAAGCTGCCTTCTTTCGTCGACACCCGGAAGAATGATCCGAAGCTTTGCATGTAAAGGCACACGTGGATACCCTCTTCGATTACTTAAAGATTGCATTGAACTCGCTCCAATAACAAGTTCACGTTACACTATTCATAATCTTCTCTAATTACTAAGGAGTACATAAGTATGTCTACAGATTTCGCGCGGATTTTGAGCTGAGACGAGGAAGGCGAAGGAAAACGCGCGGAAACGTACTCTCTGTGGTACGTTGAGCACGTTTTTCGAGCCTGACGAAGTTCGCAGGCCAAAAGACGCCGAAAGATGTGGGTATACTTATGTACTCCTTAGTAACATTGAACCATTTATGAACCCAGAAGAAACTTTAAAATCCAAATCGATGAAGATCACCTCTTGGTTAACATGGAGCGTACTGTTTTTCTTCCTCGCATCACTTGTGTTGGGAGTTCTGCTACTGGCATTCATCTCTCTGAAATTGCCTTCTGTAGCTTCTTTGCAAAAGTTCCGTCCACCCATTGTTTCTGAAGTTTATAGTGATGAATACGTCAAGATTGGTGAATTTTATCAAGAGAGGAGGATTTATGTCCCCTTAAATCAAGTTCCTCCTTTGCTGGTAAAAGCCATCGTGGCAAGCGAAGATGCTCAATTTTTTGAACATAAAGGAATTTCCCTCACAGGCATTTTAAGAGCCTTTTTGAAAAACTTAATTGCTGGGCAGGTTAAGCAAGGAGGAAGCACCATTACTCAACAGGTAGCTAAGGGACTGCTTCTAAATCCTGAACGAAGCTTAACCCGAAAACTCAAAGAAGCAGTTTTAGCCTTTAAAATGGAAAAATATCTTTCAAAAGAACAAATTTTGGAAGTTTATCTAAATCAAATCTACTTAGGCCATAGTGCTTATGGTATCGCAGCAGCCGCTCAAGTTTATTTTGGCAAAAATCTTTCTGATCTAACCCTCGGAGAGGTCGCCATGCTTGCCGGGCTTACAAGGGCACCCAGTCGAGACAACCCATATACCAACTTTAAGCGTGCAATTGAACAGCAACAATATGTGTTAAGTCGCATGCTTGAAGAAAAATACATTACAGAAACTGATTACAAAACAGCCCTGACAGAAAAAATCGTTCCGTCCACCCAACCCAATTTGAATCTGAAGTACGCGCCATATTTTGTGGAACATGTGAGACGATATGTAACGGAGAAGTATGGGGTTGAGAAAGTTCTCACAGAAGGGCTTCAAATTTTCACAATGTCGAATGTCCAAGCAGCTCTTGTTGCCCAAAAAGCTTTACGAGAAGGCCTTGAAGAACTAGATCGCCATCAGGGTTATCGTGGACCGATTGAAACAGTCCCAAAAATGCAGCGCGCGGCATATATTGAAAAATTGAAAGAAGCATTGGGTGAAGTTCCACTTGACTCTTCACTCATGTACACCGCTTTGGTCACAGAAGTAAAGGATGACTCTGGCCTTACCTCTGTAAGCCTGGGCTCCCAAAGCGGCGTTATTCCTATTGAGGAAATGAAGTGGGCTAGAAAACCAAATTCTTTAGAGCTATGGACGAACAATTTGATTGAAAAACCTTCCCAAGCTCTAAAAGTTGGAGATGTGATCTGGGTTCGGCCTTTGGCTACGGTTCCTTCCGATCCTCTCATTAAAAAAATTGCTTTGGGAACAAAACTTTTTACCTTGACCCAAGAACCTGTCGTGCAGGGAGCTATAGTAGCCATAGAGCCAGTTAGTGGTGCTATCCATTCGATGGTAGGGGGGTACGACTTTGAAAAAAGTGAATTTAATCGTGCTGTACAAGCAAAAAGGCAACCCGGATCGGCTTTCAAACCTTTTATCTATGCTGCTGCTCTCGATTTCGGCTACACACCTGCGAGCATGTTGGTGGATGCTCCTATCGTGTATGATGATCCAACTACCGAATTCCATTGGAGGCCTAAAAATGTAGGTGGAAAATTTTATGGAGATTCAATCTTTAGAGATTGTCTTATCGAGTCTAGAAACGTTCCCACAATCAAAATTGTTCAAGACCTAGGAATCGACACTATTATCAATTATGCACTAAAAATTGGAATCACTTCTCCATTATCCAGGAATTTTTCTTTGGCGCTAGGATCTTCAGGAGTGACGCCTCTAGAGCTTATTTCTGCCTATGCGGTCTTTGCATCTGGAGGAAAAAAATTTAGGGAACCCATTTCGATCAAAAAAATTGTGGATCGAGATGGCAAAGTTTTGGAGAGAAACTTGTTTCATGATCCATCTTTGGATTTGATAGAACAAACTCTACTGGTTGAGCAGGAGATCTCATCGGAAGAATTGGAAAAACAGGCAACTGAAATCGGAAAGGACGTCAAAGCAGAACTTCCCAGTGGCTATGCACTTAGTCCTCAGACTGCTTTTATTATGACTCACCTTTTAAAGCAGGTGATTAGCTCTGGTACGGGCCGTCGAGCAGCTGCTATCAATCGTCCCGCTGCTGGGAAAACAGGTACCACAAACGAAAACCATGATGCTTGGTTTGTGGGTTATACTCCAGCTCTCGTAGCTGCAGTGTGGCTTGGCTTTGATGAGGCTTCTCCTCTCGGAGTTTCAGAAGAAGGAGGGCGAGCAGCCACCCCCATTTGGCTTGCCTTTATGCAAGAAGCACTCGCGAAGACTCCTTCCACAGACTTTCAAGTTCCTGAAGGCGTCATCTTTGTCCAGATTGATCCGAAGTCAGGAAAACTCGCAACAGCCAAGACAAAAAATCCTGTTTTCGAAGTTTTTCGAGAAGGAACCCAGCCTAAAGAAACTTCAGAAGAAGCTGAAAAAAAGAAAAGCTCTCAGCAGTTTTTTCTTCAAGAGTAAACCTTATTTTTTCACGGACCCTAATCACCTTTTTGACGCACAAAAATAGAATGGAAAAGTTCTTGCCCAACAATCGAAAGAACTAAAATTAAAGTAACCGCAGCTAGAATGATTCGAACGTTACTCACCTTGAGCCCTTTCAAGATGAGATTGACAATCCATAGGTCCCATTCTGCACGCACTGGAAAATTTTCATGTATTTGACTAAACCCAAGTCCTGCCCATGGTGCCGAGCTAGCTATATTCTGATTATCTGAAACAAGTGATTTTAGAATCCAGAGGTGGCCTAAAATCGGAGAGTATTCAGGAATAAACTCAGTTTCCAGAAAATGATCTCGCATCGGAATGAGGGCACCATTTGTTTTGGCAGCCACTTCATATCTAGCTCTGGCGATAAAGGAAGAACTTTGGTGCACGTAATTGAGGTAATAAAGGTAATGCACTGATACGGCCAAGACTTGAACTCCTGTAGAAAGGATAAAAACAAAGCCTAAAAAGGCCCTCCTTAGCAAGATTTTGTCTTGAACTACTCGTTCCAAAAGTTCTCCAACGGGAAACAACGTAAAAGGAATAAGGATCAATAGATATCGAGGACCCCAACAAGGGTCTCCAGACCAAACCCACCAACCTGCAAATTTCAAGGGTACGATCACAAGCATGGACAAGATCAAGTAAGTTTCTGTTCTCGCCCGCTTAAAGAAAAAAAAGA
>Ga0247727_10019332_pt1 | contig 10568 bp, 5 predicted proteins | sample WisWelCaveWW1625_FD_202498 | JGI IMG/M metagenome (GOLD analysis project Ga0247727, IMG submission 202498) | Biofilm microbial communities from Wishing Well Cave, Virginia, United States - WW16-25 | ecosystem: Environmental > Aquatic > Deep subsurface > Groundwater > Cave microbial mat | place...
TACCTGGGAGCCGCGACCCTCCCAGATCGGTGAGTACGCGGTTCGTTTCACGGCCACCAATCCACTGAACATCTCCGCCGCCGAGACCGTGCTGGTGCGCGTTGTCTCGGGTAAACCGACGGTTTCGGCAGTGGTAAACTCCGCCAGCTTCGCTCGCGATTTGGCTTGCAGTCCCGGGGTGGTGGCCACGCTGTTCGGCTCCGGTTTCGCCCAGGTCTCGCCGGCCAATCCCGACGTCACGCGTGTCCTGGTCAACGGCCAGTACACCCCGGTGTACTTCGCCTCGTCCACTCAGGTCAACTTCCAGTGTCCGGACCTGCCGGCGGCGACCGAACTCGCGATCACCGTTGAAACCGCTCGCGGCTCCTCGCCAGTCCTCACCACGACCATGCGTGACGCCACGCCGGGCATCTTTACTCTGGAGGGTTCCGGCCACGGTCAGGGCGCTGTCCTGGTGGCTGGCTTCGAAGGCTTCGCGATGGCGCGCAATGCCACCATCCCAGGGCAGCCCGCCCAGCCCGGCGATCTGGTCTCCCTCATCGCTTCTGGGCTTGGCTCACTCGACAACCGGCTCGAAGTCTGGATCGGGGACAGCCCCGCTGAGGTCCTCAGCACAACGTCGTTGGTTGGCGTCCCGGGGACCTACTTGGTGTCCGCCAAGGTTCCTCAGAACGTTTCCGAGAACGACGAAACGCGGGTTTCCATTCGCCTGCTGCTCCCGGATGGCCGCCTGGTACTCTCAAACACCGTGACCATCGCCATCGAGGAGCTGAGATAGCCGCAACCCGCTCACTGGAAATTGGTTAGCGGTCGGGGCGGCGACATCCAAGCCGCCCCGCTTTTCTCTTAGCGACCAGACCGATCTTATGGGACATTGAGAGAAAGTTTACCGTTACACCGCCCGTCTGTACCCGATCGTTGCATACTTTCTGCAATTTCCTGCCATCCGCCCGGATCTCCAACACCGTTTCCCGCTTCTTTCGCGATCCCTTAAGTGGAACGAATCGTGCACATTGTCGCACCCTGAAGGGCCTGTAGTCGAACCCGCTGGGCGCCTGTGGGAAAACCTGCTGAGCGTTCCGTGGTGCTGTTTGGATGGGTTAGCCAGGCGCCGAGCCGGTTCAGTGACCCGAAATGTGAGTCACAGTGCGGTAGCTGTACCCAGCTTCCCTTTCCTTCCCTGAAACCATGAGAGCCGGATCCATCTCCTGCGCGGCCTTCCACGGCGCCGCTGTCTGGACCATCTATGCAGTGGTCGAGTGCTGGATGGCCGTGATACTGCCTTGGATCGTGGAGCCGGGATACCAGTACACCGCAGTGCATCGGGGTTTCACCCTGCTGACCTTTATCGTCTATCCGCTTTTTGGAGCGGCCCTCGCCGTCCTGCTAGCCCTGGGCCTGAGATCTCTGCTCACCGGGCGCGGGGCTCTACCCGATGCTGAAGTCAGGTTGCGCCACCGATCTGCAGCCACTGCTACGCTGGTCCTGGTGCTGGTTGCCCACCTCCTGTACCAGAGGGCGGCGTTCTCCTCCTCGTTGGTCCTGCCGATGCTCTTGCTGTACCTGGCGCTGGCCACTGCCGTGGTGGTCGCCGCCCGGCCCGGCTTCTGGCGCTCGAGCCTCGGCTTCCTCGCGACTCCATGGACAGTTAGCCTGCTGCCGGTGGGACTCCTCTGCCTCGACAAGCGGTTCCTCGACACCTTCGACAGGACCGTAAAGCTTCCCGCCCTGGCCGCCTACCTGACCCTGTTGCCGGCCGCGGCGTTCCTCATTCACAGACGCCTCGGCGGGCTTGGCCGTGATGCCTGTGCATCGGCGCCCCTCCGCCGCGTCCTGCCGGTTGCCCTCCTGACGGCTGCTTTTAGCCTGTTGCCCAGGCAAACCCCGCGCGATGCGCTCCCCGAGTCAATCGCTGCGCCCACCGCGGGCGACCGGCCCAACGTAATTCTTATCAGCCTCGATACGGTCCGGGCGGATCACCTTTCCCTGTACGGGTACCAACGAGACACCACGCCCAACCTGAAAGACTTCGCATCAGCAGCCTCCCTGTTTACACGGGCCGTCGCTTCCTCCGACATGACCCTTCCGTCGCACGCCTCCACCTTCACCGGCCAGTACGCGTCCTGGCACGGCGCCCATCACACTCCCCGGGGCGTGAACGGTCTCCCGCTGAGCCAAAAGGCCACCACCCTGGCGGAGATCTTCGCCAAGAACAGCTACCTCACAATGGGAGTGGTCGCCAACTACGCCATGCTGACGCACGTCTACGCTCTCGACCAAGGCTTTCAATACTACGACCAGCATTTCCCCGCCACATTCCTGGGATGGGGCCCGAACTACCTGCTGCGCTCATTGCTCGGTGAGTCGCTGGCCCGGTTTGCGGGCGAGTTGCCGTTTGAGGGCCGGTACCGCTCGGCGCAGGAGATCAACAGCGAGGTCTTCGCCCTGCTCGACAGAGTCCGGAATGCGCGCGCACCTTTCCTCTTGTTCGTGAACTACATGGACGCTCACTGGCCCTATCTTCCGCCGCCGCCCTTCGACACCAGGTTCCCCGGCAAGGATCCCTCGTTCACCTCCTCTCGCCAGCACGCCGATCTCTGGAAGATTCAGAGCCTCGAGGCGCGCATCAGCGCCGCCCAGCGCGGCCACTTGCTTTCCCAGTATGACGGCGCGATCGCCTACCTCGATCTCCACCTCGGAAAACTATTTGCCCGCCTGAAGGAACAGGGCTTGTTCGACAACTCCCTGATCATCATCACCTCCGACCACGGCGAGGCCTTCGGGGATAGGGATTTGATTGGGCACGCGGTTTCGGTCTATCAGGACCAGGTGCATGTCCCGCTGATCATCAAGTACCCGCGATCACGCCAGGGGCAGGTGGTCGACTCCCCGGTCAGCTTTGTCGATATCCTGCCGACGGCGATGCACGTTGCCGGACTCCCGGCCCCGCCAGGCGCCCAGGGCGTCAGCCTGCTCGACCCGGCCTCCCGCAGCGTCTCGAGAATCCTGATCAGCGAGTCGTTCCCGAGCGGGTTTCTGCTGAGCTGTCACCCCCGGTTCCACCGCATCGAGCGGGCGGTCACCTCGGGATCGTTCAAGCTGATCACCTCCACCGCCGGCAAGCGAGAGCTCTACGACCTCGTCCGCGATCCCAACGAGACCCAAAGCGTCTACAAGCAGCACCAGGAATTGGCCCGGACGCTGCAGGCGAATCTGGATACCCGTCTCAAATCGGTTGCGGCATCCTCCGACGCTTCGTTCAAGCTGAACCCGCAAACCCTCGATCGCCTGAAGACTCTCGGCTACATCCAATGAAGCAAACTCGGACACTCGGTCAGCTCGTGGCTGCGGCTGCTGTTCACGGCTTGGTGGCAGGGGCGATCTACGCCCTTGTCGAGTGCTGGTTTGTGGTCATCCTGCCCTGGCTCTCACGGCCGGCTTACCTCTACGTGCCGCACCACTGGGGCTTCACCCTCTTTACCTTCGTGGTGTATCCGGCCTTGGGAGCCGCAGCGATGGCTCTCTTTGGTCTCCTCGCCCGGGCCATCGGTTCGGCGGCGCTCTTGCCCGAGACAGAGGTGCGGGAGCGATGCCATGCCGCCGCCACCGCTACGGTTGTCCTGGCGTTTGCGGCCAATCTCGTGGAGCGGCGCCCATTCGGGTTCTCGGTGATGCTGCCGCTGCTGGCGATCTGCTTGGCCCTGCTGGCGGCCTGTGCTCTCACCGCCTGGCCGGGTGTCTGGCGATCCCGCCTCCGCTTCCTCGCCAATACTTGGACCGCTTCCCTGTTGCTCCTCGGATTGCCCTTTGTCGACGAACAACTTTTGGGTGTTCACTCCAGGGCCGTCAAAGCCCCCTACCTTGCTGCGTATTTCGCCGTCGCTGTGGCGGGTTGTTTCTGTCTTCAAAAGCTTTACGCCATCCGGATCGATCCGGCTGCGGCGATGCTGGCCGGCAGATCGGCTGTTGCCTTTACTCGGCTGGCGCCGTTGGTTCTCCTCAGTCTCGGTCTGAGCCTGGTCCCCCGGCAAGCCCCTCTGGTCGCCGCACCCGGTCCGCGGGAGTCTACCCCTCGCCGTGGGCGGCCCAACGTCATCCTCATCACCCTCGATACGGTCCGCGCCGACCACCTTTCGGCTTACGGCTACCCCAGGGACACGACGCCGAATCTGGTGAAATTGGCCGCCCAGGCGACTCTCTACCGGCGCGCCATCGCCTCCTCCGACATGACCCTGGCTACGCACGCGTCCCTCTTCACAGGGAAATACCCATCCTGGCATGGCGCCCACCACACTCCCTCGGCGGGAAACGGTGCCCCGCTCAGCGAAAAGGCCACGACACTGGCGGAGATGCTGGCCGCCGAGGGCTACCTCACCCTGGGCCTGGTCGCCAATCATGGCTTCCTGTCAGACGCCTTCGGCTTCGCCCAGGGCTTTCACTACTATGACCAGCGCCTCCCGGTCACGCTGCTGGGCAGCGGCACCCCTCCGCAGCACCTGCTGCGGTCGGGGCTGCGGAGGCAGTTGGCCCGTTTTGTCTCCCCTCAGCAAAGCGACGTCTCTTCTCGCCGCGCTCAGGAGATGAATAACGAGGTCTTCGCCGTCCTCCACAAGGCGCGCCAAACGGACGCCCCTTTCTTTCTGTTTGTCAACTACATGGAAGCGCACTGGCCCTATGTCCCTCCGCCGCCCTTCGACACACTCTTCCCCGGCCGGGATCCACACTTCACCACCGCCCGGCAAGGCAGATTGTGGCACGAGATCATGACCGGGAAAGGCAAAATGAGCGAGCCGCTGCGGCAGCACCTGGTGTCGCAGTACGATGGCGCAATCGCCTCTCTGGATTTCCACCTGGGGAAACTGTTCGCCTGGCTCAAGGAACAAGGACTCTTCGAGGACTCCCTGATCATCATCACCTCCGACCACGGCGAAGCTTTCGGAGACAGAGAGCTCATGTTTCACGGCGTCTCGGTATACCAGGACCAGGTGCACATCCCGCTGATCATCAAGTACCCCCGCTCCCACGAGAGACAGGTGATCGAGGCCCCGGTGAGCGTCGTCGATGTGCTGCCAACTGTGATGGAGGTTGTTGGGCGCCCCGTGCCGCCTGAGGTCCAGGGCGTGAGCCTGCTGAGTCCGGCGTCTCGAAGCGCGTCGAGAATCCTGATCAGCGAGACATTCCCCGACCGTATTGTGCTGGGGTGTCACCCCCGGTTCCGCCGCGTCGAGCGCGCCGTCACCTCCGGGTCGCTCAAGCTGATCACCTCCACCGCTGGCAAGCGGGAGCTCTACGACCTCGCCCGCGATCCCAACGAGACCCAAAGCGTCTACAAGCAGCATCAGGAATTCGCCCGGACTCTGCAGGCCCATCTGGACGCCCGCCTGAAGTCGTTGGCAGCCGTCTCCGACGCGCCGTTTCAGCTCGACCGGCAAACGATCGAGCGCCTGAGGACTCTCGGCTACGTGCAATGAGAACCCTCGATCTCAATCTCGCCTATCGGGGAGTGCCCGCGCTGGTTCTGGGCGCCTCAGGCTTCGTTGGCCGCTGGGTGGCCCGCGCCCTTAGCGCGCGCGGCGCGGAGCTTTTTCTGGTCGTTCGCCGTCCCGACTCGGCCCAAGGCCTGTTCCGTGAGTTGGGCGTCAGTGGACGCATTCTGCAAGCCGACCTCGGGGACCCGGCCTCCGTTCGCCGCCTCCTTTGCCGCGTCCGCCCGGCCATCACCTTCAACCTCGCCGGCTACGGAGTCGACCCTGCGCAGCAAGACCCGAGCATGGCTTTCCAAGTCAATGCCGGCCTCGTCCATTCCGTCTGCCAGGCCATTGCCGCCTTTCCCGGCCCCCTCTGGCCCGGCCGCCGCATTGTCCACGCCGGCTCCGCCCTCGAGTACGGCTCCCTCGCCACTTCTTTGTCCGAGGATTCCGTCGGCAGGCCCGCCACCCTCTACGGCAGATCCAAGCTCGCCGGCACGCTCTTGCTCTCGCGCTGCCTGAAACGGCGGCGCGTCGCCGGCCTCACAGCAAGGCTCTTCAACGTCTATGGCCCTGGAGAGCACCCGGGCCGCCTTCTGCCTTCGCTGCTGACGGCCTCCCGGACCGATCAAGTCGTGCCGCTCACCTGGGGAACCCAGCAGAGAGACTTCACCTATGTTGAAGATGTCGCGGAAGGCCTGCTTCGCCTGGGGCTCTCCTCCGGCCCGCCTGGCCAGATTGTCAACCTTGCCACCGGAAGCCTCACCCCGGTCCGCAGCTTTGTCGAAACAGCCGCCGCAATCCTGCGAATCGCGCCCCACAGGCTGGCCTTCGGGGCGCTCCCGGTCCGGTTTGAGGAAATCCGACACTCGACTGTGAACATCGACCGCCTGCGGACCCTGCTCGGCTGGGTCCCACCGGCCGACATCGCGGGCGGAATCGAAAGGACTCTCCAGTTCCTGCCGCGCGCCATTGCGGCTGAGACGACGGCGCGTCCCGTGGAAATCTTACTCGAAAGCGAGGCGTCACGATGAACCTGACATCATCGCTCGCCCGGCCGGAGCCGGAGCTCTCGATGGTCATACCCTGCTTCAACGAGGAAGAATGCCTTCCGCTCACCGTCCCAGCTCTGGCGGAGGCCTTTCAGGCCGCCGGTGTCCGCCTGGAATTCGTTCTGGTCGACAATGGCTCCAGGGACCGCACCAGCGCCGTCATCGACACTCTCATCGCCCGGGGCCTGCCCATTGTTAAGGCAGTCGTACCTGTAAACCAGGGGCAAGGCCTGGGGGTTCTCACCGGATTGCCCCCTTGTCGCGGCCGCTACATCGGGTGGGTTTGCGCCGACGGCCAGGTCGCCCCCCAGGACGTAGTCCAGGTCTTCCTCAGGCTGCGCGGCGCCTCCGTCCCCAGCCTGGCCAAGGTCCGCCGTCGTTTCCGCCCCGACGGCTGGCTTCGCAAGGTCGTCTCGATCGTTTACAACGGCCTTATGCAGGTGGCTTTTCCCGGCATGCCGTCCATCGATGTCAACGGCACACCAAAAATCATGCACGCCGAGATTGCCCGCCTCATGGAATTGACCTCCAGAGACTGGTTTCTCGATCCGGAAACCATGCTCAAGGCGTGGTACCTCGGCATTCCCGTCATCGAGATCGACTCCTTCGGCCAGCTCCGCAACGGCGGGCTGTCTCACGTTCGGGCGGCGACCGTGATCGAGTTCCTCAAGAACATTTTTCGGTACCGCTTTGGCGGCCCGTGGCGCTCCTGGCAAAAGCGCGTCGACCAGTCTCGCCTCGGCCGCCTTTCCTCCTCCGTACCCACGACATAATGTCCTCGCCTGGCCAGATTGCTTCGCCCCCAGCGCGGCAGGCGCGGCCCCGGCTGCCGGTTCATCCCTTTTCGCTGCTGCTCGGCCTGGCCGGCATCGTCCTGTTTGTCTGGGCGTGCGCCACTCCCCGGCTGCGAACCGTGGAAGGAGCTTTCAGCGGTCCGTTCTGCCTGGCCCTATCGGTGGCCGCCGCGCTGCTCCTGCTGGCCTGCGCCTGGAACGAACGATTCCGAATACCCGGCCTGTGGCTGGCGCTCGCCATGGCCGGCCAAGCCGCGGCTTTGCAGTTGGTCGATGCCGGCCCCCGCCTCCACTATCAGCACTACAGGCCGCTATCCATCCTGATCGCCCAAACCCACCCTCTGCTGCTCCTCGCCCTGCTCGCCCAGGCCGCCCTCGTAACCTTCGGCCTCCGAAAGCATTGGCCGGCCCTGTCGGGGTGGATTGGCCGCAACTTCAGGACCTGGCAGATCCTGGCCGCCGGTTTGATTTTTGTCCTCTCGGCCGCTACCGTTTCTCGCGATGTCAAGCTCTATCTCGCCGAGCTCGTCCTGGCTGCGCTGGTGCAGACGGTGAATCTTGCCAACATCATTCTGGCCGGCCTGACCCTCCGCCCAACAGCCCTCGAGTGGCTCAAGCCGCGGCTCCAGAAGTTCTTCGGCCCGCCCCAAGCCGTATCCCCCGGGTTTGACCGCTTTGCCCTCATCGCCGCCGGCTGGACCGTGCTCCTGGCCGCTGCCCTCAGCTTCTTTTCCTATCAGCGGCATCCCCACATTGCCGACGAGGTTGTCTACCTCCATCATGCGCGCTACCTTGCCGCCGGGATGCTGGCCATGCCGGCCCCGCCTGTGCCTGCCGCCTTTGAGCTAGACCTGATGGATTACCACGACGGCCGGTGGTTCTGTCCCGTCCCGCCCGCCTGGCCTGCCGTACTCGCCCTGGCTGTTCTGGCTGGAGTTCCCTGGCTCGCCAACCCACTTCTGGCCGGGTTCAATGTGCTGCTCGCCTACACCCTGATTCGGGAACTCTACGACCGCCCCACGGCCCGCCTGGCCACGCTGCTCCTGGCCGCCTCCCCATGGCAGACCTTCATGGCCATGAACTTCATGACCCACACCCTCACCCTCACCTGCGCGTTGCTGGGGGCGTTGGGCGTGGCTCGCGCCTCGAGCACCGGCCGTTTGCGGTGGGCGTGCCTGGCCGGCATCGCCGCTGGACTCGTTGGTCTGATCCGGCCCCTGGAAGGCTTGGCCGTCGCTGGCTTGCTCGGTCTGTGGGCCCTCGGGGTGGGAGGCCGTCGCCTCAAGCCGCTTTCCCTGGCCGCCTTCGCCCTCGCCGCCCTGGCCACTGGCGCCGCCGTGCTTCCCTATAACCGGCTGCTCACCGGCAATCCCGCCCGGTTCCCTATCGTGGCCTACACCGACAAGCTCTACGGTCAGAAATCCAACGCCTACGGCTTTGGCCCCGAGCGAGGCCTGGGCTGGCCCATCGATCCCTTCCCGGGTCACGGCCCGCTGGACGCCTTGATCAACGCCGACCTCAATGCCTTCTCCATCAATATTGAGCTCTTCGGCTGGAGCACCGGCTCGCTGCTGCTGGCTGCTCTCCCGCTCCTGCTCGGAAAGCTCCGCCGCCCCGACCGGCTCATGCTCGCGGTCATCGCCGCCATCTTCGTCCTGCATTTCTTCTATTGGTTCAGCGGAGGACCTGACTTCGGGGCCCGCTACTGGTTCTTGATGCTGGTTCCCTGCGTGGCCCTCGCCGCCAGCGGTCTCCGCCTGCTCGAAGCAACCACCGGTTCCACCGCGCCCTCCGCCTTCACCCCGGCGGTGCTGGCCCTGTGCCTGCTGGCCCTGGTCAACTACTTCCCGTGGCGCGCGGTCGATAAATATTATCAGTATCTGGACATGCGGCCGGACATCCCCCGGCTGGCCGCCCACCACAGCTTTGGCGCAAGCCTGGTGCTGGTGCGCGGCGACCGCCACCCTGACTACGCCTCCGCGGCCGTCTACAACCCTATCGATCTGCAGGCCCCGGCGCCCATCTACGCGTGGGATCGAAGCCCCCAGGTTCGAGCCCAGATCTTGCGCGCCTATCCCGGACGGCCCGTCTGGCTTCTCGACGGGCCCTCCATTACCGGCGGCCCCTTTCGCGTCGCCGCCGGCCCCCTCACCCCCGCCGCGCTGCTCCAACAGGGCGCCGCCGCCGGTGGCAGCAGGTAAACCAACTATGCGAGTCTTTCTAGCCGACCTCGGTCACAACCAGCTCACCGTCAGTTCCGACGTCTATCCGTTGGGGGTGGCCGACCTGGCCGCTTACGCCCAGGCCTACTTCCAGGGCCCCGAGCCCCTCGATCTGCGCCTGTTTAAGGAGCCTCAGGACCTCAAAGCCGCGCTCGACGGCGGCTCCCCCGACGTCGTCGCCTTGAGCAGCTACTCGTGGAACCATGAGCTCTCCCTCTGTCTCGCCCGCTACGCCAAGGCCCGCAACCCCGGCGTGCTGACCCTGTTGGGTGGTCCTAACTTCCCCCTCACCACCGGCGAGCAGGAGACCTTCCTGCGTGAAATCCCGGAAATCGACATCGCCGTCCGGGGACCCACTTACGAGGGCGAGCGCGCCTTCCTCAACATCCTGCGGCGCTTCTCGGAAGCGGGCCGCTCCCGTGACGGCCTCCGCGAGCAGCCCGTCGCCGGCAACCTATGGATCGACCCCCGCACCGCAGCCTTCGTTCAGGGGCCTGAGGTCGACCGCATTCAGGATCTGGACGAGATCCCATCCCCCTATCTGGGCCACTGGCTCGATCCCTTTTTCGCCACCGGCTACTTCCCGATGATGCAGATCTCGCGGGGATGCCCTTTCAGTTGCAGCTTCTGCAACTCGAGCGTGGAGTCCAACAACAAGATCCACCGGCACTCGGTCGACAACGTAAAGGCCGACCTGCTCTACATCGCCCAGCGAGTGCGCCCCGAGATCACCTTGTGCTTCGCCGATGACAACTTCGGCATGTACCCCTGGGACGAAGAAGTCGCCGACTACCTCGCCTTCCTCCAGGACCGCTTCGGCTGGCCCCACTACGTCCGCACCACCACCGGAAAGAACAAGCACGAGCGCATTATCCGCGTCATGCGCAAGACCCGCGGCGTGCTCCCCATGACCGCCGCCGTCCAGTCCATGAATCCCGTCGTGCTGCACAACATCCGGCGCTCCAACATCAGCCTCGACAGTTACGCCCAGATCCAGAAGGAGCTCACCGCGCAGGGAATGCAGGCCTACGG
>Ga0247727_10019333_pt1 | contig 10566 bp, 7 predicted proteins | sample WisWelCaveWW1625_FD_202498 | JGI IMG/M metagenome (GOLD analysis project Ga0247727, IMG submission 202498) | Biofilm microbial communities from Wishing Well Cave, Virginia, United States - WW16-25 | ecosystem: Environmental > Aquatic > Deep subsurface > Groundwater > Cave microbial mat | place...
CCTCCATCGATTCCAATCACGCAGCGATTGTCTTTTTTAGCATCGGCCATCGAGCACCCGGCATTCAGTTATTCCCACTCCCCACGAACGAGCTTTCCGTAAACCTCGCCGAGCGTGTCCCAAACTTTTTGCGGGTCGTCGCTTTTGATGTAGGACATGTAGGCTGTGCCGTAGAAACTCCACGCCGCCAGGTTGCGCACGCCTTCGGCATAAGCCACGGCCACGGCCTCGCGAATTTCATCTTCGTGGCCGAGCGGGATGCGATAATTCTGAATCCAAATCTGCGCCTCTTTATTGAATTGGCGAGACAACATGGCGATCTCGCGCGACAAGCCGCCGACAAATTCGTTGAGGTCTTTGTTGAAGAACACCCAGTAGGGATCGGTGCCAAAAATATCCAAACTCTTGATAGCGGCAATCCGGCTCCAATCGGTGACGCCGAACTTGCGCTCGCGATGCGGTAGCAGACACACGGCATTCTTCACGTTCTTTTGGCGCCCATAATCGCAAATCATCGTTAGAAACTCTACGGTGGTGTCCTCGCGAAAACGTTGCACGTCGTCGCCCATGGTTTTCGGAAAAGCGCCGCCGTAGAGGGTTTGATACTTTTCTATGCAATGTTGGCACCAACAGGCCCAGCGCGGCGTGCGATCCGCTTTGATGTTGTCCCAATCGATGAAAAAATGCGGCTCATCCCAGAATAGCACGTCGGCGCCAATTTCCACCGCGTCATCGATCCACTTGATCATAAATTCGCGAAAGCGGGGGTTGTTCATGCACGCGCCGGCCGCCGATTCGCCGGTGGACAGAATCTGGCATACGTCCCGATTTTTGAAGGCAAAGTCGCTGGTGGCCTCGCCTCCGAACACCCGGCCCACGCCCCAGGGGTCCACGTAAACTTGCAAGCCGGCGTCTTTGGAGAGTTGAATCAGCTCAGCCATGGTGTATTTGTAGAAGAGCTGATCATTTTCCGAAAATGTGTGCAGTATGAAATTACAATTGTGGCTGATGATTTCTTCGAGATCCGCCAGGAAATGTCGCGGATTGCGATTGCCAAAGTAGCTAATGCCGGTTCGCACTTTCGGGGTCATGGTTTCTTCCTAAATTATTTATTCAAAACTGAATATCACCGAAGCGGGTATCCCAGAAACTCGCGAAAAGATTCAAATCATTTGCATAACGCCTCATGCATGAACCTGCGGCGTCCATCGACTCAGCATGGGCAACCGTTGCAAAGCCCGATACAACACAATCGCGCCGACGATTTTGATAATATCCCCCGGGATGAAAATCAAAAATCCGCTCCACACCGCCGTTGACCAGCTTATCGGCGAGGCCGCGAGATAATTCAAGTTCAAATAAAGAACGACGACGCCGGGAAAGAAAATCGCCAGCATCCCCAACGCGCCAGCAAGAAATAGTCGAGGGAGCGAATTTCTTCGAATCCCGCCTTCAAAATCTCCGCCTTGCACAACGCGGCCAACAATGCCGCTGGCAAGCGGATAACCGAGAAGATAACCGAAGGTCGGCTGCAATACATAACCCAGGCCGCCGCCTTTTGCAAAAATCGGCGCGCCGGCCAGCCCCAACAGCACGTAAGCGATCTGGCTGAGCGCGCCGTAAAACGGACCGAGCACCATGCCGGAGAGAATGACAAAAAACGTTTGCAGCGTCACTGGAACGTGCAACAGCGGGATGCGAATGTGGGCGCCGACGATGGTCATGCCGCACATCAGCGCGGCGAGCAGCAGGCCGCGCACGCGGGCCTGGCCCAAGGAGCGGCCTGCGGCAAGTTGCGGATCGGAAGACGGTTTTAATGTGCGCACGCGGCGTTTCCCTGATAGAGGTTGACGGAACGCTGCCAAGATAAATAATTCTCGAAGGAAAGTCAATCATGGTGAGCACTGAATAATTGCATGTTGCATTTCGCCCTCCGGGATAATATATTCCAAACCAGAAGTTGGCGCGAACCACCGACTTCACGGTTTTCGCGCACGGAGAGACCATGCGATTTCTGTTGATCGTTGCTGTGTTCTTGCTTGCCCGGTCGCCCGCCGTTCATCCCGGTGATTCACAAAAGACCAGAAGAGAATTTCAACCGGCTTTTGCTGGCACACTTGGCCCGCCGCACTATTTTTTAGAGCACCGTCAATTGCGCCGGCCGCGGGTCGGGTTGGCGTTGAGCGGCGGCGGGGCGCGCGCCCTCGCTCAAGTGGGCGTATTGCTGGCTTTGGAAGAGCACGGCATTCCCATCGATTTGATCGCTGGCACCAGCATGGGCGGCGTCATCGGCGGGCTGTATGCGGCGGGCTACTCCGCACGCCAGCTCATGGACATCACCAGAAACATTCCGTGGGGCGAGCTGATGGTGGACACCCCGCCGCGATCCACCCTGTTCATCGCGCAAAAAGCCGAGCGCGATCGCTCGTATCTGCAAATTCGCTTCAACGGATTCAAGCCTTACATTCCCCCGGCGTTGACGCCAGGACAAAAACTGATTACTCTGCTCACCGATCTCACGATGCGCGCCACCTATCGCGCCAGCGCGAATTTCGACAACCTGCGCATCCCCTTTCGCGCCGTGGCCACGGATTTATACAGCGGTAAAGAAGTCATCATCGCCGACGGCGACTTGGCGGAAGCCCTGCGCGCTTCCGTGGCCATGCCGTTGCTGCTGGCCCCGGTGTCACGCGATTCCATGCTGCTTGTCGACGGCGGTTTAGTAGACAATATCCCGGTCAGTGTCGTTCGTCGCCACCATATCGACGTGGCGATAGCGGTCGATGCAACCTCAAAGCTTCGCACGCGCACCGAACTGAACGCCCCGTGGGAAGTGGCGGATCAGGTCACCAGCATCATGCAGCGCGATCACAACGAGAGGCAACGCCAAGCCGTCGACGTTTTGATTCGGCTGGCGGAGGAACAGCGCACCTCCATGGATTTTTCCAATTTGGATTCTCTCTTCGAGGCCGGTTATCGCGCGGCCTTGGCCACAATGGATGAACTTAAAGAAAAACTCTCGGCAAACATCACCGGCTCAAATTCAAACGCCCTGCTTGACGACGCTATCGAGATCGCTCACGTTTATGTCAATGGTTCGTTGAGCGATTGGCCGGGCGCGGCGAAAAACGTGCACAGCAACGGTCAATCGGTGATGCAGATCCGAACACAGGAAATCGAGTCGAGGTTGGCAGAGCATTACGGCACCGGCGACTATGCCGCGGTGCGGGCGTTGGTGCAAGACGATTCAGTCGCACCGGCATTGCACCTGGAACTGACGCCCAATCCGATTCTCGAAGCAGTTTCCTTTTCGGGAAATACAGTGTTCAGCGATTCGGTGCTGCTCAGCCGCATGCAAAGCCCGCTCAGAAAACCTATCAATCATATTCGCAGCCATGAAGACCTCCAAGCTATCATCGAGCTTTATCGCAGCAACGGCTATGCGCTGGCGGAAATCCACCAAGTGTCATTCAATCGAGAAAGCGGCGAGCTGAGCATCGACATCGAAGAGGGATATATAGCAGATATCAAAATCGAGGGCGCGCAACGGACCAAGTCACTGGTCATCCTGCGCGAATTTCCGTTGAAAGTCGGCGACATTTTCGATTCCAATCGTTCCGCCGCGGGCATCCAAAATATCCACAGCCTCGGATTGTTCGACCGCGTCGCCATCAACATCACGCGTCGCCTGGGCGATGCGCCATCGGCATCCACCGGTGAACGGCAACCGACGGCGGAGATTCACATCAAACTTGAGGAGAAGCCCTTTCAGCTCATCAGGCTTGGGGCGCGTTACGACACCGAGCGCTTCGGGCGCTTGTGGTTCGAACTCGGAGATGAAAACCTGTTGGGCTTGGCCAGCACGTTGTTCGTGCACGGCGTCGTCGGCTCGAAAGACAACGCGGCCATACTTTCTTGGCGGGTGGATCGATTGCTCCGCACCTACCTGAGTTTTTCAGCGCAGGCGCGGTATCGTTACTCGAAACACTTCACCTACGACGGCGGGCCGCGCTCGATCGGTGAATATGAGGACAGACGCTACGGCGTATTTTTTAGCATCGGCCAGCAAGTGCGCCGCTTCGGCGCCGTTTCGGCAGAAGTCGACCTTTCCACGATCCGGCGGCGCGGTATCACTGGCACGGGCTATCCCGTGGGCCGCGAGTCCCTCAACACGCTAACGTTTCGCTCCGTCGTCGATACGCAAGATCGGGTGCCGTTCTCGCGCCGGGGCCGCTACGCGCATCTGGCGTATACGATGGCGCTGGGCGAGTTACAAAGCGAGCCGTCATTTTTCAAGTTCATCGCGCGCCTGGAAGCCTCGGCCACCCTGCGCAAACGGCATACGCTGAATCCGCGTTTCATGGCCGGCACCTCGGATCAATTTACGCCGTTCTCCGAGCAGTTTCGTCTTGGCGGTCAAGAAGAATTCTACGGCCTGCACGATCAAGAACTCATCGGCCGCCATTTCGTGCTGATGAGCTTGGAGTATCGTTACCGCTTCCCCACGAAGTTTATCTTTGATACTTATCTCAGTCCGCGGATTGATTTCGGGGCGGTGTGGCGCGACAAAAACGACGTGAACTACAGGAAGTTCAAAAGGGCTTTGGGAATCTCCTTAGGGTGGGATTCGCCGCTCGGGCCGATTTTATTGGCCATCGGCAAAATGGAGCAGCGACGTTACCGCTTCACGTTCAGCGCCGGGTTTCGGTTTTAATAAAAACACTACTGACGTTAAGGCTCTATCCCTACCATTACCGAAGGAACTGCTGGAACCCCACGACCTTGACGAATAATATTGTAAAACTCCCCTTCGTAATACGCAACACCAGAACTCATCTGACTTTGTAGGTGTTTCATGGGCAGAATTTCGATTCCACCGTCAATACGGTCGCCAACATAAAAAGCAAGGTGCTTAACGAATAAATCATACGCAACAAAGGAATACTTGCCAAATTGAACCTCGATTGCAACACGATCTTTGACAAAATCTGTTTGATTGTAACTGTAAATTGGCGTTTCACCCGCGGCTTCGATTTCCTTCTTTTGTTCTTCTGGGGCCATCGTTAACGTTTTTCGGATAAGCTTTTCACTTTTGGTTACCCAGTAACTAACACGACTTTCTTCCCAGCCTCTTTCTCTAAGAAGCCTTCTAAATGTCGAATTCATGGCAATGGGGCTATACAAAATTTTCCCCTTCATTCCCTTTTCTTTCGAAACTTTGGTTTTACAGGCTTCTGCATCAACGGCTTTAATGACCTCCTTGATCTCTTTCCAAAGGCTCGGTTTATGAACCAATAGGAATTCAAGACCATTCAAATGAGAGTAGTTTTCAATAATTTTCACGTGTTATCGTACTTATTATTCAATCAAAGTTAACTGTGAAGACTCCTTAGACAATGTCCAGGGAGCAACAGATAAACTATTTCCCGCCTTTACAGGGTCATAAACAGGACGTTGCATGGGTCTTGTTTTTAGGGTTCCTTGCAACTCTTGTCGAATTCTGGCATGTGCAAGCTTCACATAATCTTGAAAAATTTCTGCACCAACTCCCTTTCTTCCATGACGAATCGCCGCAATAATTGTAGTGCCGACGCCCAAAAATGGATCGAAGACCCAAGCACCTTCGTCGGTTAAGGATAAAACTAGGCGTTCAATCAATTCCACTGGGAACTGGCACGGATGGATGGTTTTCTCGATGTGGTTACTTTTTACATTTGGAATAATCCACAAATCTCCGGGATTTTTACCAAGAGGATTGCTTGAATATTGGCCTGCTTTGGGGCCCTTAAAATGCTTCTTGCCGGGATACTTTTGCGGAACACGGACTGGGTCGAGATTGAAAACGTAATCGTCCGTTTTGGTGAACCAGATGATTGTCTCGTATCTTCCGGAAAATCTTTTCTTGCAGTGTAACCCGTGCTCGAAATGCCAAATAATACGATTTCTCATTTTCAGGCCAAGGTTGTTGAATATAGGAAAAAGCACAGTATCCAGCGGAATTATGGTACTATTTTCGACGTAATTTCCAACTTGCCAGCAAATACTGCCTTGATCCGATAATACCCGTGCGCATTCTTGAATAACTGTTCTTTGTTGTTCAACATACATATCGAGCTTCAACTTCTGCTCGTATTCTTTGCCGATGTTGTACGGCGGAGAAGTAACAATAAGATGAAGTGAACGATCGGGAATTTGTTTGAGCAAATCTAAACAGCCCCCTTTGTAGACAACAATTCGCTCGGCGCTATTAAAATCCGTGGCTATTTCGACTTCTTGAAACATAAGATCGCCCCTTCCTAAGATAATCGAATACACCCGAAGCGGTGAATCATTTCCAATTCAAAGGGCCTGTTTCAGACTCGGTATCTCGCTTCTTTCTTTTAGGTTAGATCATTCGCCCCAAAAATTCAAGCAAAAAACATTTGGTTACATATTACCAACAATCGCTTCCGCAAACTCCGAACTCCTCACTTCCTTCACCCCCTCCATCAGTCGAGCGAAATCATAAGTCACCACTTTTGACTGAATGGTTTTTCCCATCGCACGTTCGATGAGCTCGCCGGCCTCCTGCCAGCCGAGATATTGCAGCATCATGACTCCGGAGAGAATCACCGAGCCGGGGTTGACCTTGTCCATGTTGCTGTACTTTGGCGCGGTGCCGTGGGTGGCTTCGAAAATGGCGTAGCCGCTCTGGTAATTGATGTTGGCGCCCGGCGCAATGCCAATGCCGCCAACCTGCGCTGCCAGCGCGTCGGAAATGTAATCGCCATTCAGATTCATCGTGGCGATGACGTCATATTCTTCCGGTCGCGTTAAAATCTGTTGGAGAAAATTATCGACAATGGCGTCTTTGATCAGCAACCTGCCCGCCGGCGGGTTGCCGCCGCATTCCTCCCACGAAACCGTTTCCTGCCCAAACTTTTCTTTGGCCAATTCATACCCCCAATCGCGAAAACCGCCTTCGGTAAATTTCATGATGTTGCCCTTGTGCACCAGCGTCACGGATTTGCGCTGGTGTTGCAAGGCGTAGCGAATCGCCGCTTCGATGAGCCGCTTCGAGCCTTCCGCCGACACCGGCTTGATGCCGAGGCTCGAAGTTTCCGGAAATCGGATCTTCTTGACGCCCATTTCGGTTTGCAGCCATTGAACGACTTTTTTTGCCTCGGCGGTGCCGGCGCGATATTCGATGCCGGCGTAGATGTCTTCGGTGTTTTCGCGAAAGATAATCATGTTCACCCGCTCCGGATGCTTCACCGGCGAGGGCACGCCGCTGAAATAACGCACCGGCCGCAGGCAGACGTACAGGTCGAGCATCTGGCGCAGCGCCACGTTCAAGCTGCGAATGCCGCCGCCCACCGGCGTGGTTAACGGCCCCTTGATGGCCACGACGTATTCTTTGATGGCCTCGAGCGTGTCATCCGGAAGCCAGGCATTCTCGCCGTACACGTTGAGCGATTTTTCTCCGGCAAAAACCTCGAACCACTGAATACGTCGCTTGCCGCCATAGGCTTTTTTGACGGCGGCGTCGAACACCGGCTGGCTGGCGCGCCAGATGTCCGGGCCGGTGCCGTCGCCTTCGATGAAAGGAATGATCGGGTGGTCAGGAACTTTTAACACACCGCCAGTGACCTCGATGCGCATGCCATCCGCTGGCGGCGTCAAACGAGCATAACGAGCCATGATATTTTTCCTCAAAAACACAAACCCCGAAACGTTTTCGGGGTCATCAAAAAGAACAGCATGTGAATCACTGTTTTGTCCAGGTGGACTTGATTAACTAAAAGATTTTTTCTTGAAGTAGTCCAGCCGTTTCTCGCGAGAATCGAGGTCGAGGCGTTTCAGGATTCTCCACACCTCCAACCAGCTCACGCGGGTGTGGCCATGGCGCGGCGAGGCTAACATCTTTTTGATCTTGAGCGCGCCGGCGTCGGGATTTTCCAGCACCGCTTGCCGTATTTTGTCGTCCAGCGTGCGCACGCCGCTCTTTTCGGCGGGGGCAGCAACCCGCTCTACGCGCGGCTTCATGGTGCTGACCACCGTATCGGCATGATCGCCATCGCCGACGGCGCTTTTTGCCAGCACCGGCCGCGACACCGACGGCGCCGCGCCTTTGTCGAAATCGCTGATCGCTTCTTCGATGGTTTCAAAGGCTTTGAGGATGTAATGAAATTCCAGCAGCTCGAACACCTCGTACACATCAGGAATCATTTTCACCAGCTTGAGATCGCCGCCCTTTTCACGGATGCCTTTGATCTCGCTAATGAAGATACCCCACCCCGCGCTGCTGATGTAATCAACGTTGCCGAGGTCGATGATGACGTTGTGATGGCCGGCTTTGAGCAGCGCGGCTAAAGAATGTTCTAGTTCAGCCGAAGTGGTCGTGTCGATGTAGCCGCCGACTTTGATGATCGCGATGTTATGTCGCGGTCCGGCTTTTTCGACAATCGAGACCTGGATACCTTCCATGGCTGACTCCTGATGATTGCAGTGTGTGTTACGAAACGATGGTGAATATAAGGTAGCTCGCTCTAAAAGTCAACACGAAATTCGTCCGCCAACGCGATCAAAACGAAGCGTTGTGCATCATGCGCGTGGCTTTATCGATTTTTTTGCGAATGTCGTCGCGCAGCGGATCGATTTTCAACACCTCTTCCCATTCGCGCACCGCCTCGTGAAACTCGCCGCGATTCGCATGAATGACGCCCATGTTTTCGTACGCCGTGGTATCGGAGGGATCGATCTCTTTGACGCGATCATATGCCCGCGCCGCCTCGGTGTACATGTGATTGCGAAAATAAGCGTTGCCGAGAATGCTGTGGGCTTCTTTGAAATCGGGAAAGAGCGCGATGGCTTTTTTGAACTCCTCGATGGCCTCTTGAAAACGCTGGCCTTTGTAATGCCGCAAGCCGTTGATCAACAGCCGTTCCCGTAGCTCGAAGCGCTGTTGGGCGGCGGCCTCGTCATCATCCGTCGTGGATTGCTCGAAAGCGGATTCCTCGGCCTCGGCGGATTCGGGAGACGCCATCAAAGGCTGATGAACCTCCGGCAAAACGTTTGACGGACTCATTTCATGTTCCGCCGCGCCGCCATCAAACTCGTTTTGGCCAACCGGCGCCGCCTCTCCACTACGGGTATTTTCACGATCTACGAAGCCGCCGGTAATCTCGTGTCCGGCGCGGCTGCCGGTTTCGGCAAAATCGTCGACATGCAGCGAACCAGCCCGATCCAATTCCGGCTCGACAAAACTTGATGGCTCTTGCCTTAACGTCTCGGCTTCGCTCTCTATCCCGCCGTTGTCCGTCAAAGTCGTCGAGGTCGCGTCCGTCATGAAAGAATTTTCCAGCTCCTGCCGCAGCAGATCGTCCACCGCCGAAAAAGCAAGCTCATCATCCGTCTTTGCCTCCTCATCTTGTTCTCTCGCGGACGGAAACGAGGTCGTAAACTCGGCGGCGTCACGAGCCTCGTCGTCTCTGACCGGCGCCGTTTCGTGGGCCGCCTCACTGTGCGGGTCGATAATCGTGCCACCGGCGAAAAGATCTTCGAAGCTGATGCCGGCCACTTCGCTGGCATCGGCAATAATATTGGTTTCCTCATTGCGCTCCGATACGGAGCTGGCGTCGTCGCGCATGACGGTGCTGGCGTCGGCAGAAATCGGAGACTCGACAAACGGCGGCGAGGCAGCAGAATCGTCGCGATTGCGGTCGAGCAGATCTTCAATCGGCGTCATCAGCGTGCTCGCATCGACGTCGGCCGTATTCAAATCGACACGCGGCTGCCGCGGCGCCGGCAATGCCCGGCGAATCTCCGGCTCCGGCAGCAGCAGGGGGGGCGCCGCCGGTCGCGGCGGTGGCGGAATCTCGGCTTCCCTGGGCGGCGGCAGCTCGAATCCTTTACGATCCATGATGATTTTGCCGTCCAAGGTCAGCATCGGCGTGCCCGGCGGCTTCATCGGGCGGCGATGCCGACCGCCGCGCGCTACGAAGGCCTCGCGAAGCTGGCGGGTGTTCAGGCGGCTGCGCAACAACTCATCGTAAATCGTATTTTCGCTGATTTGCGTGAAGCCATACTTTTCCGTATTCAATTCTTCGCTGATGCGCTTCGCACCGTATTCCGGATGGTTGCGAATGATGTCGAATATCTTGGTCTTGTCTTCGATCGCAATGTGCTTGACATCTACCGACTCGCCGGCGTCGACCGAGACGCTGTCAATGCCGTTTGCTTCAAACTCTTTTTTGTATTTGTTGTAATAGGTGTAGGTTGTAATGCCGACGGTTTCACAGGCCTCACGAATGCTCTGGCCTTCCATGATTAGACGGTGCGCCTCTTTGGCGCGGCGCAGCTCTTCCTTTTCCGGCGAGGTTTTTTCGCGAATGGCCACGGCCGTGATGTCATCGTACTGGATATTGCCCTCGGTGAACGAGAAGATCTCCTCCTTCAGCTTATCGACAAACGGAGTGACCCGCAAACCGCCGTATTCGCGAATGCATTGCAGCAGGCGCTCTTCTCCGAACAGATCGCGATTGCCATTCATCGCCTCGGTAATGCCATCCGTGTACATCAGCAAAA
>Ga0247727_10019334_pt1 | contig 10566 bp, 7 predicted proteins | sample WisWelCaveWW1625_FD_202498 | JGI IMG/M metagenome (GOLD analysis project Ga0247727, IMG submission 202498) | Biofilm microbial communities from Wishing Well Cave, Virginia, United States - WW16-25 | ecosystem: Environmental > Aquatic > Deep subsurface > Groundwater > Cave microbial mat | place...
ACCTTTAGTAGCCATGCAAGAATAACTTCCTTACTTCAGCAAATCCCATTATGTCTTTGCGAGGAGGGCTCTTGCTCTTTCCGACGAAGCAATCCCCCCTGTAATTAGGAGACTGCTTCGGCAAAACCAAGAGCGCCTCGCAGCGACATGGGAAGTTGTTTTTACACAAGTCCTTAGGGTCTGACCACGCAAGTCTCATTTAATCTTCGCCAGTTCCTTTTCGATTTGCGCCAGCCTTGTTGCGGGCAGCGCGTCGGGATAAGTTGCCGCGATTTCATCCAGCGATAGATCAGGCGTCTTGCTGATATCGCCCATCAACAACGGACCGGATGTGAATTTCGACAACGCCGCCCGCGCGTCTTTATCGGCTAACAACATTTTGATGGACAGACCGGTATGCAAACGCGAGGTACGCGGCTCGGGCTCCAGGATGACGCTCCGCTTCTCGCGTACATCACGGCTTGACGCGCCAACCCAAACCTCATACTCGCCTGATTCTGTGTTCCATGCGTTCCTGCCCTCGTCGAAATACCAGAAGGCTTCGCGGTCGAGCGTGAACGCGACGGTCTTCGTCTGCTTCGGTTTGAGTTCCACTTTGGCGAAGGCTTTGAGTTCCTTTTCCGGTCGCGCGAACGACGACTTCACGTCATGCACATAGACTTGCACAACTTCCTTGCCTGCGACCTTGCCCGCGTTAGTCACGTCCACTTTGACGGTCAGGGTTTGAGTCGGGTCCATGGATTTTTTGCCCAGACGTAAATTGCTGTATTTGAACGACGTGTATGAAAGTCCGTGACCGAAGGGGAACAACGGCGCGAGTTTCTTTTTGTCGTAGTAGCGATAACCGACGAAGATACCCTCGCCATATCTCACTTTGCCATTCTCGCCCGGATAATTGATATACGCCGGGTTGTCTTCGAGCCGCACCGGGAACGTCGTCGGCAGTTTGCCTGACGGATTCGTATCGCCGAATAAAACATCCGCGAGCGCGTTGCCTTGTTCCTGGCTATCGTACCAAAGTTGAATCACGGCTGGGACTTTATCAATCCATGGCATCTCAACCGCGGAACCGACGTTCAACACGACAATCGTATTCTTGTTCGCTTTGACGACTCTTTCAATCAATTCGTTTTGCGCGCCGGGGAGTTTCATATCCACGCGGTCAAAACCTTCGGCTTCCCATTCGCCGTTCAAACTTCCCACAACAATTACAACATCCGCTTTCTTTGCGAGTTTCACCGCGTCGCCGATGGGGTCTTTTGGCTGCGGGGGCAAATGTCCGAGTTTGACCGAACGCCAGCGCGGGTCGCCATGCCAATAAAACTCAATGCGGATGGGATATGACTTGCCGCCTTCGAGTTCGATTTCGGCGGCGAGTTCGCGTCCCATGTCTGAGTCGCGGGTGTGGTTTAACAATAATCCGCCGCCGAAGAAGAGTTTGCTCCAGCCGATGCTATTCAGCGAAAGTCGGTGGACGCCCGATTCTTTCGGCGTGAAGAAGCCCTCCTGAATCATCGAGAATGATTCCTGGTTTGCGTTTGGAACCGAAACATGGAACCAGCCATGGTTCACAAACGGGGTGATTTGCGAATAGACCGGGGCGCCGGAAAATTCAATCCCATTGAACAGGCTCAAGTTAAGTCCGGGGCGTCCGTCTGCGGTGGATAAAGTTTCGGGGGCAGGGGCAGGCAGGGAGCGATGGATAAAGCATCCGGGCGCGTAATCCACTTTGATATTTTTGCCGGCGCGCTTCTGGATGCCTTCAAGCGGCGAGACCACGTAATGCGGACGGAAACCCGATGAACTGCCGCCGCCAAAGATGCTGGCGCGGGCCGCATGTGGACCGATGACCGCGATGGACTTGACCTTTTTGAGCGGCAAAAGCGCGCCCTCGTTTTTGAGCAGGACGATTGCCTCACGCGCGGCTTCACGAATGATCTTGCGATGTTTGGGATTGTTGTGCGCGCGTTCAGGATGATGCGCGGGGTTTTCGAGCAAGCCCGCTTTTTCTAACACGCCAAACAATCGTTGAACCTTGTTATCGAGCGCGGCTTCGGTCAGGGGCCCGTCGTCGAGCGCGCGCTTGACGTGTTCCTCGGACATCCAACGCGCCGCGCCCGGCATTTCAATGTCCAGCCCGCCGTTGGGGACGTCGCGGTCATACGTGCCGAACCAATCGGACATGACGATGCCGTCGTAGCCCCATTCGCCTTTGAGGATTTCGAGCAGGGTGTGATTGTTCTCGCAGGCATAAACGCCATTGACGCGGTTGTACGCCGACATCACCGCCCAGGGTTTGGAGTTGCGGATCGCGATGCGGAACGGTTCGAGATAAATCTCGCGCAGCGCGCGTTCGTCCACTTCGGAACTGATGGTGGTGCGTTCGTATTCCTGATCGTTGGCGACGAAATGCTTGATGCACGCGCCGACGCCTTTATCCTGAATCCCTTTGATGTACGCCGAGGCGATCATGCCGCTGAGATACGGGTCTTCGGCGAAACATTCGAAGTTGCGTCCGGCAATCGGCGTGCGATGAATATTGACGGTGGGCGCGAGCAGGATATGTCCGCTTTTGTCTTTGAGTTCATCCGCCAACACGTTGCCGATTTTTTCGACGAGCTCGGGATTCCACGTCGCGCCGAGCGCGATGCCGACAGGCGTCGCGGCGGAGGTGGGGGACATTTCGCTCCAGATGCCGCGCACGCCGTTTGGTCCATCCGCCATGCGGAAGGAGGGAATGCCGAGGCGCGGGACGGCGGTACTGTACCAGAGTTCCGTTCCGGCGAGCATGGAGATTTTTTCGTCGAGGGTGAGTTGTTGGAGGAGGGATTTGATTCTTGACATTGCTGGCTCCGTATAAAGGATGAATGATGAAGGGTGAAGGATGAAGGATGAAGAGGTAGACAGGTACACAAGTAGACAGGTATACAGGTGAAGCCGTATTTACGTGTCTACCTGTTTACGTGTCTACGTGTTTCCATCTGTACTTTTTACAAATCCGCGAACGTGATCAATTCAATTCCATGTTTTTCCAGCGCCTGCTTGATTGCCGGGTCGGTGAGGATCTTCAATTCTCTTTCGCGCTGGAAGTTGTAGACGGATTCTTTGGCGAAGGCTTCGTCCACGTATCCCGGGTGGCACATGATTTCGGCGGCGCCATCCTCTACTTTGCCGAGGATGTCCAGCAGTTCTTCGCTGGTCGCGCCTTCATCATAAAAACTGACGAAGATGGTGTCAGTCGTGCGCGCGTTGAATTCTTTTATCAACAGGGGGGCGTATTCGCTCATCGGGGCCGCGACGCCGGGCATGCCTGCGGTGGGGTTGCTCCCATAAGCAATCGGGTTTCGAATCGGACAGCCGTATTCCTTTGCAACCTCCAACATGCCGCGGAAGAGTTCGGGCGTGAAGAAGGACGAATGGTGGTGCGAATCGAGATGGTCCGGTTTGCGCCCGGCGGCTTTGATGAAGCGTTCGATCTGCGCGCGCCATTCGGCTTTGACCTCGTTCATGCTGAGATTGGAGAGATTGGCGATGAACGCGTCGTATTTGAGGTGATTCCCGTCCGCGTCCACGATGGATGGGACGGCGGCGCGCGGCAGGACGGGCTTGCCCATGGTCAACACGAGATGGACTCCCAGCCCAAGCCGCGGCGTTTCCTGCACCGCGACGGCGACGTCCTCGGCGGTGGTGGGGATGTTCATCATACAGGTCGTGGAGGTGACCACGCCGTTGAGGCGCGCTTCACGGATGCCGCGCGAGATTTCGGGGGTGCGACCGTAGTCGTCGGAGTTGATGATTAGTTTCTTCATGTGTTATTCCTGAAGTGCAGTAATTAGTGAGCAGTAATCAGTGAGCAGTATTGCGTACTGCGTATCACGTAATACGCAGTACGCAATAGATTTATCCCATGTCCGCCAGGTATTTCTGATACAAGTTCACCAAATGCCCAAGCGGTTCTTTGTAGTATTCGTCGGGGTCAATGGATAATTTTGCGTAAGCGGGAATCGGTTTGACTTGAGGCTTTGTCTTCGCGAATTCTTGAATCGCTTTGGCGTGAGGTTTGAGCGAGCCGTCGGGTCGAACCAGTCCGAAGAAGCGTTCGTGACGCGCGTTCTGGCAGGGCGGCAAATCCCAAAGTTCGGGAACGTAATCCGCAAAGCACCAGAGCATCGCGCCGGTCGCGCCGCTGTCGTGTAATTTTGAAACGGAGAGCCTAATGTATTCGGCAAAGTCCTCCTCGTCCGCCATGAATTGTTCGCGCTCGCGCCCGTTGGTCTCGGTCCATTTCATGATGCGACTCGGTTCGCCGGGTTGCGCTGTGCAGCCTCCGAATTCTTCCATCAACACGGGTTTGCCGCATAACGCCGACGTGACCGCGCAGGTGAACGGGACAAAATCCGGGTCGAGCGGTTTGCGCGCCCAGTCCGTATACATGGGATAGGAGTGCATGACCGCGACATCGGTGTGCGCGTACGCTTTATCAATGCGGAGTCCGTTATCGCGGTGCAGTCCGTCGCCGTGCAGGCCGATGGTGACGGGATGATGCGGGTCAATGGATTTGATGAGCGTGACCATTTCCTTCACCCATGCCGCGCCTTCATCGGATGAATGGGGCCAGGCGAATAAATCCGGTTCGTTGCCGAGATTCCACATCCAGATGCCGGGATGGTCTTTGAGCGTTGTCACGACGGTCTTGAGCAGAAGTCTTTCCGCGTTTAATGCCATGTCATCATGGAACATGTTGCGATAGCCTTTGTCGGTTTTTTTGCCCTCAGAGACAACATCGCGAAGCCAGTGTGCGTGAGCCTTTGGCGGCAAGTCTCCGCCCAATAACCAGCGCGGACTCCAGTTCGGTCCGCCCATGTGACCGGTGAAGAAGGTCAGGTCGAGACCGAGTCCGTTTTCGGCGGCGATGTCTGCGACTGTGACGAGGCTGGCGAGTTTGTCCTTTTCAACGCGCGTCGGTTCGGGTTGGAAATCGTCCCATAGCAAAAACATGCGGACGACGTCCAGTCCGATTTCCTTGATGATGGCAAATTCTTCGCGTACTTCGCCGGAATCAAAATTGCTCCACCAGTACATGGCTTTGCGGCGGGGCCAGTAGTTTACGCCGAGGGTGAATGGGGGCATGAGGTTCCTAAAGGATGAAGGCTTGCGTTGACGGTTCGTCTTTCGCTCACCGTATCGAAACGGTGAATGATGAAGGATGAATATTGCTGTCAGGAGTGTTGCGTGGTGCGTGGTGAGTAATTTGTAATTGGTAATTTTGTAGCGCGATACGCTTCGCGGTATCGCCTTTTGGTTGCGGAATGAATTCCGCGTTACGGATATGCTGTTTGGTAAATCGCGTTGACGAGCGAGAGTTCGCCTTGCGAGTCGTGATCCAGCGCCCAGAATGCGACGCCGCCCGCGTTGGTCAGCGCAAATTTTGTCTTGGCCTGGATCGTTGGTATGCCGTTGTAATTCTCCGTTGTGCCGAGGTATTCGAAGGAATCTGTTTGCGAGGCGGCGGGATCGTCTTTGACCAATTTGGCATAAGGGACTCCGCCCGGCCGGCTGTAAAATGGCAGACCAATCACGAGTTTTTCCTCTGGCAGGCCGCGCCCATTCCAATACGATAATCCCTTTTCGAATTGTTCCATCGCGCCGTGGTCCTTGTCTGAGTATGCCATGACGACGACAAAATCCATGAGCGCGAAGGACTCTGGCGGAATGCCGAGCCCGTGATCGTCGCCATACGCGACCACGGCGGCGGTGAGAAGTTTATCCGGCATGGCGGCGCGCAGCTCGCGCATCAGCGCGAGAAAGTTTTGCGATGACTGACCCGCGTCGGGATATTCCCAGTCAATGTCCGCGCCGTCGAGTTGATATTCGTCCACGAAGGCTTTGAGGTTCTGGACGAAGGCGCTTCGTAACGACGGGTCGGCGGCTACGGTTTCGAATTGTTGATCCCAGCCCCAGCCTCCCACTGCGATGAGGACCTTCACTTCGCGTTGACGCGCGTTCGCCGCGATTGTCTTCAACTTCCAGTCGTTGGCGATGTGATTGAATGTCCCGTCGGCTTTGGGCGTGAGGAACGAGTAGTTGATGTGAGTCAATTTGTCGTAGGGGATCAGGTTTTCAATGATTGCATCCGTGGCGTAGGCGACAATGCGGAAGGGCGGGGGCGCGGGAGTCACGGTCGATTCCGGTGTGGGGGTATTGGTTGCGCGGGGCGCGGGAGAAGAGGTCGAGGTTGAGCAGGAGGCTAATAGTACAGCGACCAGGCCCAAAAGTAGGAGGAAGCGGGGCATTTTATCCCAACGTCAGATTCAAACGTTCTGCGAGCGAGTTCATGTTGCGCGTGACCAGCGCGTCCAAATCCGCATCCGGGTTTTGGATGAGCTCTGTGGCAAGCGCGCCAAGTTCGACGCCGATTTGATGTTCGATGCGGCGCCAGAGCGCGATGGGACGATAGGAGCGTCCGGTTGAAATGAGTTGGAGCATGACGGGGCGCAGGGCGTGATCGGCGGGAAAGAGTTCGTCGAGCGCGTCGGCGCGGGAGGGGAGGACGGAGGGCCCGCGCGCGAGGTCGAGCATCGTGCTTTTGCGCGCCAGAAATTCGGCGAGTTTGTTGCAGGCTTCGAGTTTATCGGGATAACCCTGCGTGGTGCGCCAGATGACAACGCTGCTGCCGCCCGACCAGGGAATGCTCATCAGGCTTGCCGCGCCAACGTTTTGCATGGCTTGAGGTTTGTTTTGAAGCGCGGCGAGGAAGGAATACGGGTCGGTGACGATGGCCGCGGCTTTGCCGTTGAGGAGCGCGTCCATACATTCGTCCGCGCCGAAGTATTCAGCGTTTGGCATACGGCGCATGAGGGCGAGGAACAATTTGAGACCCGCGAGCGCGGCGGGCGAATTGAACACGACCTGTTTGCCGCGGTTATCCATGATGTGACCGCCCGAACTCCAGATCCACGAAGCCGCCATGTGGACGAAATCGGTGTATGGACTGTCGGTGAAGGGCATGAGCCAGGCGCGTTCGACGGCTTTGAGCGCGTCCAGTTTTTGAACGGTCTGCTCGAATGACTGCGGCGTCGCGAAGGCCGCGCTGTTATGAATCCCCGCTTTGTCGAGCAAGTCTTTGCGATAGGCGACGATATAAGCGTAGGCGCTTAGAGGAATCCCATACGTGGCGCGGTCTCCCTCAGCGGTGACGTTCGCCCACGCCGAATGTACAAACGCCTGCTCGCCGCCGACCTTGGCGACGAGGTTGCGATGAATCGGGATCACGGCATTCATGTTCATCAGGCTGCTGACCCAGGTGGAGCCGACGTGCGAAATATCCGCGCCTTGTCCCTGCGTGGCAATGGCAATCAATTGACTCCAGGCAGTGTCCCATTCCATGCGTTTGAGTTTTACGTCAATGCCTGTTTCGCTTTTGAAATCATCCATCAAACGTTCGATGGCCTGGTAGTCCGCGTCGGCGTCGGGGATTAGGGAGAATTCAATCGCGGTCATGGTCGCCTCATTGCGCCGTTTCTTATCGAGGAAACTGTCTCTGCCATTGTTTTGCGGATCGCGGGCGTGACGGCAAGTCCGCCCGCCTCCATGCCGAGCATCACGGCGCCCAACACGGGCGGCACGGTGAGCCGCGTGAGCCGCGCTTTGGGCGCGAGCGCGTGAATGGTCTCACGCATGGGGCTGATCAGCGCATCGCCGCCTTTGAACATACTGCCGGTCATCACAACGTCAAAGGATAAATTCTCGAATTCCAACTGTCTTATCACGGCGTTTACCATTTCGCCGAGTTCGCATCCCGCCCAGTGGATCAAGCCGCGCGCCACCTCGTCGCCCGCCTCCGCCACTCGAAAGACGAGCGGCGCGGCATCGGCGCCGATTTGATATTGATTCGTGGTGTAGCCGTGAATCAAATCTTCCAAATCCTTTGCGCCCACATAGTCAATCAACGCCTCGGCGAGTTTGGTTTTGGGTCCGCGCCTGCTCCACGCGTATCCGACGAGTTGCATACAGCGATGCATCAACTCCGCTCCGCCCGCGCCTTCGCCCATTGTCACGCCGTGACCCGTCACGCGCCCTTCGCGTTTGTGTTTCCTGTCCCAGCCGCGGCAATTTGTGCCGGTGCCTGAGACGACGACCACGCCCCAGCCTTCCTCCGATCCGGCGACGAGTCCCGGAACTGTATCGTTGACGAATTTATACGGCGCGCGCAGTCCGAGACGTTCGATGGTCTTTGCCGTATCTTTATATTCGGACGCCCAATCGAATCCCGCGACGCCGAAGCCTGCTCCCGTTATAGCGGCTTTGTCCAGGCTTGAGGCTTTGAGCGCCTGTTCCAATCCGCTCTGCATGGAATGGAACATGCCGTCGTAGCCGATATTTTCATGGTTGCCGGGCCCGCTTTCGCCGAAGCCGAGCGCGGCGCCGTTTTCATCGGCGATGAGGGTGTGTGTTTTGGATGCGCCGAGGTCGGCGCCGAGGAAGTATCGCATGGTTTGTGTAATGGCGCATGTTTAGTATTGCGCGTTGCGTGGCGCGTTGCGCGGCAATAAAAAGGGCGACCAGTCGGGTCGCCCCTTTTCGTCGGGTTAGTTCCAGAATTGAGGCAGATGCTCTTTGTGGATTTCCAGCATGTCGTCGAGTACTGCCTGGACTTTGTCCGCTTTGGGTCCAATGGGATGTACGAGCAATGCCTGATACGCGGCGTTACGGTCGCCGTGGACTGCGGCTTCGACGGTCAATAATTCGTACGCCTTGACCGCCGCGATCAAACCGAATTGCGATTGCGGCAACGGCTCGGTGGGTATGGGCGTGATGCCGCTCTTTTTCACAGTGGATGGAATCTCCAATACCCATTCGGCGGGCCACTCTTTGACCGCGCCGTTATTCTTGATGTTAACGACGTGCGTCTCGCCCAGATCGTTGTAGTGCGCGTTGAGGAGTTGTGTGGCGACCGTCGAGTAGTACGCGCCGCCGCGTTTCATCAAGTCTGCGGGCGGTTCGTTGAGGTGCGGGTCGGCGTAGTCGCGCAATAAATCCTTTTCGATTTCAATCACCGCCTCCGCGCGCGAGGGGGGCCACTTCTCCTGTTCCTTCAATTTCTTATCGGTGTGATAGAAATACTGCAAATAATAATTCGGCATCATCCGCAAGACTTCAATCGTACGCGGGTCCCATTCGGGATTTTCTTCCTGTTTGAGTTCTTCGATGAACCCCTGAATGACCTGGGGCCACACGTCCTCGCCCTCGATGGTGAAACCGCGATGCCATGAAAGATGATTCAGCCCGAGTGTTTTCAACTCAGTATGATCTGGGTCAATCTTTTTGCCGGTCGCTTTTTCCAGGTCTTCGATGATTCCCATTTTGGTTGTGATGGGAACGTTGCACACGCCCACCGCCGGAACATCCGGCGTGTATTGGCTCAATGCTTGAGTGACAAGACCGGCGGGATTTGTAAAATTAACCAACATCGTCCCAGGCCTGGCGACTTCCTTGATATCTTTGGCTATGCTTAGAATCACGGGAATGGTACGAAGGGCTTTTGCCATCCCGCCGATGCCGGTTGTCTCCTGTCCGATCAGCCCGTGACGCAAGCCGAGGTATTCGTCGCGGCGCCGCGCCTCCATGTGTCCGACGCGCAGTTGCGTCGTCACGTAGGAAGCGTCAGTCACCGCCTCGCGTTGATTGGAGGAGAGAACGACTTTGAACGGCGAGCCTTTCGCTTCGACCATGCGTTGGGCGAATCCGCCGACGATCTTTAATCGCTCCTCGTCAATATCCATCAACCAGAGTTCATCGAGCGGAAATTGTTTCAGCCGCGCGAGGAAGCCGTTGACGAGTTCGGGAGTATAGGTCGAGCCGCCTCCGATCACCGCGACTTTGAGCATGTTATTTTTCAACGCCCGTGACGACGATGCCCTGCACGAAGAAGCGCTGGGCGACGATAAACAGAATCAACGGGGCAACGAGAGCCATCATCGCTCCGGCCTGAATCAACTGGGGCTGTTGCCCGTAAATGCCGTTGAAGGTCGAGAGCGCCACCGAGATGGGCCACTTGTCGCGCGCGGTCGAGAGATAGATCAACGGGCCGAAGTAATCGTTCCAGGCAAAAACAATGTGGAAGACGGTCACCGCCATCAATGCCGGGTAGGACTGCGGGATAATAACCCGCCATAGAACCGTCAGCGGACCAGCGCCGTCAATCATGGCGGCTTCGTCCAGTTCACGCGGCAGGGTTAGAAAATATTGTCGAAGCAGGAAGACATCGTAGGCATTGGCAAAGAAAGACGGAACGACCAGTGGAAGCCATGTGCCAAGCCAGCCGATCTTCTGGAAGAAGGTATAGGTTGGGATAATGGTCACCGCGCCGGGCAGGAAAATGGTGGCGATCAACACAATGAACAGGAAATCGCGCCCGGGGAAGCGGAAGCGCGCGAATCCAAAGGCGACCAGCGTGCATGAGATCAATACGCCGATCTCGGTCATGATCGCGTAATAGGTGGTATTCCACATCAGGCGCGGATAGTCAATTGTGTCTATCACTTCGGTATAATTTTGCCACTGCAA
>Ga0247727_10019335_pt1 | contig 10566 bp, 7 predicted proteins | sample WisWelCaveWW1625_FD_202498 | JGI IMG/M metagenome (GOLD analysis project Ga0247727, IMG submission 202498) | Biofilm microbial communities from Wishing Well Cave, Virginia, United States - WW16-25 | ecosystem: Environmental > Aquatic > Deep subsurface > Groundwater > Cave microbial mat | place...
GAAAATGTAGTGGCACAAATTAAAACTGCGTCTATAACTGCCTAATTTAATTGCAATAACGCGCCGCGTTGTGTCAAACTCGGGACTTGCTGACAATGAAATTGATCGGCTCGGCCAACTTTATTCACAAATGCTAGGAGATCTACCTAGTTATCGGGAAAGTGATTTGCACCACAGCTTAGATGTTGAAGCTTATCAATATAAACCACAGGGCATAGACCCATCAAATTTGTCGCGAGTTCGTAATCTCGCTACAAGTCCGGCTAAATCACCTGACTTCAACACTGTTGATAATAACAGCCCAGAACGTTGGGTGAAAACTTTGACCAATTGTTTCTACGTTAGCGAAGGTAGCAACACTGATCATAATAATACAATAACGGATGCTGAAGCAGAGCGCATTGCCTCTGTCTTCCGTAATGCCTATAGAAGCTGTTATGACACATCTACTTTAGATAGCTTGATCCAACAACGGCTGCAAAATGGCAAAATTAAGACCTGGAATTATAACAAGGTAATGGAATATTTAGAGCGATTAAACTAGATAACGATAGCCTTGTAAACGGAGTGCCAACGGGTGGTTGTTTACAAGGCTACTATCTGTAATGAAAATATAGACAAGGTTGATTTCCTAATCCCCGTTCAATACCTCCCCATCCCATCGGTCCTGTGCCTTTGTCTATAAAACGACAATCTGGATAATTGACTAATTTTAATAATTATGAAAAAATATCCGGATAAATTTCATTATGAAGAAAATATTACAAAGGCACTTGCAACTCAATTTAGCCGCCAAACGCTCAGCTTTTCTCTGGGGCCCAAGACGGGTTGGTAAAAGTTATTGGCTACGACATACCTATCCCGACTACCCCAAGATTGATCTATTGCAGAGTGACGTTTTTCTGGACTATTCAGCGCGGCCGGCTTTATTGCGCGAGCGTCTTATTAAAGCAGCAAAACCCATCATCATTGACGAAATACAAAAAATCCCCATGTTGTTGGACGAGGTGCATTGGCTTATCGAAAACCGTGGTATATCCTTTATTCTCACGGGCTCTTCGGCCAGAAAACTCAAACGCGGTCAAGCCAATTTGCTTGCTGGTAGGGCCTTACGCTACGAAATGACACCGCTCACCTACCTTGAGGTAACGGGGTTTGACATCGAAGATGTCATGATTTCTGGGATGTTGCCGCCGTTTTATTTATCTGATGACCCACACCAAGAACTGCGCTCTTATGTCGGCGACTATCTTCGTGAAGAAATCATTGCTGAGGCGAGGATTCAAAATATTCCAAGCTTTTCCGATTTTTTACGACTCGCGGCACTGACGTCGGGTGAATTGATCAATTATACCAATATAGGTCGCGAAGCAGGTATTAAAACTAAAATTGTTCGGGAATATTTTCAGATTTTAGAGGACACCTTGCTGGGGTTTCGCATTTCGCCGTGGTCAAAGAAACAAAATCGACGCATGATTGAAACCGACAAATTCTATTTGTTTGACGTAGGTTTGAGCAATTTTTTGATTCAGCGCCAACCTAAAATGGGTACTCCCGAATTTGGAAAATCATTTGAACACTTTGTTTTAATGGAACTTCGCGCTTACAAGGCCTACAAACTGCCTGACCTTACGATCTCATTTTGGCGCACCACGACGGGCCTAGAAGTTGATTTTATTTTGGGTGATATGCAAACAGCCATCGAAATTAAGGCATCCAAACGCGTTCACGAAACCGATTTAAAAATACTTAAAATTCTTAAACAAGAATACCGTGTGAAAAAAGCAATCCTTGTTTGTTTTGAAACCATGCCAAGACAGATTGATGCAATTGACATTTTACCGTGGAAAATATTTATCGAAAAATTATGGCGAGGGGAATTGGTTTCCTAGTCTCGTCGCAACCCACCTTTTGACGATTTACCCAGAAGCCAGGGATGTTGTCCCCACTCAAGTCCTACCCAGCCAACCGTACCGGTACCGCGCAGGGTGCCAGTGCCTTCAGGATTACGTTGCACGCGTATGTAAACACTTAGCCACTCCTTGTCTTCGGTTAAAAAGCGTAAACCCAAATCGACATTTGGACCGAGTACCGGGCCCATTTCATTGTTAAAGCCACCACGGTGGCGCAAATATTGGTCTTGAGTGGAAATTTTTGCCATGCCCAGATTGACCTGTGTAAAAATACGCGTGTGGCTGAGGGGTTGTACTTCAGCTTTCGCCGTGGTTTCGGCCTTGATTTGGTTGATGCCAAGACCAAGCGGCGCAAACTGCCCGTGGCTACCTAGACTCCATGAACTAAATAAATGTTTTTTACGCGACGGCAGGACCCATTCTGTTCGTCCCCCTAATCCCAAGGTGGTACCAAACAAGGAACGCTTGGGATATTGATCGGGTAAACCATTGCCGAGGGTCCTGCCTTCAACCATGGGCAATTCATGAACAAAATTTTGTAAGTTGCCACCGCCTAAATCGCCGCGGTAAAAAGCATCCAAATATTGTTCAGCTATAAAATGTAGATTGCGCAAAATCGGCGTATGAATTTCAGACTGTATATATAATTTACCAACATCCCACCGTGCCATACCGCCACCAACGTCTTCGGTAAATATGGTATGTCTTACCCCTGCACGCAATTCGTTATGAAGATTTTCAACGCCCAACAAACTACCAAAACCGAAATCATGCCAAACCGAATAGACCTCGATATCACTGGTCATGCCACGGTCGTTTCCTGGACGCGTTGGCACTAGGTAGTCATTACCAATCATCATTCCTAAACTCCACGGCGATACAGCATGCGCTGGCTGTTTAACGACAGACAGTGGTGGATGTAGTGGAAATGGCGAAAACTGTTGCGGCAAGTCTTCTGACATGGATGCGTCGCTCTCTTGCCCTGATAATGTCATTAACATGGCGACCATTAAAAACATTGTAGGACCTCGATTGTGGTGTCGTAATATTTATTATAAATAAATTATTCTTATTTGTATCCAAGTTTTGTAAAGTTGAATTGATGGCAGTGTATGAATGTATCATGATATGTAAGTTTCATTACCGAATAAATAAGTCGGCACCATTTTTGCAATATTTAGAGAGTGGACCGAACAAAGCCAATGGCGCCTGCCATGATCATGCTTATGGCACTGTCAATTTTTTGTTTGTGCAAAGACCTATGGGCACAAACCGATCCAACGCGTAATTTTCCGGTCGAGCGTTTTCGTTTGAGTCTTGACCGTGAAGGCATTTTTCAAGTGGAATGGGGTGCGACACCGACGCATTTGAGCTTCAATACCGCGCTATGGATTGGCCTGCAAAATGAACCCCTGGTGGTTGTTGGCACATTGTCAGATAGCAATACAACAGAACGAGTCGGTGCTCTCGTGCAACAGCGCATTGGCGGCAGTTTTGTCAGTTCCTTAGGATTGTTTGACCGTTTTCAAATTGCCTTGGAATTGCCACTGATTTTACAACAAACAGAAAACCCCGGCCCTGTAGCTACAGGTGAAACGTTTAGCACTCAAGGTATCGGCAACCTACGTCTGGTCGGAAAATTACAAGTTCTTAAACAGGAACATCATGGTATTGATGCCGCAATTCTACCGACGATTCATTTGCCAAGCCGTTCTGCCAACGACTACTTCGGTGACGACGCCATGACCTACGCACCTGAAATGGCTGCTTCCAGACGATTTGGCAGTTGGCGTCTGGCCGTAAATGTTGGTTATTTGCTGCGTCCAAAAAAACAAGTTTTTGACTTGATGATTGACGACGAAGTGTTTGTACGCATCGGCAGTGGTATGCGTTTGGGTAGTGCTACAAAGCCCCTTGAAATTAATATCACAGCGTCTCTCAATAGCGCAGCCAATAAACCGTTTCAAAACGCCAATCAGAATTATATCGAATTATTAGCAGGTTGCGAATACAGCGTTAATACATGGGTGGCGCTCTTTGCTGCCGGCAGCATGGGGTTTGGCAGTGGTTTTGGTGCACCCGAATGGCGCGTTGTTTCTGGATTAAAATTTGGTCGTCTCGCTCCATCTGACCGCGACCGTGATGGTATTTACGATGTCGATGACGTCTGTGCCGATGAACCCGAAGACAGAGACGGCTTTGCAGATACCGACGGTTGTTCGGAAGATGATAATGACCAAGACGGTATCCAAGATACCTTGGACCAATGCCCCAATGAACCAGAAAACATTAACCAAGTTGATGACAACGATGGTTGTCCGGAACTTGACCAAGACAGTGATGGCGTATGGGGTTCTTATGACGCATGTCCCGAGCAAGCAGGACCCGAGGACAATAACGGCTGCCCAATTCCTGACCAAGACCAGGATGGCATTGCCGATGACCAAGATATTTGTGCTGACGTTCCTGGAAGTGCGTCATTTGAAGGTTGTCCTGATGCGAAAACCTTACAAATAAAAATCGGTGATGTCACGATTGTCAAAGACGCTGCATACAATACATCCGTTGGCGACCCCAACATCCAAGTATCTAAAGAACTCACGCTAGAAGTACAAAACGCCGCAATCAATGCCGGTAAGTTACTAAGAAAAATTCGTTTTAATTTTGCCAATGCCGGTATCAAACGCAGCTCTTATAAAACCATTGATGCAATTGGCAACATTCTAAAAACGTATCCTGAAATGAAAATTCATTTGAACGCCTATACCTGTTCTATTGGTTCGGCGCAGTTTAACTTACGGTTGTCATCGGCGCGTGCCAAAAATGTCAAAAAAATGCTGACCGAGCGTGGCGGTGCACATCCTGAACAAATTGAGGTGCAATCCTTTGGTGAAGAAAAACCAGTAGCCACCAACAAAACCGCAAAAGGTCGTGCAGCCAATCGTCGTGTCGAAATCATCGTTGAAAAACGTCAGCAAGTTTCCGCCAAGTAAGCGGAAATATTTCCTCGATTTTTTTCATGAAAGGAAAGTATTCCGTTACTACGTGGCAGATTTAGCCAGCGTTGACACATAACGACGTGGCATACAAATTGCACTGTTGTAAACTGATGAAAATAGCTGCTTACAGTTTATGTTTTATGTTTATTGTACAACTCATAACAAGCGCAGGTTATGCAGCACCTTTTGCGTATGTTATTGCAGACGACAGTAATGAACTCATATTTATCGATTTAGCAACCGATACGATTATTGATAGAAGAAGTATCAGCGAACCAGAGAGCTTGGCGATTCATCCTGATGGCTCCAAACTGTATGTGGTAAGCGAAAGTATTGCTGCTGTGCGGGTTTTTAATGCAACCACCCACGCCGTCATCACCAACATCCCGTTTACAACCGGAGAAGATCCAGGAGTTTTTACGACACCAGATGGTCAACGTGTGATTGCCACCAATGAGGATAACAACTGCATTACCATTATCAATGCTAGTACGAATACTGTGATTACAACCCTGGTGGTTGGCAGCGGGCCTCACAATGGTACAGCGTCATTGGACAGTCAGTTTGCCTATATTCCAAACGGCGGCAGTGGCACGGTTTCAGTGGTCAATCTCACGAGCAATAGTGTTGTTAAAACTATTACAGTGGGTAACTCGCCACGTAATGCAGCAACTACTAAAGATGGAGCATTTATTTACGTAAACAATTTGGGAAGTGGGACGGTTTCCGTCATTGATACCACAACCAACACCGTATCTAATACCATTACTGTAGGCAGTGCTCCGCGTGGTTTGGCCATGTCATCCACGAGTGATCGTGCGTGTATTGCTAATCATTCGTCGAATACGATTAGTGTCGTGAATACAAAAACTCACGCCGTGTTGGCTACCGTTCCGGTATTATCAAGACCCCTTGGCTGTTCATTTACACCTGACGACCAAAAAATATATGTGGTCTATCGGGTCAACAATGCCCCCATGACCGTGATCAATGCCAATACCTACACGGTGAGTTATTCATTTAACACGGGAGCAGATGAACACAGCAACGAAACAAGTTTTATTTCCTATGGCCCAAACAGTGCTCCAGATGCCGTTAGCGACAATGCTCTGACCCATGAAGATACTGCAGTTGTCGTGAATGTTGTTACTAACGATACCGACGCCAATGGCGATCCCTTAACCATTACGGCCGTAACTCAACCTGCAAATGGTAGTGTTGTAAACAATGGCACATCTGTGACGTTTACGCCCACTTCAAACTTCAACGGTTCTACGTCTTTTACTTATACGGTGAGTGATGGTCGTGGGGGGAGTGATACTGCTACTGTGAATGTTACGGTAAGCGCCGTTGACGACACTCCCACTGCTAATGATGATGCCGCGACAACCCATGAGGATACAAGTACAAGCATTTTCGTACTTAGCAATGACACAGATATTGAAGGTGATCCTTTAACCATCACCTCTGTGATCCAGCCTGCAAATGGTATTGTCATTAACAGTGGCACGAGTCTCATTTACAGCCCAAACCCCAATTTTTTCGGTAGCGATAGTTTTTCTTATACAAACGATGTTGCAGAAACAGTACCAGCAACCGTAACGATTACGATAACGCCTGTTGATGATGCACCGATTTTAGGAAGCGATTCTTACAGCACTCAAGAAGACAATGACATAACGCTCACTGTCTTAACCAACGATATCGAAGTTGATGGCGAAACTCTAACGATTACCCAGGTCACCAACCCAGGATTTGGTACAGTCATACAGCAAGGAAGTACGCTGGTTTATACACCTGCCGCTAACTATTCAGGGATTGACAGTTTTACGTATACTGCCGAAGACACTTCGGGAAATCAGGCGACAGCGACGATTACAGTGAATATAAGTAGCCAAAATGACGCGCCCCAGGCAAGCAATGACGATTGGACGACAACGAGCGATAAAAATCTGGCCATGGATTTACTAAACAACGACACCGACGTTGACGGCGACGTCCTCGTCATAGCGTCCTACACCATGCCAACACATGGTTCATTAATTCCACAAGGTACTATGCTCATGTATCAACCACAACTTGGTTTTGTCGGTACAGATACCTTTACCTATACTATTTCTGATAATCAGGGTGGCGAACATACGGCCACTATTACTGTGACGGTCCTTCCGCTTGTCATCACCACAACCGATACCGATTTTGATGGCATTAATGATAACGACGAAATAGCCCTAGGAACCGATCCCAATCGTACCGACACCGATGACGATGGCGTCCTTGACGGCGATGAATTGGCATATAACAGTGATAGCGATAACGACGGCCTTATTAACGCGCGTGACCCTGATTCTGATAATGACGGTCTTTTTGATGGCACAGAGGTTGGTGTCACTCAGCCCCTAGCAGATACTGATTTGTCTCAAGGCCATTTTATACCCGATGCCGATCCTACCACTACCACCAGCCCCGTGGATGCTGATTCCGATAATGGCAGTATTTCAGATGGTGACGAAGACGCCAATCACAACGGTAAAATCGATGACAATGAAACAGATCCAAACAATGGCAATGACGACGTCGCCATTGATGACAATATTAACCCACCGCTTACACCCCAGTTCGAAGCTAACGATTCACAATTTTCAAGTGACAATAGTTCGTCTGCGGCACTCTACAGTGGTTTTGGTGTGGAAGGTGGCGGTTGCCAGACGACATCCACTTCTTCTTTAATGTTGCTCTTGGTTCTGCTGCTGCCACTACCACGAAAAATTCGTCATAGAAGTGCTGCGCTAACCACGTGCATCAATCTTCTTCAAATAACGTGGTCGCGTTCTGACCATCAATTGAATATTGGATTGGGTAAATTGTATCAAGAAAACTTTTGAGCTTCGGGTTCTGATCTAACACCGCAGCATTAAGTCCTACCGGCCTGAGTTTCACAACAGGATTGTCGTGTCCGTAGTAAATGTTAAAGAACATTTTAGTGACATCATCAAACAAAGGCTGGGTCATATTGAATGCCCCACCAAGTAAAAGTGTATCGTAAGCGTCCCGACCCGTTCTTTTGATTCCGTCGCTCGCGAGTGTTATGGTCAATTCCCGTAGGGCGTGATGAAGTGCCGTTTTTTGGTCAAGTGTCAGTGATTCGAATATGAGGTCTGCCAAACTATTGACAATCGTACATTCGATAGACACTTGAACACTTTGCGATTTACCATTATGCGGATCAACATTAACTCCCGGAGCAATCAGAATTGTTAAGCTATCTTTTCCATCGATGGAACGAACAAAGATACCCTGTTTAAGCATTTCTTTGTTGTCCGTATCAATGGTTATTGATCGATACCTCTGGGCGACTTTTTGATAAATATCTTTGTTTGAGATTAACGTCCTGAGCAGGCGTTTTGCCTCCGCTGCATAAGGTCCTTTGATTTCTATTTTTATTGCTTTTTCAGGTGCAAGATTCATCGACCCAATCGCAACAAGACGACATTCTTCTAGACCTTGGGCGTTCGGTGGAAGGGTTGGCTTCGCCGCATAGCGCCCCCAACCTGCACTTCGTGGAATGACGCTATCATTAATTCCCGACTTTGACAGGATGCACTGCGTTATGAACTTGTAACTAGTTGAAATTATTGGAAACAGCACCTTGAAATACCCCTGTTTTTAAATAAACGTAGTGAACAAAATTGACGAAAAAGTACTTATTTTATATGATTTATGTTGATTTAATGTAAAGAACATGATCCAGTCTCCTCATGTTCATCAAAATCACCAAAAATTCTGCAGGGCACTCCTACTATCACCTCGTCGAAAGCTATCGCGATAACGGCAAAGTTAAACAACGTACCTTACTTTCTCTTGGTCGGGTCGAAGAAGGAAACTTGGAAAAACTTGCGCATGCTGTTGCGCAACACACTGAACTTCTTTCTATCCTCGACATCGTTAAATCTGTTTCTGTTGACCAAACATTTGTGTTGGGACCTTTGCTTATTTTAGAAAAATTATTCGAACAACTCTCAATTAAAAAAGTGTTAATCAAAATTGCTCAAGCACATCCACGCATTGGTTTTGATTTTGTAAAAATAATCTTTAGCCTCGTTGTCACACGCTTTATGCGACCAAGTTCAAAATTAAATGTCTTTGATGAACAGCTTGGCCAACTGTATCCTGAAATGTTTGAGCACACGATTGAACTGCATCAAATCTATCGTGCTTTGGATTTATTGCAACAACACAAAGAGGATATAGAAAAAGAATTGTATTGGCATGACAGAAATTTATTTAATGCCTCAGTCGATGTGGTTTTATATGATTTAACAACATTGCGATTTGAAAGCACACGTACGGATTTGGGTGAATTGCGCCAGTTTGGCTTCAGCAAAGAAATGCGTACGGATTGCACTCAGGTGGTTTTGGGTTTGTTGGTTGACACAGAAGGAATGCCTTTGGGCTTCGAGGTGTATCCAGGCAATACATTTGAGGGTAAAACATTAAGCAGTATTGTCGAGAAAATGCGCAATAAATTTAAAGTGCGTCGTTTCATTTTTGTAGGCGACCGCGGGTTGTTTAGTAAAACAAATTTAGAAAAGCTAAAAGAAGAACAAGGTGAATTTATTGTTGGCATGCGTTTAGATCATGCGACAGAAATGGAGCAGATGAGTTTCTTTGATAAAAATCTTTTTACTTCTATCAATAAGAAATTGATGTACTACGATACAACATGGCGAACTGACCGTTGTATTGTTACTTGGTCACAAGACCGTGCTGAACGTGATAAAAAAGTTCGTGATAATATTATTGAAAAAATCAAAAAGAAACTCTCCAAGAAAAAGATAAAAACCAAAGAGTTTGTATCGAATCAAAATTATCGTCGTTTTGTAAAGGGCCTTGATGCCAACGAACAACCAGCATTAAACGAAGACGCCATCAAAGAAGCGGCTACCCGTGATGGCTTCTTTGCAATTCTCACAAATGTCGCCGATAAAAAAGCGTGTGAACTTGTGGCTCAATACAAAGAGTTGTGGAAGATAGAAGATGCATTTGGTGAGCTCAAGGGAACATTAAAAGCTCGACCTGTTTTTCACTGGACGGATGAACGTATTGTTGGACATTTAACCATGTGTTTCATTGCGCAAGTATGCGAAGCTGCGATGACAAAGGCATTACGAAAGTCAACCGATATACTCAATAGCTTATCTGTCCAGCAAGAAATTATTGATGAACGTCCTTTGACAGCTGCGCTATCCATGCACGAAGTAGGAAATATTCGTGCTATACCAGTTCAAATCAAAAATAAAAAAATATGGGTACGTACAGATATTAGTGGACATGCCGCGAAGTTATTCAAAGCTTTAGGCATTCGTATTCCACCAAAGCTGCTTAAAGCTGTTGACCTTGAAAATGAAAATGTAGTGGCACAAAATAAAACTGCGTCTATAACTGCCTAATTTAATTGCAATAACGCGCCGCGTTGTGTCAAACTCGGGACAAAGTTTATTTCAGCCATTTAAGATACGTTGGCCGCATGAAAAAATGGAGGATATATTTTGTTATCGGACAAAGAGGATAGTAGACCCCTATCGACAAATATCATTAAATAACTTGAAGTTCAGTATTTCAGGTGCGCCGATCCGCTCAAGTGTTGAGTTACG
>Ga0247727_10019336_pt1 | contig 10565 bp, 8 predicted proteins | sample WisWelCaveWW1625_FD_202498 | JGI IMG/M metagenome (GOLD analysis project Ga0247727, IMG submission 202498) | Biofilm microbial communities from Wishing Well Cave, Virginia, United States - WW16-25 | ecosystem: Environmental > Aquatic > Deep subsurface > Groundwater > Cave microbial mat | place...
AACTCGGCGCGGACGTACTCATCCTCTCCAACGCTTGCGGCGGTATGAATCCCCAACACAAAAAAGGGGACATTCTGATTATTGACGACCACATCAACCTGATGGGCGACAATCCACTGCGGGGCGCGAACGATGACCAGCTTGGCCCGCGATTCCCCGATATGTGCCGGCCCTACGATCGCGAACTCATTGAGTCGGCGGACCGCGGCGCCCTCGAAGAGAAAATCAGAGTGCATCGCGGCGTGTACGTGGCCGTGACCGGTCCGAATCTCGAGACCCGCGCCGAGTACCGGTTCCTGCGAGCCATCGGAGCCGATGTCGTTGGAATGTCCACGGTGCCCGAGGTTCTCGTCGGTGTTCACGCGGGAATGCGCATTCTCGGCTTATCCGTCATCACAGACCTCTGCCTGCCCGATGCCTTGAAGCCGGCCGACATTGCCGACATCATTCGCACAGCCAATGAGACTGAGCCGAAGCTGCGGACTATCGTTCGCCGCGTAATCGCCGAGTTGCCGTGAGCACTTCGAACCAATTATTTTCAGATGGACCTGATGATGTTTGAAAAAGTTCCCAGCACGCCTGATCTCGTCACCGGCGAGCACGAAGTTCTTAGATTTTGGCGCAAGACGAATGCCTTCGAGAGTCTGCGCGCGAAGAACGTAGGCCGGCCGAAATGGTCGTTTCTCGACGGCCCCATCACCGCCAATAACCCAATGGGCGTTCACCACGCCTGGGGCCGCACGCTCAAGGACGTGTTCCAACGGTACTTCGCAATGACCGGCCACGACGAGCGGTTTCAGAACGGTTTTGATTGCCAGGGTCTGTGGGTCGAAGTTGAGGTCGAAAAGGAACTGGGAATCGCCTCCAAACGCGACATTGAAAACCTCGTACCTGGCGATCGATTCCGGAGCATCGATAAGTTCGTAACCGCCTGCAAGCAACGTGTGAACAAGTTTGCGCGAAGGCAGACCGAACAATCTATCCGCCTCGGATTCTGGATGGACTGGGATCGCGAAGAGGATTGGCAGAAGCCGCCGGACCAGCGGCGCAGCTACTTCACGATGGCGGAGGAAAACAACTACACGATCTGGATGTTTCTCAAAAAATGCCACAACCGAGGACTGATCTACAAGGCGTACGACTCGATGCCGTGGTGCCCGCGCTGTGCGGTCGGCATCAGCCAAATGGAGATGCACGAGGGCTACGTGTTTGTTGCCCACCGCGCGGTTTTCGTGCGATTTCCGCTGAGGGGCCGGCCGAACGAAAATCTTTTGGTTTGGACCACGACGCCATGGACGCTCACGTCCAACGTGGGCGCGGCCGTGAATCCCGCGTTGACCTATATCAAAGTCAAACACCGCGATCAGTTTTTCTACATCGCCAAAGGGGCACTGGCGTGCAACCGCCTGGAAGAGGATTTCAAACGCGGCAACTGGGTCGATGGAGTTCCAAAACTCAAATCGGTCGGCCAGATCTTCAAAGAAAAAGGCGGCTTCGAAATTGTTGGCGAACTCAAAGGCTCAGAAATGATCGGCTGGACCTACGACGGGCCGTTCGACGAGGTGCCAGCGCAGAACCAGCCATATGGCTATCCGGCGGAAATCGCACACGTGGTTGATCGGCAAAAATGGTCGCCGGCTATTTCGGGAAAAGATGCTCATCGCGTCATTGAGTGGGACATGGTAGGCGAGACTGAAGGCACGGGCATCGTCCATATCGCTCCCGGCTGCGGCAAAGTAGACTTTGAACTCGGGAAGTCGCTTGGTCTGCCGCCGATCGCACCGCTTAATGAAGAAGGAAACTTCCTGCCGGATTTCGGAACGCTCGCAGACAAATCCGCATTCGCTCATGGAACGGTGGACCAGATTCTTGAATCGCTCACGCAAAAGGGACTGCTCCTCGCGGTCGAACGCTATCCGCACAACTACCCGCACTGTTGGCGGTGCAAAACTGAGTTGCTGTTCCGGCTCGTAGACGAATGGTACATCAGCATGGGCCGCGAGGACGATGCGAATTCCTATCGCCGCCAAATCATGCAAGTCACCGAGAACGTGACGTTTCTGCCCGAGTCGATCAACGGCAAGGCCCGCGAATTGGATTGGCTCAAAAACATGGGCGATTGGATGATCTCGAAGAAGCGCTACTGGGGCCTGGCGCTTCCAATCTGGGTGTGCGACAACGAATCGTGCGGCTCGTTCGACGTGATCGGCGATCGCAAGGAGCTTCAATCGCGAGTCGTAGAAGGCTGGGAGAAGTTCGACGGCCATCCGCCGCACCGGCCATGGGTTGATCTCGTGAAGATTCGCTGCGCGAAATGCGGCGGCGTTTCCAGTCGTATCACCGACGTAGGCAACCCTTGGCTCGATGCCGGCATCGTGCCGTACTCGACGATGCGCTACAACACAGACCGCGCGTACTGGGCCGACTGGTTCCCGGCCGATTTCATCACCGAGTGCTTCCCCGGCCAGTTCCGCAACTGGTTCTACGCGATTCTCGCGATGAGCACGATGATGGAAAACCGCGCCCCGTTCCGCGTGCTACTCGGTCACGCCCTCGTGCGCGACGAACACGGCGAGGAGATGCACAAGTCCAAGGGCAACGCCATTTGGTTCGACGATGCCGCCGAGAAAATGGGCGTCGACGTGATGCGATGGCTTTACTGCCGACAGAATCCGACGCAAAATCTCAACTTCGGATACACTCCCGGGCGCGAAGTCGAGCGACAAGTCTTCAACACGCTTTGGAACTGCTACGCCTTTTTCGTGAACTACGCGAGGCTTGACGAGTTTGCCCCGGCTGCTCCAACGGTCCGCGTGACCGATCGACCCGAGATCGACCGTTGGATTCTGTCGAACCTGCAACTGCTGGTTCAGACTGCCCGCAAGAACTTCGAGTCATTCAATACGTCGGGCGCCGTGCGCGCGGCGGAAGAATTCATCGAAGACCTTTCCAACTGGTACATCCGCCGCAACCGACGGCGGTTCTGGCGCTCGCGCGGCGAAGACGACCGCGACAAACTCGCCGCATACCAGACGCTGTACGAAGTGCTCCTCACACTGTGCAAATTACTAGCGCCGGTCATCCCGTTTCTTACTGAGCGCGTGTTTCAGAATCTGCAGGCATCAAGCGGCACTGGTCAGTCGCCGAGCGTTCACCACTGCGATTACCCGGAAGTGAAGGCAGAGTTAATCGATGAGACGCTCAGTTTTCAGATGCAGGTAATCAAACAGATTGTGACAGTTGGCCACGCACTGCGAGAACAGGCAGGCCAACGTGTTCGCCAGCCACTCGCCGAGATTCGATTGGCCATCGGCCTTTGCGGCCCGGAATATCGAACGGCCATCGAACGAATGCAGTCGCTAGTCATGGAAGAACTGAACATTAAGCGACTCGTGACCGTGGACAATTTGGGTGACTTGACCTCGGTGGCAGCCAAGCCGAACTTCGCCACCTTGGGCCCGCGTTACGGCAAAGACGTGCAAAAACTCGCCGCAGCACTGGCCAAGTCGCCATCCGAGCTCCTTCGCAAACTTCAGGCGGGTAAGACAATAACCCTTGAAGGCGACACTCAACAATTCACGATCAGCCCGGCTGATGTGGCAATCCAAATAGGCACTCAGGCTGGATGGGTCGTTGGCGAATCGGGTTGCGTACAGATCGCAATCAATGCCGCCATCTCACCAGAATTGCGTCGTGAGGGCCTTGCTCGTGATGTAGTGCGCCAGATCCAGCAGCTTCGCAAAGATGTAGGCCTGAACATCGAGGACCGTATCGAAGTCACATACGATACTGACGATGGCGAAATCTCCCAGGCGATTGAAGAATGGATCACTTTCATCATGGCAGAAACTCTCTGCGACCGACTCGCAGCAGGCGCTGTTGCGGACGATGCGAAAAAGGTAAGCTTAGGCAAGTCAACGATTCTCCTTACACTTCGCAGGAAGTAGGAGCGTGATCCCGCGAGTTATCCGCGGTTGGTCCGACCGACATGCACGACCCCATCCGACTTGCGGTTCTGATTTCCGGCGGCGGCACGACGCTTCAGAATTTCATTGACCGCATCGCCAACGGTCAAATGCGGGCCGAGATCGCCGTTGTCATCTCGTCGAATCCCAAATCGTACGGCCTAACTCGGGCACGGAACTCTGGGCTGTCGACCGAGACTATTCGTCGCGAGGAGTTTGAATCGGTGGCGGCATTCAGCAAAGCCGTTTTCGATCGCTGTAGCGACGTTGATGTGGACTTGATCGCTCTCAGTGGGTTCCTGAAGCTTCTCAAGATTCCCGCTAACTTTGCAGGTCGCGTGATGAACATTCACCCGGCGCTGCTCCCCGCGTTTGGCGGCAAGGGGATGTACGGCCACCACGTCCACGAGGCGGTGCTGGCGTCTGGTGTCCGAGTCAGTGGGTGTACCGTTCATTTCGTTGACGATCAGTTCGATCATGGGCCAATTATCCTGCAACGAACCGTCCCCGTGCTCGACGACGACACGCCCGAATCATTGGCGGCTCGAGTGTTTCAGCTAGAATGTGAAACTTATCCAGAGGCAGTTCGACTCTTTGCCGCCGGTCGGCTGAAAACTACGGCGGACCATTCGATCGCAAAGGCACCATAGCCTCAATGTTAGGTTTTACCGGAGCATCCCTTCCATTTTGCCGATATTGAATCAGGACTGCTGGAATTCCAAGCAGTCATGGCGGGAGCGGGCATTACCCGGAATGAAGCGACTGGGTTTCTCACCTTGGCACTCTAAGAAGCATTTGCTAAACTCCCGCCCCTCTTGGGCCAGTATTTTTGTGGTTTCCGAGCGTAACATTTTCAGCACATTGATGTTGCGGACGGAACTGAAAAGGCAAGTTTGAGTTGTTCTGGACTGAGTCTTCATATCCAACATAACCAGTGACGTACAAGTGGATTGGTCCAACGGATCTGGACCGACAGGAACAGAGGCTCTCGGGCTAGCCATGGAAGGAGGCCACATGAGCACGGGCGAGAAGCAGCAAGTTCGGATGCATATCCGGTGGATGATTCGCAGAGATATGCCTGAAGTGCTGCGGATGGAACAGAGTAGCCACGAATATCCTTGGTGCGAGGAAGATTTTCTCAGGTGTCTTCGCCAGCGAAATTGCATCGGGATGGTAGCAGAGTTAGGCGAAAAAGTGGTTGGCTTCATGATTTATGAACTTCACAAGACCAAGCTGCACATCTTGAATTTCGCGGTACACCCGGACCATCGGCGGATGGGTGTGGGGTGCCAGATGGCTGAAAAGCTCATTAGCAAGCTTTCGAGCCATCGCCGGACGAAAATTGTAGTTGAGGTCCGAGAGACAAACCTTGACGCACAATTGTTTTTCCGCTCAGCGGGGTTCCGCGCTAGCGGTGTTTCTCGCGAGTTTTACCCCGATTCGGGTGAGGATGCTTATGTAATGGAATTCCGGCTCTCACTGTCAGAGGAAGAGGTTACGGCGCTGACGACGAATCGAATCAGCCCTCACCTGAGTTCTTAGTGCTTTCTGGCTCAGAAATCCGTGACAAAATTTACCTAACGCTCGCCGCAACATGAAATGCGGCGAGCGTTTACATTTCATGCCAAGAGTACAATTCTCGAATCGATAGCAGATGAGTCTGAGATCGCCAGTAGTGATGGTGTTTTCGGCTCCACCAATCGTAACAACCCATTAGCTATTAGTAGGTTGCGAACTGATTCTCGCAACGAGCCTCTTCTCTAGGAGTCTGTCCGAGAATTCGTTTTTTGCCCCAATATGTGGCAGTCGCTCACACGGCATACCCCTACATTTTGGGGTGAGATGCCAATTCTCGGACGGACTCCTAGCTTGCAGCAGATTGGCACCAAATGTACGATGAACCCCTTACAGTCTGTGTTTTGAGGGTTCCAAACGGATACCCCAGGAATGGGATACGACCCAACGGCCCCGATCATAGTCCAGAGCGACCGATCCATTTTGGTCGAGGTGGACAACCCACGCTATGCCGAAGCCCGAGACGCCCTTGCGCCGTTTGCCGAACTGGAAAAAAGCCCAGAACATATCCACACGTACCGCCTAACCCCCCTGTCGTTGTGGAATGCGGCGGCTTCAGGGGTCAAGTCAGATGAAGTCATCGAGGCCCTCACCCGATTATCCAAGTTTCCCATCCCGCAGAATCTGATCACCGATGTCCGCGACATTATCTCGCGGTACGGACGTGTCACACTTTCAAAATCGGCAGACGGCCTCATTCTTCAATGTTCCGATGGCTCATTGCTTGAAGAATTGGCTCGTCAGAAGGGTGTGCGGGACTACCTCGGTCTTCGATTGGATGCGACGACTTGCCAGGTCGAGGAGCGGTTTCGCGGCGTTCTCAAGCAAGCGTTGATCGGAATCGGGTACCCCGCCGAGGACCTTGCAGGATACGTTGCGGGTGCGGACCTCCCTATCGGGTTGAATTCGATTGCTCGTTCGGGCCTGCCGTTCATCGTTCGAGATTATCAGCAAAACGCCGTGGCTGCATTCCATGCAGGAGGCGATGTCCGGGGCGGGAGCGGTGTCATTGTGCTGCCGTGTGGCGCCGGAAAGACAATTGTGGGAATGGCGGCCATGGCTGCCTTACAGAAATCGACGCTCGTCCTGACCACAAGTCAGACGGCTGTTCGCCAGTGGCACAACGAAATCCTGGACAAATCCGATCTCGCGGATGAACTGATTGGCGAATACACAGGTTCCTCCAAGGAGATTCGACCCGTAACAATTGCGACTTACCAGATTGTCACTTACCGGCCATCCAAGGCTGACGAGTTCCCACATTTCTCAATTTTCAACGAGCGCGACTGGGGGCTGATCATCTACGACGAAGTCCACCTGCTGCCTGCTCCCGTGTTTCGCATCACGGCCCAGATTCAGGCGCGGCGGCGACTTGGGTTGACGGCAACACTCGTGCGCGAAGACGGCTGCGAGGCGGATGTCTTCAGCCTGATCGGCCCGAAAAAGTACGACCTGCCGTGGCGACTGCTCGAGAGTCAGGGATGGATCGCCGAGGCGGTCTGCACTGAAGTGCGATTATCGCTGCCGCCGGAACATCGCATGGAATACGCCGTGGCCGAGCTGCGTCACAAATTCCGTCTGGCCAGTGAAAACCCCGTCAAAGAAATGCTTGTTGCTCGGCTGCTCGAGCGATTCAATTCGCCGAACGATCGTGTGCTCATTATTGGCCAGTATCTCGATCAGTTAGGCCACTTGCAGCGACTGTTTGATATTCCGTTGATCACGGGTCAAACGCCGCAGGTGGAGCGGAACCGCTTGTACGATCAATTCCGCGAGGGACAGATTCGGCAGCTCATCTTGTCCAAGGTTGGCAACTTCGCCCTCGACCTGCCCGACGCAAATGTACTGATTCAGGTTTCGGGAACGTACGGGTCGCGGCAAGAGGAGGCCCAGCGACTTGGTCGAATCCTGCGGCCCAAGAACGACGGATCATACGCCAGATTTTTCACCCTGGTGACGCGCGACACGCGGGAACATGAGTTTGCCCACAACCGTCAACGGTTCCTGACCGAACAGGGCTACAGTTATGAAATCGTGGACGAGAGCGACCTTACCTTGAATTTGTCCTGCATGCGCCCGGAGACCCACGCTGACGCAATGAATCGACCATCGGGCCTTTCAGCCTGAGAATCTGATTGATTGGCGTTCGGAAGTCTGTTCAAAGAAAAAGACACAGCAACATGTCAAAACAAGGATTGAATTCGAGGCCCGTCGGCCGGTCAAGTGGTGCGGCTCGCATTCCGGTCAAACTGCACCGAAACGTTTCATTGGTGAAGACCAGCGACGCACATTTGGCCGAGGAGCTTTTGGCTCGGAAGAAACTTGCCAGTCTGCTGGCGGGTCGACTGACCGATCATGTCTTGTTGGTTCGTCCCGGCCAAGAGGCGCTGATCGTTGAGGAGTTGCGCAAGATCGGCCAATCCCCGCAGGTGATTCGTGGGGGGAATGCATGAGCATTGCCCACAGCGAAGATCGCGGGAGTGCCGCGTCACCCGGCGTTTATCACGCCACGCTGCTGCAATATTCGCTGCCGGTGCTGCGTGGCATCCGCGACCATTTGGAACTCCGCGTCGCCGCTCGATCTCCCGCACATCTGGTGCGGGCGATTGAAGAATATCTGCGCGATAGCGCGGGCCGCGCGGCGGCTACGTCGGACCTGCCCAAGGAATTGCGACCGGCCCTGGCGTTGTTGCCCTTCATGCCGGTTTCGGGTTGGCGAATTGAAGAAATGCGGGAATTGCTGCGTTATCTGGGATATGTCGCGCCCGAAAAGCCCCTCCGCGCCTTTCTCGGATTGGGACTTTTGGCCCTGCACGCTCCGCAGTGGCGAGTCGAGACCCTGCGGCACTTCGATCTCGCACTCAATGGCTGGGGAGGCGAACAGCTCAGCCTGGTCGCACATCCGGCACTGTCAAATCACGAAATCGGATCGCTCTTCACCTCACCAACGCGGGGCCATCGCCAGATACGCAATACAAAAGAGACCGACGGACTCGAATTCGTACTGCGGGTCGCCGTGCTTTGGCAGCGAATCGGTGAATCGCCGCTGCGACTGACTCAGGATTCGAAGCTATTCAAACGCGGTCAAGAACGGCTTGGCTCTGACGCGGTTCTCAGCAGTCCGATGTTCGACGAGATCGCCCACCTGCAAGATCTCGATCAACTGGCTCTGATCCTGGGGAAACATCTCGGCTTGCTCGTGGTCGATCCGGAAGCCGAATCGCTTCGCGCCCATCTCGGAGCGGCGTGGCAACATGAACTACCGAAACTCCTTCAGGGTCTTTGGCATGAGCTGGTTGCCACTCGCGAATGGTCGGGATGTAAACAAGTCCACGATAACCCCGTCGATTCCCACCGCCTTTGTGCCAAACGCTGGTTAGCGATGCTCCAACTGGCCGCGTTGGAGCCTGATAGCTGGATCGCGCTGGGCGAATTGGATCGTGAACTCAAAGCCCGAGACCCCGAGCGGCCCTCCGATTTTGTTTCGCCCGGCAGCCGGCCGTTTCAAGTCGTAGTAGGTCGAGCGGTTCGTGGCACAACCGTGCCGGAACCGCGACCCGCAATCGCCGATTGGCTGGAATCTTTTTTGCTGGGGGCCATGTATCAGCTCTCCGCGGTTCGAGTGGCCGAGAATCCATCCGATGGCACGCCGCTAGTTCAACTTTCGCCCCTGGGTCGCTGGTTGCTCGGTGTCGGCCCGCAGCCGCCCAGCCCGCCGGTCTATGACAAGCCTCTGTTCGTTCAGCCAAACCACGAAGTTGTGGTTTACCGTCAAGGGCTCAGCCCGGAGTTGATCGGTCAGTTGGCCTCTTTCTGCCGATGGAAGGGGCTGGGTGCCGCGCTCACCTTAGAGCTGACCCCGGAAAGTGTCTATCGCGGCCTGGAACTTGGCCGAACGGCTGAGGAAATGATTGGAATCCTGGAACGGCACAGCCAGCGACCGTTGCCGCCGGCCGTGGTGGATTCGATGCGAACATGGTCGGGCCGGCGCGAGCGCTTGCGGCTGTACAAGCAATGTACCGTCTTGGAATTCGGCTCGGTGGAGGAACTCGATGAAGCCTTGGCTCGCGGCGTGCCCGGCGACCGGCTCAGCGACCGATTGTTGCTCGTCGCCGGCGACGGCAAAATCCCGTTCGATCAGTTTCGCTTGGCCGGCGTGCGCGACTACCGGCAGCCCCCCTCGCTGTGCGTACACACCGCCGAGGACGGCATTACCTGGGAGCTGGAATTGGCCCGCTCCGACCTGCTGGTGGAACACGAGTTGGCCCGCTTCGCCGAACCGGTGGCGGGAAGTAACAGCGATAGCCGGTGTTATCGCATCACACCCGCCTCGCTCGCCGCCGCCGCACGACTCGGGCTGCGTGGCGCGTACCTGCGCGAGTGGTTTCGCCAGCGATCGGGAGCCGAGTTGCCGGCCAGCGTCGAACTCATGCTGGTTGCCTCAGGTCGTGCGCCCGTTGAATTGGCTCGGCTACTCGCACTGCAAACGAGCACACCCGCGGTTGCCGACGGGATCATGCAGCACCCTTTGACTCGCCAGCACGTGCGCCGCCGCATCGGCCCCACCGCTCTGGAGATCCTTCCCAACCACTATGAAGAACTTCGGACGATCCTGCAGGAAATGGGCATCGAAGTCACGGGCGACACGGCCGAACCGCTTGGATGAAATCCGCCGTCGCACATGTCCCAGCCCTTGATTCCTTGAGACTTGGGGAACACAATGCCCTCAGTTTCGAGTGCGTATTCTACGTGCGGCTGGTGGCCCGGACGGCTTTGCGTCCGGGTCGGTGAGCGACAAGAGGCATTCGGCAAAGGATGGGTCGCTCTCTTGCTGCTGCGCAGCCCGGACGCAAATCAGTCCTGGCCATCCGCCATCCACGGTACTGCGTCAGAACTCCTAAGCACCTGTCCAAGAACTGTTCCGTGATTTGGGTCTACTCTGGTAATCTTCCGGCACTCCAAGGAAGGGGGGTGCATTATGGTCACGGAAGGTGTGGTTCACGAGTGTGGTTGTGCGGCGTGTCG
>Ga0247727_10019337_pt1 | contig 10565 bp, 9 predicted proteins | sample WisWelCaveWW1625_FD_202498 | JGI IMG/M metagenome (GOLD analysis project Ga0247727, IMG submission 202498) | Biofilm microbial communities from Wishing Well Cave, Virginia, United States - WW16-25 | ecosystem: Environmental > Aquatic > Deep subsurface > Groundwater > Cave microbial mat | place...
AACCGGCCCTTGTTGAGGCTCGGCGGGTCCTGCAGCGGCTCCAGCCCGTCGAGCAGCAGCAGCACGCGCTCCTTCTGGATGAGCTTGGCCAGCGCGCGCGCCCGCTCCACCGGGTCGCCCGGCAGCGTGCCCGCGTAGCCGAAGTCCCCGAGCGCCTTGGAGATGAACCCGTCGGCGTCGGCGCGCTTCTGCTCGCCCGAGCCTTGCGAGTAGGCCGACCAGCCGTAGATGCGCGCCGCCCCGCCGCCGCCCTCAGCCAGCAGCTCGTTGGCGAAGGTGCGGAGCAGCGCCGACTTCCCCGCCCCGCCCAGCGCATGCAGGACGACGGCGTTGACCTTCTTGGGTGGCCGGCTCGCCCATGCGTCGCGCAGCATCGCCAGCTCGGCGTCGCGGCCGATCAGCCTGTCCGGCGCGCCCGGGATGTCGCCGAACTCCGGCAGCGCGTGCTTTCCGCGGTGGTCGTCTGCTTCTCGCGCTTGCGGCTCGGCCCGCCGGTGACGCGCTCCAATGTCCCGAGGATCTTCTCGATCTGCGCCTGGCGCTGGGTCTCGTCGGCCCAGCCATCGAAGGGATGCAGGTTCGTGCCTCTGACGTATTGCGGCACCACCGACAGCAGCTTCTTGATCCCGAAAGCGTGGTAGGCCTCCGCCTTCACATACTCGGAGCCTGCGGCCTTCGCGGACCAAAGGCAGATCACCATGTTCGAGCGGTTGATCTCGTCGCGCAGCTCGCCCTTCCAGTCATCCTGGTTGAGCTTGCCATCCCAGAACACCTCGTAGCCCGCCGCCTCCAGCGCGGTCACAAGAACCTCGCGTGCGGCGTCGTCCCCACGCTGATAGCTGACGAACACGTCGTAGGACTTGGCCCGGAAAGGATCGGCAGTATGGGTCGGCATGCAATCGAGGTCCCGGCTTGCGACAAATGCGACAAACGAAGAATAGCATCAGTAAGCTGCTATGAAGGCGGATTGATGGAAGGGTCGATGTCTGCCTCGGGTCCGCGACCCTGCCGTGCGCACGACGTTCTGCGGCAGCAAGTCACCGGAAGCGGACCCGGGAGGCTCCCCAAGCGTTGGCCAAGCTTGCCAACCCGTTCAGTTCTCCTTGCCGGCATGCGGGCTCGCTGCAGTGGCGTGCACCAGGGGCTCGCGGCGGCCGGCGCCGTTCGGAACCTGCTGCAGGATTTCCGCAAGGTAGGCCTTGATCGCCTCGATATCGCGCAGGTTGACATCCATCTGGTTGAACGGGATCTCGATGCCGGCCGCGCCCAGCGCCTTGAAGACGGCGACGCGCAACTGCGACTGCACGCCCAGTGCCTGGCTGATGTCGGCCAGCTGCACGCGCAACGAGAAGTCGAGTGTGCTCGCCCCGAAGTTGTCGAACACCGCGGCCGGCGCCGGAGTGCGTAGCACCTGCGGATGCTCCTCCGCGCACTTGAGCAGGATGGCGATGACCTGTTCGGGATCGCACTTGTAGCTGACGCCGACCTTGACGATGATCCGGCCCATGGAGTTGCGGTGCGTCCAGTTGAGCACGCGTCCCGTGATCAGCTCCGAGTTCGGCACGATCAGGCTCGCCCGATCGAAGGTCTCGATCTCGGTTGCCCGCACGCTGATGCGCCGCACGTTGCCCTGCTGCTCGCCGAGCACGATCCAGTCTCCGACCTTGATCGGCCGCTCGATCAGCAGAATGAGCCCGGACACGAAGTTGTTGACGATCGATTGCAGGCCGAAGCCGATGCCGAGCGACAGGGCACCCGCGACGATCGCCAGCGAGGTGATATCGAAGCCGGCATAGGATACCGCCACCAGCGCGGCGAGCGCCGTGCAGGCGTAGCCCGCAACCGTCTCGATGGAATGGGCAATGCCAGGGTCCATGCGCGACTGCAGCAGCCTGTCCCGCAACCAGCGCTGAAACAGCCGCGTTGCGAACAGAAGCGCAATGAACAGTACGATCGCCGCCAGGATGCGCACCAGCGAGATCCTGAACTGTCCCACCTCGATGCCGAACAGCAGCGATTTCAGCCAGTCACGGATATCGGCCCCGGCGAAGCCCCACTGCAGCATCAGGAAGGGCAGGGCGCCGATTGCCAGCGCGAAGGTGAGGGCAAACTCGGTCAGCCGCGCGAGCTGATGGCGGCGCGGCGCGTCGAGGCCGAACCTCTGCTCGAGCAGGTCGCCGACCTGACGGCTGCGCTGCGGCGGCTCACGGGTAAAAGCGCGAATCGCGAGGTAGCCGAGCCAGCCCAGCAGCACCACGATGCCGGTCAGCAGCAGCTGTTGGGCGGCAAAACGCGCGAGCGCCACGTAGCCCAACAGCGCGGCAGCAACGATGCCGACGGCGATGGTCCACAGCGGCAGCTTGAGCCACCGCGGGCGGTGCCGCGAGAACAGCTCGGGCGCCGGCATACCCTGCGGCGAAAACGGCGTGAGCAGCAAGCCGATCAGAAGGGCGGCGAAGGCGATGCTCGAGGCGGCCGATTGGGCGACGCTCAATTCCAATGGGATGTGGAACGCGCGGCTGACCTCCGTCAGAACGCCGTCGAGGGTGTAGACGGCCGTAATGGCGCCGAGCAGCCGGGTGACGCGACGCGCAGGGCGATCGGCGAGCGCCACCAGCCGCCATTGCGACTCGCGCGGCGCCAATACGGCCCCCAGCAGCGCCGAGATTGCGGCAAAGACGAGCACGCCCTTCAGGATTGCGGGAAACAGCCGCGCCCAGGGGTTGTTGGTGTGAAGGAGGTCGAGCGCGTCCAGGCCGCCGTAAAGGAGGAGGCCGGTGGCGAACGCCGGGAGCGCGCGCACCGGTGCAACCCAAAAAGCGGAGACGGCGCGCTCGAAAAACGTAGGCTGGGGTGGCTCCGCCTTGAGCGCCCGCCGGTCCGTCAACCTTCGGGCGACAAGTTTCAGGACGGCAAAGAGTACGAGCACCGCGCCCAGCAGCAGACCAAGCATGGTCTGCTTGTCGTGCGCCTGGCTCCACCAGTGCGCCGCCCAGGCGGTGAACTGATAGTGGACGCTCGACGTGTTGGAAACAACCTCGCGCCAGGCGCCCGGCGTCAGCGGGCTCGACTGCCGCTCCATCAGGTTCTTGGTGAAAAGCGAGTGCCGCAGCACGGTGATGCGCTCGATCAGCTGGCGCGCACGCACCCAGCTCAGCTCGCTCGACCTGATGGCGCCGTCGTAGGCCGCGGCAAGGGCCGTGAGCCTCGCGCGCTCTGCCGCCACTTCGGGCGCCTCCGGGGGGCCATCCTTGACGGGAGCAGGGCCGAGCTTCTCGATCTGGGATTTGACGGCCATCAGCTGCGGCCGAAGCGCCTCTGCCGTCTGCGTCGTGCTGTCGAGCACCTCCTCGACCTTCGTGCGCGAGCGGCTCAGATCCTCCTCGACCTCCGATAGATTCTGCAAAGTCTTTTCAACTTCGGCCAACACCGCAGCCATCCTGCCGAGTGCGGCCGCAACCTCGGCAGGCAGCGCGGATTGGACGGATGCCTGTGGGACCGGCGCCGGCTGCGGGGCTTGCCCTGCGGCGTGCATTGCGCCGCCGAGCTGGACAAGCAGCAGCGCGATGAGAGCGATCCCAAGCGACCTACGGGTTTGGCCCAACGTGCTCATCGGCTGGTTCTGTATGCCCCCAGCGGCCGGAATATGGTCCGCGCCGAGATTCTCCCGAGCTATCGATACAGGCCAACGGCGACCTAGGCCTCCCGCAGGGGAGGCCTACAGCGCTTGGCCGCTCATTCGTTGACGGCTTGCCCGAAGCCACGCGGCTTGCGCGCAAACACCGGCGGGGTCGGTTCCTGGCGCTCGTCTTGAACGCCCGTGAATTCCTGTTGGGGGACGGCAATGCCGGTCTCGATGACGACGTCGACCGGCCCTCCGGTCATGATGAGGTGCTCCACGTCATCGCGGCGGATGAGCACGAGCTTGCGCCGGCCGTCGACGCTCGCCTGCTCCATGACGCCGAGCCGCGGCTCCGGCCGCGGCGGGAACAGCCAGGCGAAGTTGAAACTCGTATCGCCAGTCGTGAAGGCCCGATAGCTCCATAGGCCTGCAAGGATTGCGGCGGCGAGAAGGAGCGCCCAAAAGAGCCCCCAAAAGAGCCAGTCCATGTGCCAGACACCCCTACGAAACCACCTGGGACCCTACCCTGGATGCCTCCAGGGAAGGGCCCGTTTCGGCATCCGCCCCAAGCGTCGCCCGCTCGGCCTGGCGAAAACCGCGCGCATCCTTCATGGCATCTTAACCCTATTGAGGCCTCTCTTGAAGCGCGAACAGCACTCCCCCTCGCGGCGGGCCGCCCTTCGGTCCGTCGCGCCATGAAGTTTGTCACCAAGCGTCTGATCCGTACATGCGTCTAAATTTGGGCCTGATCGTGCAAGGGTTGCAGGCTTCGGTCGCGCAGAATCAGCTAAGATTCAGCGGGATGGCCAGAATCAAGGCACTGTATGAAGCGACGCCGCTTCCTCCGGCCGCACGCGGGACCGGGACAAGCGCTGCGCTCGTTGTCTTCGCGCTGGTGCTCCTGACCGTCGGCGGGCTGGGCGCCACGGCTTTCAGGGCCGGCGGCATCGTTGAGCCCATTGGGCTGGGGCTGCTGGCGCTGCTTGCCGCGGCCGGCGGCTTTCTCGTGTTCGGGCTCATGTCAGGCTTCCTGCGCTTGAGCGAGCGAACGACGGAGGCCGACATCGTCAAAACCGTCACCGACGGCTTGGACAGCGGGCTGCAAATCGTCAACGGAACCGGTGCGGTCCTGTACCGCAACCAGGCCCTGCGGCGTCTCACCGGCACGCGTTCGGGCCGGCACGCCACGCTCGAGGAGCTGTTCGCAGGCGAACCGCAGTCGACGGAGGCCTTCTACCGTCTCAATCGCGCGGCCGAGCGCGGCGAGCCGCGCGAAGAGGAGTTCTATGTGCGGTCGGGCGCGATGGGCGGCAGGGGCGGTTGTTGGCTGCAGGTGTCGGTTCAGCCCTTCCCGGCGCGGTCCGGGCGGGCGCAAGAACGTCGGCTGACACTGTGGCAGGTGCGAGATGTCACGCGCGAGCGCACACGGGAGATCGAAACCGTAGGCGGCCTGAGGTCGACACTCGGGTTCTACGACGACCTTCCGCAGGGCCTGCTGGCCGTGGCGGCCGATGGGCGCATCGCGCACCTCAATGCGACGCTGGCGCAATGGCTGGCATTGCGGCCCGAGGCGGGCAGGGCGCTCTCGCTTGCCCACATCGTGTCGCCGGAGGGCGCCGATTTGATCCGCGCCGCGGGCCGTGGCGGGCGCATCACGCGGTTCGATCTCGATCTGCTGCGCGAAGACGGCCGCGCCGTTCCCGTTCACCTCGTTTGCCGGGGTCATGGGGCGCGCGGCATCCTCTCGATCCTGGCCCTCGACCGCGGCGAGCCCCAGCAAGACAGGGGCCGCGCCTTTGCCGAGGCGCAGACCGACAGGGTCATGCAGGCCGCGCCCTTCGGCATCGCCACTGTCAGCGCCGATGGCCGCATCATCAATGCCAATGCTGCATTCATGCGGATGTTCCTGGCGGAGGATGTCGTCCCCGAGAGCATTGCCGACCTTGTCCCTGCTTCCGACGAGCGCGCGCGGGAAGAGCTCGCCAAGGCGCTGCAGCGCGCCTATTCGGGCCGCACCGTTGCCACCCCGGTGGAGGTATTCATCGGCGCCCAGGGCGAGTTTGCCCGCCACATCTATGTGAGCCCGCTCGGCATGGGGACACGGGCGCGTGAGGGAGCCATCCTCTATGCCATCGACGCCACCGAGCAGAAGGCCCTGGAGCTGAAATTCGCGCATAGCCACAAGATGGAGGCGGTCGGGCAATTGGCCGGCGGCGTGGCGCACGACTTCAACAACGTGCTGACCGCGATCATCGGATTCTCCGATCTGCTGCTGCAGACGCACCGCCCGACGGACCCCGCCTATCGCGACATCATGAACATCAAGAGCAGCGCCCACAAGGCCGCCGGCCTCGTCCGCCAGCTGCTGGCCTACTCGCGGCGGCAGACACTGCAGGCTGAGGTGCTGGAGCTGGGCGAGCTTATCACCGATCTGTCGCCACTCCTGAACAAGTCGCTCGGTGAAAGAATTGTACTCAAAATCCTGCCCGGTCGCGACCAATGGCATGTCAGGGCGGACAAGACGCAGCTTACACAGGTGGTCCTCAATCTGGCGGTGAACGCCAGGGATGCCATGCCGGACGGCGGCGGCCTCACCATCCGCACGCGCAACGTCAGCGAGCGCGAGAGTCTCAAGCTCGCGGGCCTTGGCGTCGCCGCGGGCGAATACCTGCTGGTCGAGGTGGAAGACACCGGAGTCGGCATTCCGCCCGACGTCATCGGCAGGATTTTCGAGCCCTTCTTCACGACCAAGGAGGTGGGCAAGGGCACGGGGCTCGGCCTCTCCACGGTCTACGGCATCGTCAAGCAGACGGGGGGCTATATCTTCGCCGACAGCGAGGTCGGGGGGGGGACCACGTTCCGCATCTACCTGCCGCGCCACATCGTCGAAAGCGAGGACGAGCTTCCTCAGCGTGCCAGGAAACCGGAGGTCACGCGCGACCTTACCGGCGTCGGGCGCGTCCTGCTGGTGGAGGACGAGGACGCGGTGCGCAACTTCGCGGCGCGTGCGCTGTCCCGTCAGGGCTACGAGGTGCTGGAGGCGGGCACCGGCGTGGAGGCGCTCGAGATCATGCAGCGTGAGCAGCGGCCGGTCGATCTTGTCGTCAGCGACGTCATCATGCCGGAAATGGACGGGCCGACGCTGCTCAAGGAACTGCGCAAGACCAAGCCGGACCTCAAGTTCATCTTCGTCTCGGGCTATCCCGACGACGCCTTCAGGAAGAGCCTCGACGACGGCGAGCAATACGCCTTCCTGCCCAAGCCCTTCACCCTGCCGCAGCTCGCCGCCAAGGTGAAGGAGGAGTTGGGGCGATAGGCGACGCCCACGATTTTCCTTGCGACCGTGCCCTCAGGCTGTCGGACGGTACAACGTAGGCCTGCGCTCCTCCGCCAATTCTCTGTGGACATTGCGTCAGCGGAACAAACAGTGTACAAGAGTTGATATCCAGAGTCGCGTTTTGCCTCCATCCGCAACTCGTGAAATAAGGGGCCGTCCCATGGAAAAGCCGCAACTGCGCGTGGTCGAAGGGGGTAGCATGGACAAGCAGAAGGCGCTGGAGGCCGCGCTCGCCCAGATCGAGAAGCTGCACGGCAAGGGCTCGATCATGCGGCTCGGCGCCAACGAGCGTCTGATCGAGGTGGAGGCCATCTCGACGGGATCGCTGGGCCTCGACATTGCGCTCGGCATCGGCGGGCTGCCGCGCGGCCGCGTGGTCGAGATCTATGGCCCGGAGTCTTCCGGCAAGACCACTCTGGCCCTTCAGGTTGTGGCCGAGGCACAGAAGAAGGGCGGTATCGGCGCCTTCATCGACGCCGAGCATGCGCTCGATCCAATTTACGCCAAGAAGCTCGGCGTCAAGGTCGAGGACCTGCTGATTTCACAGCCCGACGACGGCGAGCAGGCCCTCGAGATTGCCGACACGCTGGTGCGCTCTGGCGCCATCGACGTGCTGGTGGTGGATTCGGTGGCGGCGCTCACGCCGAGAGCCGAGCTCGAAGGCGAGATGGGCGACTTGCAGCCCGGCATGCAGGCGCGCCTCATGAGCAAGGCGCTGCGCAAGCTGACGGCCTCGATCTCCAAATCCAAGTGCATGGTGATCTTCATCAACCAGATCCGCATGAAGATCGGCATCATGTTCGGCAACCCGGAGACCACCACCGGCGGCAATGCGCTGAAATTCTACGCCTCCGTGCGGCTCGACATCCGCCGTATCGGCCAGATCAAGGAGCGCGACGAGGTGGTCGGCAACCAGACCCGCGTCAAGGTGGTCAAGAACAAGCTGGCGCCGCCCTTCAAGCAGGTCGAATTCGACATCATGTACGGCGAGGGCATCTCCAAGACCGGCGAGCTGGTCGACCTCGGCGTCAGAGCCGGCATCGTCGAGAAGTCGGGGGCCTGGTTCTCCTACAACGGCGAGCGCATCGGCCAGGGCCGCGAGAACACCAAAGCGTTCTTGAAGGAGCACCCGAAGGTCGCCGCCGAGATCGAGAAGGCGATCCGCCAGAACGCTGGCCTCATCGTCGACAAGATGCTGCAGGCCCCGCCCGAGGGCGAGGAGGCCGGGGACGCCGAGGACGGACCCGACGGCTTCGTGCCCGATTCGTCCGAGGCCGACGCTCCCGGCAAGAAGGGCGCGCGCGCCAAGCGTTGACAGGTATCAGGCGCTCCGGGTCTGACACCATGAGCGAAACCGCCCGAGTCATGGGGATGGCGCCGTTCTGTCTTGCTGAGCTCGAAGCCGCGACGGCATTGGTCCGCACGGTTGCGCGCAAGCCATCGTGCGTCAGGCACGTGCGCGGAGCGATGGATTACAGAAAGCGTTGCCGCTATGCTCGAAGCAAGGCCGAGTGAAGTAGTCCAAGCGGTGCAGCATGACCGTCCGAGTTGCCGTGCCCATCGATGAAGCCAGCCTCGCGCGCGCGCGCGCCGAGGCGCAGGCCCGCGGCCTGAGCGTGGAGACATATCTGGCCGATCTCATCGTGGCGTGGCTGCCGCGCCCGCCCGATTCCGTGGAGAGCGACGTGTCGAGCATCTTCGGCCTGGTCCAGGAGGGTGAGCCTACCGACATTGCCCGAGACAAGGACAAGCTGATTGGCGATGCGGCCTGGCAGGAGTATCGCGAAGAGACAAAGCAGACGTGACGGTCTTCGTCGATAGTTCGGTGTGGTTTTCGGCTGTTTTTGCGAAGGACGCGCGCCACCTGCTGGCCAAGCGAATCCTAAGCGAGAACTCGCCGCTCTTTACATCGGATCACATCGTTGTCGAGACTTGGCTGCTGCTCAAGAACCGTTTCAACCAGGCGACTGCAGAATCGTTCTGCCAAAACATTATGCGCGGGTGGTGCCGCATCGAGATTGCAACTTTCGAAGACTTGCAGGCTACGGAGACAATTCGAGCGGCTTTTCACGACCAGGGATTTTCACTTGTCGACCGCACGAGCTTTGTGATCATGGAGCGGCTCCGCATCGCCCGCGCCGCCTCCTTTGATGATGACTTCTTGGTCTACCGGTATGGGACTAACCGCGACCGGGCGTTCGAGGTGCTACGATGAACGCTGGCCGGAGCGAGATCACCGGCGTGATCCTCGCCGGCGGCCAATCGCGCCGCATGGGCGGCGGCGACAAGGGCCTGCTCGCACTCGCCGGCAAGCCGATGCTGGCACACGTGATCGACAGCCTGGCGCCCCAAGTCGGCCGCATGATCATCAATGCCAACGGCGATCCCGCTCGCTTCGCCGCCTTCGGCCTTCCCGTCGTGGCGGACACGGTCGGCGGCTTTGCCGGCCCGCTGGCGGGGATCCTGGCGGGCATGCGCTGGTCGGCGGCCAACGCACCTGCGGCGCGCTGGATCGCCACGGCGGCCGGCGACGCTCCGCTCCTGCCGCGCGATCTGGTGGCCCGCTTCGTGGAGGCCGCCGCCGACCGGCCGCATGCGGTTGCGCTGGCCCAGTCGGCCGGTGAGCTGCACCCCGTGATCGGGCTGTGGCCGGTTACGCTCGCCGGCGATCTGGAGGCGCAGCTCGCCAGCGGCGTGCGCAAAGTGCTGCACTGGACCGACCGGCATGGTACCGTCCCGGTGGTATTCTCGATGGTGCGCCTGTCCGGTATCGAGATCGACCCTTTCTTCAATGCCAACACACCGCAGGATCTGGACAGGCTGCGCGCCATCCTGGCACAAGCGGCGCAATGAAGCGGACGAGCGCCATCCCGATCATCGGCATTGCCGGCTGGAAGAAATCCGGCAAGACCACCTTGGTGACGCGCCTCATCGCCGAGCTGACAGGCCGCGGCTTCAAGGTGGCGACTGTCAAGCACGCGCACCATGAGTTCCAGATCGATGACGCGGAAACCGACAGCGCCCGCCATCGGCGCGCCGGCGCCGCCCAGGTGGCGATCGTATCCGCCAGGCGCTGGGCAGTGGTCAGCGAGCTCGCGGGCGAGCCTGAGCCGTCTCTGGACCAAGTGATTTCACTTCTCGCGCCCTGCGACCTCATCATCGTCGAGGGCTACAAGGCGGCGCCGATCCCGAAGATCGAGACGCGCCGGCAGGCGGCCGTGCGCTCGACCGCCCTTGCGGATGCTGACCCCAACGTTGTTGCCATCGCGGCCGATCACCCGGTCGACGGGCATCGCGTGCCGGTGTTCTCTCTCGACGACATCGCAGGCATCGCCGGTTTCATCGTCGAGACCGTAGGTGCGGCGGCATCGAGGCGGGCTGCGGCACCCCGGGGCTAGACCGAAGTTCCCAGACCGAGGAGCCGAAAACATCCGCCGCTTCAAGCGGTTGATGCGATCGATACAGTAAGCGCTACTGGGTAGTCGTCCGTGAAGAACTCTGATCTCAGGCTGGTCGGGAATCTGGGCTCGCGCGGAGCGTGTGTGCGAGGAGTGCTGCCAGGGCGATGAGGCAGGCAAAAAATTCCGCCAGCCACGCGAGCAGCCG
>Ga0247727_10019338_pt1 | contig 10564 bp, 8 predicted proteins | sample WisWelCaveWW1625_FD_202498 | JGI IMG/M metagenome (GOLD analysis project Ga0247727, IMG submission 202498) | Biofilm microbial communities from Wishing Well Cave, Virginia, United States - WW16-25 | ecosystem: Environmental > Aquatic > Deep subsurface > Groundwater > Cave microbial mat | place...
TCGCCTCCGCACCCGGAGCCTGCTACGCGGCGCTCGGCGCTTACCGCGGCGGGACTTGCACCCGCTGGTCTGATACAGCACCGGACCCGCCCCCATGGGCGGGTTCGTTCAAGACGCACCATGGCGGATTATACGGAGGTTTGAAAAACCGGCGGCCTTTGGGCTACGATCGAGGTTCCCCGCTTGGGAGATCGTCCAACGGTAGGACACATGGCTCTGGACCATGGAATCGGGGTTCGAATCCCTGTCTCCCAGCCACTCGCTTCTGACGCATCGAGCGGCTGGCCTTCTAGGCACCCCTTCTGAGCCGCATGCGCGACCGACCCGGGCCAACTGCGTATACGACATGGTGAGCTCCGGATCGGAATGCGTGCCCTTAAACCACAACAGGAAGCGCTTTGTAACCCCGCCAGACCCATGATATAGTTCTCGCTGTCTCACACAGCTAGTGCTTCCTGAGCTCGGGGGCGTGCCGCCCTGGTGCTTGTCCCTCCTCCAGAACGACCGGTGGCGTCCGCACTCGTGGCGGCGTTCTGCCGCGAGAGGCGGGAACGGTTGCGCGCGGGCCTCGGGCCCGCGGATGGAGACTCGAGGAGGACTGCGTTGCGGCTCGTCTACATGGTGCTGTCCCTGCTGCCTAGCCTGGCTGTCGTGACCCTCGCGTGGTTCGTGGTCCGCGCGATCTCGGTGCGTGTCGTCTGGCGCGACACGGCGGGTCGCCCGCTGGACGACAAGACGGCCTAGGAGCCCGTCCCGGTAGCGGCCGTTCGCTCAGGGCTTGGCACAGCGCGCAAGCCGCCCTCTGCCTTCCGGCTGAGCCCGGTCGGCTGGGCGCACCGGGAGGGTCGCGGTCGCCTGGCCGCCTATACTCCGCTCGCGTGGGCGCCAAGGACGGGCGTGCGCGGCTTCGAGCGCTCCTGGCCCTCCCTGCCGCGAAGGCGGCGCGTGGCCTGATCGGCTGCACGCTCGTGCGCCGGCTGCGCGGGCGCACACTTGGCGCGCGCATCGTCGAGGCCGAGGCGTACCTGGGTGGCCGTGACCCTGCCGCGCACGTCTATCGTGGGCGGACGCGGCGCACCGCGCCGCTCTTCGGCCCCCCGGGAACCCTCTACGTCTATTTCGTCTACGGCATGCACCACTGCCTCAACGTGGCGGTGGACGGTCCCGACACGGCCGGCTGCGTGCTGATCCGGGCGGCCGAGCCGCTGCGAGGGAGTGGCCTTTTGCCTTTGAGCCTGCGCGGTCCGGGCCGACTCTGCCGCGCGCTCGAGATCGACGCACGCCTGTCGGGGCGGCACGTGTTCGAGGCGGACGCGCCGCTTCAGCTCCGCGCCGGGCCACCACCGCCGCGCGTCGCGGTCTCGCGCCGCATCGGCATCCGGAAGGCGGCCGCGCGCCTCTTGCGCTTCTACGATCCCACGAGCACGGCCGTCTCGGCCCGGCCGCCGGCTGGTATAAGCTTTCGTTCTGGCCGCCGGGCCGCACGCACACGCGGCGCGCGCCCCACCGCGAAGCGAGGAAGCCCATGAAGACCGACGCATTCGGTGCCCGCTCGTCACTCGACACGGGCTTCGGCCGGGCGGCGATCTATCGCCTCGAAACACTCGAGAAGACGGGCGTCGCTCCCGGGCTCGCACGGCTCCCGTTCTCGATCAAGGTGCTGCTCGAGGCGGTGCTCCGGAGCGTCGACGGCGAGGTGGTCACGGCCGACGACGTGCGGAACCTGGGCGCGTGGAACGCCGGCGCGCCCAAGGACGTCGAGCTCCCGTTCATGCCGGCGCGCGTGATCCTGCAGGACTTCACGGGCGTTCCCGCCGTCGTCGACCTCGCGTCGATGCGCGCCGCGGTGAAGCGGCTCGGCGCCGACCCGAAGAAGATCAATCCGCTCGTCCCGGTGGACCTCGTCGTGGACCACTCGGTGCAGGTGGACGTGTTCGGCTCGCGGGACGCGCTGCGCAAGAACGCCGAGATCGAGTTCGCGAGGAACCGCGAGCGCTACGAGTTCCTGCGCTGGGGGCAGCAGGCGTTCCAGGGCTTCCGCGTGGTGCCGCCCGCGACCGGCATCGTGCACCAGGTGAATCTCGAGTACCTGGCGAAGGGCGTGCTGCTGAAGCGCGAGGGCGGCGAGCCCGTCGCGATGCCCGACACGCTCGTGGGCACCGACTCGCACACCACGATGATCAACGGGCTCGGCGTCCTCGGCTGGGGCGTCGGCGGGATCGAGGCCGAGGCGGCGATGCTGGGGCAGCCGCTCTACATGGTAACGCCGCAGGTGGTGGGCTTCCGCCTCTCGGGAAAACTGCGCGAAGGGACGACCGCGACCGACCTCGTGCTGACCGTCACGCAGATGCTCCGCAGAAAGGGCGTCGTCGAGAAGTTCGTCGAGTTCTACGGCCCGGGCCTCGCCGCGATGAGCCTCGCCGACCGGGCGACGATCGCCAACATGGCTCCCGAGTACGGGGCCACCTGCGGCTTCTTCCCGATCGACGACGAGACGCTCGCGTACCTGCGCAGGACGGGCCGCAGCCCGGCCGAGGTGGATCTCGTCGAGCGCTACGCGAAGGAGCAGGGCCTCTTCCGCACGAATGCGACGCCCGAGCCCGTGTTCAGCGACACGCTCGCGCTCGACCTCGGGACGGTCGAGCCGAGCCTCGCCGGTCCCAAGCGTCCGCAGGACCGCGTGGCGCTGTCGGACATGAAGAGCTCGTTCCAGAAGGCGCTCACGGCACCGGTGAAGGAACGCGGCTACGGCCTCGCGCCCGAGGACACCGGCAAGACGGTGGCGCTCGAACTCGGCGGAAAGCCGGCCGAGCTCAAGCACGGCTCGGTCGTGATCGCGGCGATCACGAGCTGCACCAACACCTCGAACCCGTCGGTGATGCTGGGCGCCGGCCTGCTCGCGCGCAAGGCCGTGCGCCGCGGGCTGCGCGTGCCACCGCACGTCAAGACGAGTCTGGCGCCCGGCTCGAAGGTCGTGACCGAGTACCTGCGGAAGGCGGGGCTGATGCCCGACCTCGAAGCCCTCGGTTTCCACCTGGTCGGCTATGGCTGTACCACCTGCATCGGCAACAGCGGCCCGCTGCCGCCGGCGGTGTCGAAGGCGGTGAATGACGGCCAGCTGGTGGCCGCGGCGGTGCTCTCGGGCAACCGCAATTTCGAGGGCCGAATCAACCCGGACGTGAAAGCAAACTACCTCGCCTCGCCGCCGCTCGTGGTGGCCTACGCGCTCGCGGGCACGACTGACCTCGACCTCGCCACGGAGCCGATCGGGACGGCCGTGGACGGCGCCGCGGTCAGGCTCGCCGACATCTGGCCGAGCCAGCAGGAGATCGCCGAGCTAGAAGACTCGATCGGGGCCGAGATGTTCCAGGCGTGCTACGGCAACGTATTCGACGGCAACCCGGACTGGAACGCGATCCCGGTCACGGGTGGCGACCTCTTCGCCTTCCGCGAGGACTCGAGCTACATCCAGGAGCCACCCTTCTTCCAGGGCCTCACGCGGGAGCCCACGCCGCTCACCGACATCGTCGGCGCGCGCGTGCTCGCCATTCTCGGCGACTCGGTCACCACCGACCACATCTCGCCGGCCGGAGACATCGCACTCGCCTCTCCCGCCGGGCGCTTCTTAGTGGCGCGCGGGATCGAGAAGAAGGACTTCAACTCCTACGGCTCGCGCCGCGGCAACGACCGCGTGATGGTCCGCGGCACCTTCGCGAACATCAGACTCAAGAACGCGATGCTGCCGGGGGTCGAGGGCGGCGTGACGATCCACGTGCCTTCCGGCGAGCGGATGGACGTCTACGACGCGGCCGAGCGCTACAAGGCCGAGGGCACGCCGCTCGTCGTGATCGCGGGCAAGGAGTACGGCAGCGGCTCATCGCGCGACTGGGCGGCCAAGGGTACGCTGCTGCTCGGCGTGCGCGCGGTGCTCGCCTGTAGCTACGAGCGCATCCACCGCTCGAACCTGGTCGGGATGGGCATCCTGCCGCTGCAGTTCAAGCCGGGCGAGAGCGCCGAATCGGCGGGGCTCACGGGCCGGGAGCGGCTCACGATCCGCGGTCTCACGGGCGCGATCCGGCCGCGCCAGGACGTGACGGTCGAGGTGGAGAAAGCGGACGGCTCGAAGGCGTCGCTCCGCGTGACGGCGCGTCTCGACACCCCGGTCGACATCAACTACTACAAGAACGGTGGCATCCTGCAGACGGTGCTGAGGAAGATGCTTTCACTCCCCTGACCCCCGCGCGCGGCGAAGGGAGCACGCTATCGCGCGCGGCCTGTCGCTGCTCCCCGTAGCCTCTGCTGTGGCTGGTATGCTTCGGCGATGGCCAAGCTGACTTTCCTCGGTGCGGCGCAGACGGTGACGGGTTCGCAGTACCTCGTCGAAGCCGGCGGCCGGCGCTTGCTCGTCGACTCGGGGATGTTCCAGGGCGAGAAGGAGCTGCGGCTCTGCAACTGGGCCGAGCCCGCGTTTCCTCCGGGGAAGGTCGACGCGATCGTCCTCACGCACACCCACTTAGACCACATCGGGCGCGTTCCGCGGCTCGTGAAGCTCGGCTTCCGCGGCTCCATCTTCTGCACGCCGCCCACGCAAGCGCTGGCCGAGATCCTGCTCCAGGACGCGGCCCACCTGCAGAAGGAGGACGCCGAGTACCTCAACAGGAAAGGCCTCACCAAGCACTCGCCCGCGCTGCCGCTCTTCGAGGAGACGGACGTCCAGGAGGCGATGAAGCTCTTTAGCACCGTGCCGCTCGGCCGGCCGCAGGCGGTGGGTGACGCGTTCTCGTTCAGCTACCGCGACGCCGGCCACCTGCTCGGCGCGGCCTCGGCGGACGTGGTGGTGCGGGAGAACGGCCGATCGACCCGCGTCCTCTTCAGCGGCGACGTGGGCCGTTTCGATGCGGTGCTGACGAAGGATCCCGAGCTGGCGCCTGACGCCGACTACCTCGTGATCGAGAGCACCTACGGCAACCGTACCCATCCCGAGATCTCGGTGCTCGAGCAGCTCGAGGGCGTCCTCGAGAAGACGTTCGCGCGCGGGGGGGTGTTGCTGATCCCCGCGTTCGCGGTCGGGCGTGCGCAGCAGATGATCTTCCTGATGGACCAGCTCGTCACCGAGGGCCGCATGCGCGCCTTCCCGATCCACGTCGACAGCCCGATGGCGATCGACGCCACGCGCATCTACGCCTCCTACCCCGACGCCCACCGCGTGAGCCTCAACAGCATCGGCGGCCGGAGCCTGCTCCACGGCAAGTGGGTGAAGCTCCACCGCACGCGCGCCGAGTCGCAGGCGCTCAACGACATGAAGGGCCCGGCCGTGATCATCTCCTCGAGTGGCATGCTGTCCGGGGGGCGCATCCTCCACCACTGCCGTATTCGCCTGCCGAAGCCGGAGAACGCGCTGCTGATCACCGGCTACCAGGCGAAGGGAACGCTGGGCCGCGCGCTCCTCGACGGGGCGACGACGGTGCGAATCCACAAGGGCGAGGTCAAGGTGCTGGCCGAGGTCCGCGATCTGAAGGGCCTGTCCGGCCACGCCGACGCGGGCGAGATGCTGCGCTGGCTGTCCGGGGTGAAGGGGAAGCCGCAGGCGGTGTTCGTGACCCACGGCGAGGCCGACGCGGCCGAGGCGCTCGCCGCGCGCATCACGCGCGAGCGGGGATTCGACGCGCGGGTTCCGGCGATGGGAGAGGCGTTCGACCTCGCGCCCGGCACGGCGGCCTGAGCCGCGAACGCGCGGCATTCCGGCCCTCAGGCGGGCAGGAAGAGGCGCGTCTCGAGCGCGCCGCCGGGCAGCGGCGCAAAGCGGATGAAGCCGCCCATCTCGCGCACGAGGCGCTGCGTCTCGCCGAGCGGGCCCGTGTCGGCGCCGCGCAGCACCCGCTGCTGGTCGCCCTCCGCGAGGCCCCCCGCGTGGGTCGCGGCGATCATCAGGAAGTCGCGCTTCATCTCGCCGCCGTCCTTGCCGCGGAGCAGCACGGGCTTCTTCTCGGCGCGCAGCACGATCGCCGACCGCGGCGCCACCACCACGGCGAGCCCCTGGAGAAGCCCGGCGAGTGCCCGCCGCAGGCTCGCGGGCGAGCAACGCGGCAGCGCCGCCCCGCGCGCGATCCGGCTCTCGACGCTCACCGGACGCGCGGACAGCGCCGGGCGCATCGCCTGCGCCACTTCCGCCAACAGGCCGTCGAGGCTCGCCGCTCCACCGGGCGTGGGTGACGGCGGCGCCGGTGCAGCGGGCGCCGGGAAACGCAGGACCGGCGCCTGTGGCGCCGAGGGAACAGGCGCCGCGGGACGCAGCGGGGCGGCGACCGGGTGCAGGGGCGGCGCGGCCACGAGCGGCGGCGGGGGCGCGGTCTGAGGCGGGGTGGGGCGGGGCGGCGGCGCGGGCGCGGTCAACCCGCGGGGTGGAGTCGGCGGCGTCTGGGGGGGACCGGGAGCGCGAGAGCCTGCGGGCTGGCCGGTCTCTCGGAGCACGTGCTGCAGCCGCTTCACCTCATGCTCGACCGCGGCGACGAGGGCCGCGCGCGCCGCCTCGTCGCGAGAGGCGGCGAGACGGCCTGTTTGGACCTGGATCACGGAGAGGCCCTCGTTGACGTCCCGCACCAGCTGCACGAGCGTCTGGGCCAGCTCTACGTTCGCGCGGATCGCGCGGTGGAGCAGCTCTTCCGAGACCGGGTTCACCTCGGGCCCGACCTGGCCCGGGTAGGCCGGCTCGACCCCCTCGGGCTCGGCGATCACGACCTTGGGCGGGGCGGGGGGAGCCGGCGATGCGGGGGTCGACGGGGCGCGTGCCGGGGCCTTGCGCACGATCTCCGCGAACGCGTGCGCCACGATTCCGGGCACGGCCTCGGGATCGAGGCCCTTCTCCTTCAGGTTGTATTTCAGCGCGATGGCGGAGAGCATGTCCTGCACCACCGCGCCGAACGTCTCCATCACCCCCTCGCCGCGCGCCGCCACGGCTGGGAACGCCTTGCGCCCCCAGAAGTTGAGCGTGCGATCGAGCTCCTCCTTCGGGACGAGCGGCTCGAGGTCCTGCTTGTTGTACTGCACGACGAGCGGGACCTTCTCCGGCACCAGCCGGTTGGCGAGCAGGTTCACCTTCATGTTCTCGAAGGCGGCCAGGTTCTCCTTGGCCATCGGCCGGCGGCTGTCCGCCACGAATACCACCGCGTCTGCTCCCGCCAACACCACCCGCCTTGTGGCGTTGTACTGGACCTGCCCGGGCACGGTGTAGAGCTGGATCTTGAAGTCGTAGCCGGAGACGCTGCCGAGGCTGAAGGGCAAGAGGTCGAAGAAGAGCGTCCGGTCCTGGGCGGTGTTGAGCGAGATCAGCCGGTTGGCGCCGTGCGGATCGCTGATCCGGTGGATCTGCTCGAGGTTCGTGGTTTTTCCGGACTGCGGCGGCCCGTAGTAGACCACCTTGGCTTTGATGGTCCGCTCGCTGAAGTTGAACTGGACCATGGTCGTCGAGCGCGGCGACTATAGCACGCTCGCTCGGGCGGAACTGGAACGACCACGGACAACGAACAGACAGCCGACGAGGTCGCTCAAACAAAGAGGGGAGCTGCGCTCCCCTCATGGGCGACTCGCCTTGACGCCCCGACGAGGCCTCTCCTATACTCGCTCTTTGCGTTTCGGGCCGGAATCGGGCCCCGAGGGAGGTCGTTTCGTCATGGCTCAGCGGTGCGACGTCTGCGGCAAGGGCCCGCAGTTCGGCAATCGGGTCAGCCACGCCCACAACGTGACCCACAGGCGCTTCAACCCCAACCTGCAGACCGTGCGCGCGCTGGTCGGCAAGGGGACCCACCGCAAGCTGAAGGTCTGCACCCGCTGCCTCCGCTCGGGCAAGGTCGCGAAGCCGGCCCCCCAGCCGAAGGCCAAGACCGCCGCCGCCTGATGCACCGCTCGCTTCGCAGGCGAAGCGAGCGGGGTCAGAACGCCGCGATGACGTCGATCTCGACTTTCGCGCCCTTCGGCAGGCCGGCCGCGGCGATGGTGGTGCGGGCCGGCGGCTTCGCCCCCAGGTACTTTCCGTAGACCTCGTTCATCCTCGGAAAATCGGCCATGTCGGCCAGGTAGACCGTGGCTTTCACCACGTTCTCGGGGCCCATCTTCGCCCCGCGCAGCACCGCGATCAGGTTCTGGAGCACGCGCTCGGTCTGGACCACGATATCCCCGGGGACGAGCTCTCCCGTCTCCGGATCGAGGGCGATCTGGCCCGAGCAGAACAAGAGGCCTCCCGAGATGACCCCCTGGGAGTAGGGCCCGATCGGCTGCGGCGCCGCGGGTGTTGCGACGTACTTGGTCGGCACGGCCGGAGACCTCCTTTGAGGGAATCCAGAGCCTATACGCTCGGGGCGGCGCTGCGCAAATCGCCCGCCCTCAGCGCGTGACGCTGTGGCGGGCGACCTCGATCACGCCTGTGACCCCGCGCACGGACTTCAGCACCCGGTCGAGATGCTTCTTGTCGCTGATTCTCACCGTCAGCTCGATCGAGGCGGTCTTGTCGTCGAACGTGCGCACCTGGGCGTCGCGCACGTCGGTCTTCACCGCGGCGAGCGCCGCGGTCACCGCGGCGAGCGCGCCCGGCCGGTCCTTTAGGCCCACCGCGAGGCGCACCTCGTAGCCACCCTCGGCCCCCGACTCCCACTCCACGGCGATCCGCCGCTCGGGGTCGTAGACCAGGTTCGTGACGTTCGGACAGGCGAGCGAATGGACCGAGACCCCCTTGCCGCGCGTGATGTAACCCACGATCGGCTCGCCCAGGATGGGGTTGCAGCACTTGGCGCGGTAGACCAGCAGGTCGTCGGTGCCCTTGACCTTGATGCGGTCGTCGCGGCGCAATAGGCGCTTCACGGCGTCGACGACGGTGGGCGGCTTGGCGGCCGCGGGCTCCTTGAGCTTCTCCGGCGGCAGCAGGCGCGCGAGCACCTGTCGCGCCGAGACCTTGCCGTAGCCCAGCGCGGCGAAGAGATCGTCGAGGCGAGTGCCGACACCCAGTTCCTGCGCCAGCGTCTCGAGCGGCGAGGGTTCCTGGAGCAGCTTCTTGAGCGACAGGTCGTAGCGCCGCAGCTCGCGCTCGAGGTGCTTCCTGCCGATCTCGAGCGCCTGCTGCTTCTCGGTCGTGTTCAGGTAGTGACGGACCTTGGCCTTGGCCTTGTTGGTGACGGTGAAGGCGAGCCAGTCGCGGCTCGGCTTGTGGCCGGGCGAGGTCAGGATCTCGACGATGTCGCCGTTCTTGAGCTTGTAGCGCAGCGGCACCATCTTGCCGTTCACGCGCGCGCCCACGCACTGGTGGCCGACCTCGGTGTGGATCGCGTAGGCGAAGTCGATCGGCGAGGCCCCGCGCGGCAGCATCTTGACCTCGCCGCGTGGCGTGAAGCAGTAGACCTCCTCGGGATACAGGTCGAGCTTCAGCGAGTTCAGGAACTCGTGCGGGTCCTTCACCTCCTGCTGCCACTCGAGCAGCTGCCGCAGCCAGGAGAAAGCATGGTCGTCCTTGTCGACGCCGGTGCGGCCCTCCTTGTACTTCCAGTGCGCGGCGATGCCCTCCTCCGCGATCCGGTGCATCTCCTGGCTGCGGATCTGCACCTCGAAGGGGTGCCCGTCCTCGGAGATCACCGAGGTGTGCAGCGACTGATAGCCGTTCGGGCGCGGCATCGCGATGAAGTCCTTGATCCTCCCCGGCACCGGCCGCCAGGTGTTGTGGAGCACCCCGAGCGCCGCGTAGCAGTCGGCGACCGTGCCCACCAGCACCCGCAGCGCCACGAAGTCGTAGACCTGGTCGAGGTCGATGCGCTGGCGCTTCAGCTTCTGCTGGATCGAGTGCAGCCGCTTGATGCGGCCCTCGATCTGCGCCTCGATCCCGGCCGCGCGCAGCTTCTGGTCGACGATCGCGCGGATCTTCTCGATGAACGCGGCCGCCTGCTTGCGCCGCTCCTCGACCTGCTGTCCGAGCGCATCGTAGGCGGCGGGGTCGATGTAGCGGAAGGCCAGGTCCTCGAGTTCGTTCTTGATCTTGGCCATCCCGAGCCGGCCGGCGATCGGCGCGTAGATGTCGAGCGTCTCGCGCGAGATGCGCCTCTGGCGCTCCTCGGGCAGGTGCTGCAGCGTGCGCATGTTGTGCAGCCGGTCGGCGAGCTTCACCAGGATCACCCGGATGTCGTCGACCATCGCCAAGAGCATCTTGCGGTAGGTCTCGGCCTGGCGCTCCTCGCTGGTCGCGAAGGGGATCTGCGAGATCTTGGTGACCCCTTCGACGATGTGGAGCACGTCCGGTCCGAAGTACGCCTGGAGCCGCTCGGGTGTCGTCAAGGTGTCCTCGAGCACGTCGTGCAGCAGGCCGACCGCAACGCAGATCGGGTCCATCCGCATCTCGGCCAGGATCGCGGCCACCTCGAGCGGGTGAACCAGGTAGGGCTCACCCGAGGCGCGCACCTGCCCCTTGTGCTCGACCGCCGAAAAGATGTAAGCCTTGCGGAGGATCTCGAGATCGGCGTCCGGGTGGTGCTTTTCGACCGTTTCCTGGATGTCCTCGAAGCGGATCATGGCCTTGCGAGGAGTCTAG
>Ga0247727_10019339_pt1 | contig 10564 bp, 12 predicted proteins | sample WisWelCaveWW1625_FD_202498 | JGI IMG/M metagenome (GOLD analysis project Ga0247727, IMG submission 202498) | Biofilm microbial communities from Wishing Well Cave, Virginia, United States - WW16-25 | ecosystem: Environmental > Aquatic > Deep subsurface > Groundwater > Cave microbial mat | place...
GGGGCGATAATGCTCAACGAGTTGACCGTCGCCTGCGCCGCGTCCACTTCGGCGCGCGCCGCAATCACGTCCGCTGAATCTTCGCCAGCCAGAAGGCTGTCATAGGTGCGCTGCGCGTCATCGAATTGCGCCTTTTTCAAAGCCAAATCATTTTCAGCATCCACGATCCATTCTTCAGGTGCGGGACCTTTGAAATTCTTGAGCTCGTATTTATATTCCCATCCGTTGCGCGTCTGCACCAATTTGGCGGTGTACAAGGTTTGAGGGATGTTGACATCGTTGTTCAAATACCTCAGGTAATAATCTGCTTTTTCGTACGCCTCTTTCGCTTCCTTCAAGTCAATTTCGGCTTCAGCCAGCGCCGTTCCCGATATCAAAAGGTCGTCGAGTTTTTCCTGCGCTTTGATAAGATCAGCCTGGGCGGAAACAATACTGGCAGAAGTGCTGGAAGGTTGAAGCGCCAGCAAAACATCCCCCGCTTTGACCAAATCGCCCGCTTTGACATTGACTTTCTCCACCACACCGCTTGTCTTCCAATTCAGCGCGGCAAAAGGCTGTGCTTCGAGTGATCCTGATGCCTCAATCGTTTCAGTCACGTCGAGCGAAACAACCTCCCCATCAGCGCTTGCCCTCGCATCCCGCGCGTTGGCAAACGAAACTCTCCGCACCGCCACTATGGCGACAATTACGACAACAATGATGATCCCCCAGTTTCGAAAGGCTTTATTTTTGAACATGCTTATTTCTCCTTTATTATTTTCCGGTAGGATACTGGGCAAATGTGCAGAAATTGTGCAGAATGGGAGGATGATTGTGAAAGTTTATGATTACAATAGGGGAATGAAATACGAAACGATCCAGAACGTGAACATTCCCAAAATCGGATTCGGCGCGTGGCGCATCGGAGGAGGTTCTTCGCCGAATCGCTCGCTTGACTCCAAGTCGCTCGCCGCGCTTCGATATGCGCTTGAGATTGGCTACACCCACTTCGACACCGCCGAAATGTATGCAAGCGGTCACAGCGAAGAATTGGTCGGGCAGGCGATTCGAGAAGCAAAAGCAAAACGCGAAGACTTTTTTATCACGACAAAAGTCCATCCAAGCCACCTGAAATATGACGATGTGCTGACAGCCTGTGACGGGTCCCTGCGCCGCCTCAACATGGGCTACATTGATTTGTACCTCATCCACTGGCCCGGCACGGGAGCGAAATACGAAGAGACATTCCGTGCGCTGAACAAACTCGTGCGTGACGGAAAAGTAAAACACCTCGGCGTAAGCAATTTCAATATGAAACTACTCAAAGAGTCGCAATCCCTCTCTGAAACGCCAATCATCACGAATCAAGTTCCATACAGCCTGTCGGATCGTTCGTATATAAAAAACGGAATGCTCGAATACTGCCAGCAAAACGATATCCTCCTCACAGCATACTCTCCCGTAGATGAAGGCAACCTGCGCTCAAACAAGACTCTTGAGTCCATTGCCAAAGCGCACAACGCGACGATTTTTCAGATCGCGCTTGCGTGGGTCATCTCTCAGCCGCGTGTGATTACAATACCGATGTCGTTCAATCCCCAGCACATCAAAGAAAATTTCAACGCCGCTGATATTGAATTGACTCCGAACGAGATGGAACAACTTACAAACGGATGAAAGAGGATGAAGGTCTTTTTTCATCCTTTATCCTTCATCATTCATCCTTTGTGCCCTTCGTGTCCTTCGTGGTAAAAAATGCAAACCCAAACCCTCCCTGAAATTGAAATCATCGAAGAGCAGGCAGAGCAAACCGAACTCGAGCCGCTCTTCCGCGTCATCATCCACAACGACGATGTGACGCCGATGGATTTTGTCGTCCAAATTCTCAAAACGATCTTCTTCCTCTCAAACGACAGGGCGGCAGACGTGATGCTCACCGCCCATGTCACAGGGTTGGCATACGTGCAGACGCTCGCAAAATCGGAGGCGGAGAAACGCATCAACAAAGCCCACTTCGCCGCAGGGCTGGAAGGCTATCCACTCCGCTTCTCGATGGAACCTGAATGATGCCTTCGATTGTAGATGCCCTTACACAAATCCATCTGGATGACCTGGTCAACACATTCGGCTGGCAAAACCGACCTGCTCTCGCACGTTTGTTGAGGCGACTCTTCATCCAACCCGCGCGGACCTTCGCTCACCAAATGGCGGGCTTCGACTCGACCCTCGGTACGCACGGACTCGTGGAAGCCTCGCGCTCGACCATCCGATATTATGTCCAAGACCTACGCGTCTTTGGCGCGGACCAAATCCCTGCCTCCTCTTTTCTGGCTTTATCAAATCATCCAGGCATGGCAGATACACTCTCGCTCTTCGCCGCGTTGAACCGTCCCGATTTGCACGTCATCGCGCTGGGGCGTCCCTTTCTCGATACGATGACGAATATGTCAAGGCAACTCTTTTATCTCAGAGACGAAACCGCTTCGCGCATGGCTTTCGTGAGGCAGGTCAGCGCGCACTTGCGAAACGGCGGCGCGGTTCTTACTTTCCCTGCTGGGCGCATCGAACCCGACCCCGCTGTTCACCAAGGCGCGGTGGAATCTCTGCAAACATGGACAGACAGTGTCGGTGTTTTTATCCGACTATCCCCTGAAACACCCATTGTCCCTGTTCTCGTGCGCGGCGTGATTTGGGACAAAGCCGCGCATCATCCGCTCACCTACATTAAACGTACACGCGAAGAACGAGAGAAACTCGCCGCGGCGCTGCAAATGTTCGGGTACATGCTGTGGAAAATAAAATCGTTCAAAGTTCGCGTCCAAATCGGGAATCCGATCCACGTCAAAGAACTGGGTACGACGGAAACGCAAGCGATCCACCATGCCCTGCTGACAGAGATGAAGAGGCTGATTGAAAACCCCCCTGAGGGCGAAGGTGAATCGATCTTGTAGGGGCGGCGTCCAGCCGCCCTGGGCGGGAAGACCCCGCCCCTACAAAAGCCACAATGAATAAATTTCTTCGCGCCCTCAGCATCTTTGCGATGTATCTCGTGCTTGCTCTTCTCCTTTACTTTGCGCTCCGCAACGCGCCTCTCATTGACATTTGGAACACGCTCACAAGCCTCAAACTCTGGCAAGTCGGCTCGATCCTGCTCATCAACGCGTTCGTCATCGCCTGTATCACCGCGCGCTGGTGGATCATCGTCCGCGCGGAGAATCCATCGGTGCCGTTTCTGCCGCTGATCGGGTATCGCCTGTCTGTCTTTGCCGTGAGTTACTTTACCTTCGGTCCGCAGGTGGGAGGCGAACCCTTGCAGATCATTTACCTGCAACGCAATCACGGATTAACTTTCGCGCGCGCCACGTCCGCAGTGATCATGGACAAATTGCTGGAGTTCCTCGTCAACTTTGTGTTGATCGGCGTCGGCGCGTGGGCAATCGTCAGGGTGGGATTATTTTCAGAAAACGGGAGCAGGCTTACCCTGAGTCTGATCGGGCTGGCGATTTTGCTGTCATTGCCCCTCGTGCAGATCATCCTGCTTTACAACGGAATCCTTCCCATTTCAAAGATATTGCTCAGCCAGCCATTCATCCAGAAAAAAAGTAAAGCGGTTCGATTGATCCTTGTTTCCGAACGGATGGCTTCGGCGTTTTGCCGTAAACATGTGCGCGCCATGTCTCTTTCCATATTTGTTTCACTCGCGGCGATTGCGGGAATCGCAATTGAATATTCTTTGATGGTGTTTTTTCTTGGGATGCAGATCAACGTGATTCAAATTTTTGCCGCGCTCACTGCAATGCAGATCGCGTTCCTCGTGCCAGTACCTGGCGGGTTGGGCGCGCTCGAAGCCAGCCAGGTGTTTGCATTGGGCGCGTTCGGGCAGACAGCCTCTGCCGCGATCAGTCTGACATTGCTCATGCGCGCCCGCGATATTTTGAACGGCGGTATCGGATTGCTTCTGGCGGGTCGCGGTGTAGCAAAGTAACAAGAGGGCGCGTCGCACCAAGTAGACAAAACAAAGCCATTAACGTGTACAATACTGACGTGTTGAGTATTCCAATAAAGTAAGGTGCGGCGCACTCCCGCGTCCAAATGTCAAAAGGAGTCAAACATGAATCTTTCACCCAAAAAGTTAGGCATCATCGTCAGCAATCTCGCAACTGCATTCCTTCATCTTTCGCTGTTGCCCAGTATGGGACCCGACCCCATCGCGCTGAACGGACTCGGTTATCTCGGTTTGCTCGGCGCGTATTTCATGCCCATGCCGATATTCCAACAAAATCAGAAAATGGTGTGGTGGGGCATGTTTGGTTACACCGCGCTCACGATTGTGTTATGGGTCATCATGGGCGACAAGAATTTTGTAGCAGGTACCAACAGCGCCATCGGCTATTACGCCAAAGCCGCCGAAGTCCTTTTGATGGCATTCCTCTGGGCTGATAAGAAATCTTAATCCATGCAGTAAAATTGGGGTGTGAAAAGAAAAACACTGTACTTCACCGCGCCGCGCCAGGTGGAACTCCGCGAGGAGTCCTTGCCTGCCCTCGGCGCGGATGATGTTTTGGTGGAGACGATTTGTTCCGCGATCAGCGCGGGGACCGAGATGCTGATGTATCGCGGGCAATTCCCTCACTTGAAAGATTCGCACGATAACCTCAGCAGCGATTTGAATTATCCGCTTGCGTATGGGTATGCTTGTGTTGGCGTAATCAGGGAGACAGGGAAACAAGCAGACAAGTCATTACGAGATAAAATTGTTTTTGGATTTGAACCCCACACCTCATCCTTCATCTGTCATCCTTCATCTTTGATCTTTACTCCCGCTTCTCTCTCAGCCGAATCCTGCTCCTTCCTCCCAAACATGGAAACCGCTGTGAATTTGGTCCACGACGCCGCGCCGATTCTCGGTGAACGCGTTTTAGTGTTGGGACAGGGCGTCGTGGGACTGATGACTGCTTCATTGCTGCATGAGTTTCCGCTTGAGGCATTGGTCACCTCGGATTGTTTTCAGTTGCGGCGCACGGCTTCGCTTGAAATCGGTGTGACTGATTCGTATGACCCTGATATTGTAAAAAATAAATCAATAAAAACTAACTCAATATCCGAGTCTGGCTACACGCAGAACTTCGATTTAACTTTTGAGGTGAGCGGCTCTCCTTCAGCGTTGGACGAGGCGATTGAATTAACTGCCTTCAGCGGACGTATCGTCATTGGTTCGTGGTACGGTGACAAACGCGCGCCGATTGATTTAGGCGGTGCCTTCCATCGTTCGCGGATCAAGCTGATCTCATCACAAGTCAGCACGATCGCACCTGAGTTGTCGGGACGGTGGGACAAGGCGCGTCGCTTCGATGTCGCATGGAAGGCATTGGAAAGAATCAAACCTGAAAAATGGATCACACACCGCTTCCCCATTGAAAAAGCAGAAGAAGCATATCGGTTATTGGATGAGAATCCGCAAGAGACGATCCAGGTGATTTTCAATTATTCGTAATAACGAATTTGCTCGCTCTGCAAAAGGGCGACTGAAGTCGCCACTACACAAATATTTATGAAATTCCATTACGCCAATCTTGAAACCTGCCATGAAGCGACTGGTGTAGTTGTGGTCATTGACGTGATCCGCGCGTTCACGAACGCGGCGTTTGTTTTTTCGAGAGGCGCAAAGGAGATTTATCCTGTCAGTGGCGTGGAAGAGGCGTTGCAACTCAAGTCACAGGTTCCTAATTCAATGGTCTGCGGCGAAGTAGGCGGAGTCCCGCCTGAAGGATTCGACTTCGGCAACTCTCCCACTCAAACGGACACGTTGGATTTAAGCGGACGTATCATTGTTCAACGCACAGGAGCAGGTACGCAGGGAATTGCACGAAGCATGAAGGCAACAACCATACTCGCGGCGAGTTTTGTCGTTGCTGGCGCGACAGCAAAATATATTCAACATCTAAAACCAAAGGAAATCACTTTTGTGGTGACGGGTCAAACCTACGACGGCGGTGAGGAAGACCTGGCTTGCGCGGAATACTTGGAGTCTGTGCTAAAAAGCGAGTCACCGAACCCTGCTCCTTTTTTGGTGCGTGTCCGAAATTCACACGACGCAGAAATATTTTTCAACCCCGATCAACCGCAATTCCTCAAATCGGATATTACTCACTGCACAAACCTGAACAAATTCGATTTTGCCATGCCCGTCATCACAGAAAACGGGCATCATGTCATGCGCGCGGTAAAACCATAAATTTCGATAAAAGGGCGACCCGCCCAATAAAAATAAGGACGCATGAGGAAATTGACGGGTCGCCCCTACTTCATAACGGAGAATGTATATGTATACACTGGGAGTTCGACGAGATTTCATCGCAAGGCATTTTCTCATCGGAGGAGATTGGGGACGGGAAAATTTTCCGAACTCTCATCATTACATCCTTGAACTGCAACTTGAGGGAAATGAACTTGATCTGCACGGCTATCTCGTGGACATCGTAGACGTGGAAAAACATCTCGATGATGTGGTTGAAATTTACAAGGAACAGATGCTAAACGATTGCCCCGAATTTGCGGGGTTGAATCCATCCATCGAGCATTTCGCGGGGATACTGGCGACTTCATTGAATGATCGCATCAAAGCCGCGAATATCTCTGGGCTGAAAGTTGTGTTGTGGGAGAACGAGTCCGCGTGGGCGGCTTATGAGTTGAGGCGTTAGAGTAACATGTCATGCTGAGGAGCGAAGCGACGAAGCATCTCTTTTGGCACAGAGACTCTTCGCCACTACGCGGCTCAGAGCGACATATCTGTTATGAAAATCGGACTTATCATCTACGGCTCGCTCGACACATTGAGTGGCGGTTACTTATATGATCGGAAATTAGTTGAGTATCTACGCGCGCAAGGGGATGCTGTCGAAATCATATCCCTGCCCTGGCGAAATTATGCCGCGCATCTGACTGATAATCTTTCGTTCAAGCTACCCTCCAATTTAGATATTTTGATTCAAGATGAACTCAATCATCCATCGCTGATTGCCGCGAATGCTGGGAAACATCCATACCCCATTATTAGTCTTGTCCATCATTTGCGATGTTCGGAGTTGAGACCAAACTGGCAGAACACGTTTTATAGGATTGTTGAAAAGAAATACCTGCAAAGTGTGGATGGGTTTATTTTTAATTCAGAAACGACAAAGAGCGTAGTTCTTGGATTGATGGTTAATGAAAAACCATCCATCGTTGCATATCCGCCAACAGACAGATTCGGCGACGGGATTTCAGAGAATGAAATCATTGAACGCGCACAAAGCAATGAGTTGCGAATCTTATTTCTTGGAAATGTGATTTATCGTAAAGGACTTCACACTTTACTTGAAGCGCTGAGCCGCGTAGGACGAGATAATATCTTGTCCTACCATTTAGATATTGTGGGTTCGTTGGTTTCGGAGCCAAAGTATGCTTATGAAATGCAAAGAGATGTTCTCACTCATGGATTGTCATTACGAGTCACATTTCACTCATCTCTGGACAGTGAACCACTCATCGAAAAGCTCAAGCAAGCCCATGTGCTTGTCGTGCCATCGAGTTATGAGGGCTATGGCATCGTCTATCTCGAAGGGATGTGCTTCGGTCTGCCCGCGATTGGGACAACGGCAGGCGCGGCAGGCGAGATCATCACACATGGCGAGAATGGGTATTTGATCGCGCCAGGTGATGCGGAGGCGCTTGCCCGTCATCTAAATGAACTTGCTGAAAATCGAGAGTTGCTGTTGCAAATGTCTCTCAACGCGGTGAAACGATATCAGGCACAACCCAAATGGGAAGGGACGGCGAAGAACATCAGAGAATTTTTATATCAAATGGTTTCGTAGGGGCGAGGCGGTGTCCTGAGCTTGTCGAAGGGTCATCTCGCCCCGTTTTTAGTTGCGCCAAGTTGGGCGGGCGCTTCGACTGCGCTCGCCTAACGGCTCACTCCGCTCAGCGCGAGCAAAGTGGATAAATTATGGAGTATTCATTCCCACATTACCTGCTCTCCAAACAAAGCGTGGATGACCGCGCCTTGAATCGCGTTGTGCTTGATTCGTTGAAAGCGCATCTGCCGCAGGAACCCATCCGCATCATCGAAGTGGGCGCGGGGATCGGGACGATGCTCAGGCGGTTGATGCGGCGGGATGTGGTTCGTCAAGCCGAGTATGTGCTGGTGGACGAGATGGCGGAGAACGTCGAGTATGCGTCAGCGTGGATTCCGCAATGGGCAGAAGAATCAGGCTTCGGCTGGGAAAGAAGCGAGCGTCTGTTCGGTCAGTTGCGGGTGTTTGACGAGGCGCGCGATGTCCGAATCCAATTGGTGCGGGCAGACGTTTTCGATTTTGTCGAAAGAAACAAAGAACCCGCCGACTTGTTGATCGCGAACGCGTTATTGGATTTATTGCCGATGCCTGAGTCGTTGTCAAAATTGATGCCGCTGACAAACAGCCTGGCTTGGCTGACGATCAACTTCGATGGCGTGACGACGTTCATGCCGAGAATTGACGCCGCGCTGGATGAAAAGATCGAGCGGTTGTATCACGAAACAATGGACACGCGGCCCACAGGCGGGGATAGCAAAAGCGGGCGGAATCTGTTTGGGCACTTGCGAAGCGCAGGCGCGGAGATCCTTGCCGCGGGCGCGTCGGATTGGGTGGCGCATACTGTGGATGGAAAGTACCCCGATGATGAGGCGTATTTCTTGAAATTTATTTTGAAGTTCCTGGAGGAGTCGCTTGCAGGTCATCCTGGGTTAAATGGCGATGCTTTCGCGCATTGGTTGCAGGAACGCCGCGCACAGATCGAACGCGGGGATTTGGTGTATATCGCGCATCAGATGGATTTTTTGGCGCGAGTAACTTCGTCATTGCGAGAGGCGCCTCGGCGCGCCTCGCAATGACGGATGTCGGAGTAGTGTATAATCTTCCTACAACAAATCTATCGAGTCCCGATTTAAAAATCCACCGACTCACATATCAGCAGTCCACCGCTGTTTTCGCTTGAGGGTTGACTCAATTCCCAAACATCTGCTTGACTTCTGAAGAACAGGAAAACTTTTGAACTTCGAACAATTTAATTTGAATCCCCGCCTGATGCAGGGAATCAAAGTCGCGGGCTATGAAACCGCGACACCCATCCAGGAGGCGGCGATTCCTGCCGCAGTGCGCGGACGCGACATCATCGGCACCGCGCAGACAGGCACAGGCAAGACTGCCGCGTTCGTCCTGCCCATCCTCAACAGACTGCTCGACGGTCCACGCGGGATGCCGCGCGCGCTCATCGTCACACCGACGCGCGAACTCGCCGAGCAGATCAACCAGGTTGTGCACGCGCTGGCCGCGGGGACGGGGCTGAGGAGCGCAACCATCTACGGGGGAGTCGGAGCCGACCGTCAGATCAAGGCATTGCGTCACGGTGTGGAAATCCTCGTCGCATGCCCGGGTCGTTTGCTCGACCTCATCCAACAACGTCACGCAAAAATGGATCGCATCGAAATCCTTGTGCTCGATGAAGGCGACCGCATGTTCGACATGGGTTTTCTGCCCGACGTAAAACGAATCATCAGGGCGGTGCCTGCAAAAAGACAAACCATGTTATTCTCTGCAACTTTCCCCGCAGAAGTGGAACTACTCGCCGCGCAGTCGCTGACTGAACCGCAAAAGATCGCGATGGGCATCAGCAAGCCCGCAATCACGGTCGCTCACGCGCTGTATCCTGTGCCTCAACATTTGAAATCTGGGTTGTTGTTGAAATTGCTCAAGCAGACCGATACCGATTCTGTCTTGATCTTTACCCGCACCAAACATCGCGCCGAAAAATTGGCGCGCCAGATCGCGCACGCGGGTCATCGCGTCACGAGCCTGCACAGCAATCGCACGCAGGGACAACGCGAACACGCCCTGCACGGTTTCAAAACGGGACACTTCCACATCATGGTCGCCACCGATATCGCGGCGCGCGGTCTCGATGTGGAGAGTATCTCGCACGTCATCAACTTCGACATGCCCGACACCGCCGATGCCTATATCCATCGCATCGGTCGCACGGGCCGCGCACAACGTACAGGCGACGCGTTCACACTCGTCACGCCTGAAGACAACGATATGATTCGGTCTCTCGAACGCATTATGGGAGGACCGATCAAACGCGAGACTTTCGCGGACTTCGACTACTCGCCTCCCGCGCCGCCAAGGTCTGGTCACGAAAGACGTGAAGGGACTCGCCCCCCACGCCCTGCCCCCACGCCGAAGAGTTATGGCAGGAATCGGTTGGCGCCGAGGCGCAGATAAATCACGAATCAAAAAGAGCCCCGCGAAACGCGGGGCTCTTTCTTTGTCAACTAGCTCATCATTGTGACGTTGCTAGCCTGGGGCCCTTTAGGACCTTGTTCAACTGTGAACTCGACCTTCTGGCCCTCTTGCAGGTTGCGGAACCCATCGCCTTGAATGGCGGAGAAATGGACGAAAACGTCCTTTCCGCCTTCGCGCTCGATGAAGCCGAAGCCCTTGTCACCGTTGAACCACTTGACTGTACCAGTTATTCTGTCAGACATTGTATTTGCCTCCTTTGGCAA
>Ga0247727_10019340_pt1 | contig 10564 bp, 4 predicted proteins | sample WisWelCaveWW1625_FD_202498 | JGI IMG/M metagenome (GOLD analysis project Ga0247727, IMG submission 202498) | Biofilm microbial communities from Wishing Well Cave, Virginia, United States - WW16-25 | ecosystem: Environmental > Aquatic > Deep subsurface > Groundwater > Cave microbial mat | place...
GAGACGGAAGTCACCGTCCCCTTCAATGGGCGCATGATCGCCGACAACATGCCGGCGTTGGGCGCCCGCGTGGCGAAAGGTGAGATCCTGGCGTTCGTTGTTCCACCGACGGGCAACCCGAGCGACCTGGCCGCCCTCGAGTTGGCGAAGGCTGAGGCGGCGGCGTTCCTCGGCCAGGCGCGTCGTGACCGGGAGAGGGCCGCCCGGCTGGTGGAAGCCGGCGCCGCCCCGGCCAAGCGGCTCGAAGAAGCTGGAACGGCCGAGGTCACCGCGCAGGCGCGCCTGGAGGCGGCGGAGCGGCGCTTGCAGCAGTACGAAGCCTCCCGTTCCGCCGACGGCGCCGATCGATCTACCACCTTCGCCCTGCGCGCTCCGATCTCCGGCGTCATTGCTGAGGCGCACGCCGCCCCGGGAGCCAATCTCAAGGCCGGCGAGACCCTCTTCAAAATCGTCGACACCGAACGCGTGTATGTCTCCGCCATCGTGCCGGAAGCGGAGCTGCCAAACATCCGCCATCTGACGGGCGCCGAACTGGAAGTCCCGGGTTTCGAACGGCCCCGTCCCGCTGGGCGGCTCGTTTCCATCGGTAAGATCATAGACCCGGCGACAAGGACCTTTCCGGTGATCTACGAGGTCGATAACCAGGACGGGAGGATTGCGATTCACCAGACGGTATTCGTGCGACTGTTCCTCTCGGGCAGCCGCCAGGCCCTGGTGGCTCCCGAGTCGGCCATCGTCGATGACGGTGGTCGTCCGGTAGTCTTCGTGCAGAAGGAAGGGGAGTCATTCCAGCGCCGCCCGGTGAAAATCGGGTTGCAGCAAAGCGGCAGAGTCGAGGTCGTCGAAGGAGTGAAGCCCGGCGATCGTGTCGTCACGCGAGGCGCCTACCTGATCCGGCTGGCGGCCCTTTCGACGCAGATCCCGGCGCACGGCCACTTTCACTAGCCAGGAGGCGATTGTGCTCGATTCTTTAATCCGATGGTCGCTTCGCTATCGCGAGATGGTCGTGTTCCTCGCCGCGGCGTTCCTGATTTGGGGTGGTTACACGATCCGCGAGTCGCCACTGGATGTCCTGCCGGACCTGACGGCGCCCACAGTGACGGTGTTGGTGGAAGGTCGGGGCATGGCGCCGACCGAAATGGAATCGCTGGTCACGCTGCCAATAGAGTCGGCGCTGAACGGCGCAGCAAGCATACGGCGCGTGCGGTCGGCCACGGCGGTCGGCATCTCGGTCATCTGGGTGGAGTTCGATTGGGGCCAGGACATCCATCGCGCCCGGCAGATCGTGACCGAGAAGCTCGGCCAAGTCGCGCCCTCGCTGCCGCCGGAGGTCGAGCCACCCTACCTGGCGCCAATTTCGTCCATCATGGGCGAGATCCTCTTCATCACGCTGGAGTCGGACCGCCACACGCCGCTGGAGTTGCGCACGGTGGCGGACGCCGTCATCCGCCGGCGGTTGCTCGCCGTGCCGGGTGTATCTCAGGTGATCTCCACGGGCGGCGCGCAGAAGCAATATCAAGTGTTGGTCGATCCGGCTCTCTTGCGCAATTTCGACGTGACACTGCAGGAGGTCGAGCTGGCGTTGCAGCGCGCCAACCGCAACTCCTCGGCTGGCTTTCACGTCGCCGGCGGCCAGGAGTACCTCATCCAGGGTCTGGGTCGGGTGCGATCCGAGGAAGAGATCGCGAGCGTTGTCGTCACAGCCCGCAACAGCCGGCCGATCTTCGTTCGGGATGTCGCTGCGGTCCGGATCGGCCCGGCCTTGAAGCGTGGAGAAGGCTCGCACAACGGCGAGCCCGCCGTCGTTCTGGGCGTCCAGAAACAGCCCGGCGCGAACACGCTGGAACTCACGCGGGTCCTCGACCGCACCCTGGATGACATCCAGCGAACGCTGCCCGCCGGGATGCGGATCGAGAAGAACATCTTCCGCCAGGCGGATTTCATCGAGCGGTCTCTGCAAAACCTGACGCGCGCCTTGCGGGACGGCGCATTGCTGGTGGTGCTGATCGTCGTCTTGTTCCTGTTCAACATCCGGGCGGCGATCATTACGCTGCTGGCGCTGCCGCTTTCGGTGGTGGCCGCGCTCGTGGCCATGCGCTGGTTTGACTTTACGATCAACAGCATGACGTTAGGCGGCCTCGCCATCGCCATCGGCGAGCTGGTCGACGACGCCATCATCGACGTGGAGAATGTCGTGCGCCGGCTGCGCCAAAACGCCGCGAAACAGGAAGCAGCGCGCCTGCCGGCGCTGGAGGTCATCTACCGGGCGTCAAGCGAAATCCGGGGATCGGTGGTCTTTGCCACCATCATCGTGGCGGTCGTGTTCCTTCCGCTTTTCGCGCTGACGAGCGTGGAAGGCAGGCTGTTGAAACCTCTCGGGTTCGCGTACGTGGTGAGCCTGGCGGCCTCGCTGATCGTGGCTCTGACCGTGACGCCAGCCCTGTGCAGCTATCTCCTTCCGCGCGCGCGGGCGATTCGCGAGGGCCGGGAGCCCTGGCTATCGCGGAAGCTCAAGCAACTCTACGAGCCGCCGCTCGACTGGTCACTGCGGCATCCGCGGTGGGTGCTGGCCCTATCGGTAGTCTTACTCGCCGGCGCCGGGCTGGGCTTCACCGGGATGGGCCGCGCTTTTCTGCCGGAATTCAACGAAGGAACCCTAACCATCAGCGCCGTCACCCTGCCCGGCACGAGCCTGGCGGAATCCGACGCATTGGGAGCGGCTCTGGAGCGGTTGCTGCTCTCGGCGCCGGAGGTGGTGTCAACGGCCCGGCGCACGGGGCGTGCGGAACTGGACGAGCACGTCCAGGGTGTCGAATCAGCCGAGATCGACGTCGATTTGAGAATGAAGAACCGCCCGAAGGCCGAGGTCCTCGAAGAGATCCGGCAGAAGGCCACGCTCATCCCCGGCATGAACGTCACGATAGGTCAGCCGATCTCACATCGCATCGACCATATGCTTTCGGGAACCCGCGCCAATGTTGCTGTCAAGATCTTCGGAGAGGACCTGGGCCGGCTTCGAGCCTTGGCCCAGCAGGTACGACAGGCTATGGATGGTATACCCGGCGTGGTGGATCTGTCGGTTGAGCAGCAGACCGATATCCCGACGCTTCATGTCAAAGTCGATCCTGTGGCAACCGCCCGCTACGGGCTGCCATCCGGGGATGTTTCCGACGCGATCCAGACGGCGTTCGTCGGAAAAGAGGTCAGCCGCATCCTGGAGGGCCAGCTCAGCTTTCCGCTGGTCGTTCGCTATCGCGACGACGAACCGAGGTCGCTGGAGGCCATCCATCGGACGCTGATTGACACACCTTCTAGAGCGCGGGCCCCGCTGGGCTCCCTGGCGGAGATTCGCGAGGACCGCGTACCGAACTTCATCACGCGCGAGGCGGTTCAGAGGAAGATTGTGGTCCAGTGCAATGTCGCCGGGCGAGACCTGCGGAGCACGATCGAGGAGATTCGAGCGCGCGTCGGCCAATCGGTGCGGCTTCCGGAGGGTTATCGCGTCGAGTATGGCGGGCAGTTCGAGAGCGAGCAGCAGGCCACGCGCCGGCTGTTTGTCCTGGGCGTTCTGGTGGTGATCGGGATGGGTGTGATTCTGGCGACCGCGTTCCGCTCCCTAAAGGATGCGCTGGTAATTCTGTTGAACCTGCCGCTCGCTCTGGTGGGCGGCGTGGCCGGGGTGTATTTGGCGGGTGGCGTTATGTCGGTCGCCTCGTTGATCGGGTTCATCACGCTGTTCGGTATTGCCAGCCGAAACGGCATTATGCTCGTCTCCCACATCCGCCAGTTGATGGAACAGGAGGGTGTGATCGACCTTCGCCACGCCGTTCGGCAAGGGGCGACGGAGCGCCTGATTCCGATTCTGATGACCGCCCTGGCTGCGGGACTGGCGCTCATTCCTATAGCCGCGGGGAAGGGCCAACCCGGAAGCGAGATCCAGGCGCCCATGGCCTACGTGATCCTCTTCGGGCTGCTTTCCTCCACAGCGCTGAATATGATCGTAGTTCCCGCAGCGTACCTGCTGACCCGGAAAAACCGGCAACGGCCGCTAGCCTGGATTCCCACGCCAGGTTCGTGACCTAACACAACGGTTCTATCCGAAGACCAGACGAAGACATTTGCCGTCGAGCCAGCGGATCGGTAGATCCGTGGCGATACAGGCTGCTGGCCATCAGGGTCAGTTGCCGGATCGGGCCCTGGTAGCCCTCCCGGGGGATTCTGCGGTCCAGAATGCGCGGTCCAGATCTGCCAGGTTAGCTGGCGGTCAATCCGTGGGAATCCAGGCTAGTTGTGCGGGCGGTCTACTCCGGCTATACTAAAGAGAAGGCGATGCGGTCCAGGTGGCTGCAGTCTCTCGCTGTTGGAGAAATGTCGAGTTAATGACTTCACTACAGATGGGCAGCAAAGCCTTGGCGTGTCTGCTGCTGGCCGGCGGCCTGGCCATAGCCCAGACACCTGTCCCTGCCGCTGCTAAGCCCCCGGACCGGGCGGCGGCCTATTTCCACTTCTCGATGGGTCACCTCTATGAGCAGCTTGCCCGCGAATATCGCAGCAGCGAGCATCTCAACAAGGCCATTGAGGAATACAAACTGGCGGTTCAAGCCGACCCGTCCTCGGAATTCCTGAGCTCGGAGCTGGTGGATTTGTACGCGCAGGCGGGCCGGCTCAACGACGCCGTTGCCGAGGTCGAGAGCATCCTCCAGCGCGACCCCAAGAACTTGCAGATGCGCCGGGTGCTGGGTCGCATCTACCGGGGGTACCTCGCCGACCCCGGCCAGGGACGATTGAACGAGGATCTGCTTCGCCGGGCCATCGAACAATACGAAAAAATTCTCCAGCAAGAGCCCCGGGACACCGAGTCCCTGATGAACCTGGCCAACCTCTATCGGGTGGCGCACGATTCGGTGAAGGCGGAAAAAACCCTCAAGGCGCTGCTGGAGCTGGATCCCAACTCCGAGGAGGCGCTGACCAGCCTGGCCGCTCTTTATTCCGAGCTGGGGGACACGCAGGGCGCGGTGGAAATGCTGACCCGCGCCTCCCAGAAACGCCCCAACTCGAAGATTCTGGCCGCCCTGGGATCAACCTACGAACAGCTCAACCAGCATGAGAAGGCGGTGGAGGCCCTGGAAAAAGCCCTCCAATTGGACCGCAACAATTGGGAGGCCCGGCGCTCGCTGGCCCGCAACCTGCTCGCTGCCGATCAGTACGACAAGGCACTCGTCCATTACCAGGCGCTGGCGCAGCAGGATCCGCAAGACTCGCGCAACTTTCTGGGCCTGGCCCAGATCTATCGTCACAAGCGCGCTTTCGACCAGGCCCGCGCGAATCTTCAAAAGGCCGCCGCCCAGGCCCCCTCCGATGCGGTCGAAATTCCCTACAACGAGGTGATGCTGCTCGAGTCGGAAGGCAAGACGGACCAGGCCATCGGCGTTTTGCAAAAAGTGATTGACTCGACGGCCAAGCCGAATGCGGCCGACTATACCCCGCGGGATCGCAGCAACCGTTCCTTCTTCCTGGAAAAGTTGGGCCTGCTCGAGCGCTCGCGGGAGAACTATGCGAACGCGGAGAAAGCCTTCCGGGCGATGATGGAGATCGATTCGACCAGCGCGCAACGCGCCGGCGTTCAACTGGTGGACACCTTCCGCGCGGCCCGGGATTTTCGCCGCGCGGATGCCGAATCGGAAGCGGCCCTGAAGAGATTTCCCCAGGATCGTTCCGTGGCGGTGGTCCGCGCCTACGTTTTGGCCGACGCCGGGGAATCGCGGAAGGGCGCCGCGCTGCTGCGTACTTTCCTCAAAGACGGCCCCGAGGACCGGGAAGTCCTGCTGGCATTAGCCCACGTCTACGAGAAGGGCAAGTTGTATGCCGAGGCCCGCGAGGCGGTGGAAAAAGCAAAATCCTACGCGCAGACCAAGGAGCAAAAGAGAGCCGTCCACTTCACCTTCGGGTCGCTGCTGGAGAGGCAAAAACTTTATGACGACGCCGAGCAACAGTTCCGCCTGGTTCTGGACCTGGACCCGGACGACGCCGGGGCCCTGAACTATCTGGGTTACATGCTCGCCGACCGCCAGGTCCGCCTGGAGGAAGCCTACACTCTGATCAAAAGAGCCGTGGATCTGGATCCCGACAACGGGGCCTACCTGGACAGCCTGGGTTGGGTCTATTACCAGCAGAACAAGCTCGAGTTGGCCGAGGAACAACTGCGCCGCGCCTTGGAGAAGGCCTCCCGCGATCCTACCGTCCACGACCACCTGGGCGACGTCTACTTCAAGCAGGGCAAAACCCGCGCCGCTCAGGAGCAGTGGCAGCGCTCCCTGCGCGAGTGGGAGCACAGCTCCAAGGCCGAGAGCAACCCCGAGGAAATCGCCAAGGTTCGCAAGAAACTCGACAACGCCAGGGTCCGCCTCGCCCAGGAACAGGTCGGGCCGAAAAAGTAACTGGATCTTGGGCGAAACCCGCCTTATGGCGATAGAATGACACCGCCATCCTCGCCCGTTTTGAGCGCGAGGCGCGCGTCGTGGCCTCGCTGAACCACCCGAATATTGCTGCGATCTACGGCTTCGAGCAGTCCGGCGGAACGCCCTTCCTGGTGCTCGAGTACGTGCCCGGCGAAACCCTCCGGGGCCCGGCGCCGCTCGACGACGCCGTGGCCATCCCCCGCCAGTTGCTCGACTTCGGCCTGGCCAAGGCCCTGGCCGACGAGCCCGCGTCCGGCGATCCCGCGCTCTCGCCGACCGTCAGCGTGGGCGCGGCCGCCCCATCGACAAGCGCGCCGACATCTGGGCCTTCGGCTGCGTGCTCTACGAGCTGCTCACCGGCCGCCGGGCGTTCTACGGCTCGTACATATCCGAAACGCTGGCCGCCGTTCTGCGTGCCGCGCCGGACTGGAACGCGCTGCCACCCGAGACGCCCCCGCCTCTTCGCCGCCTCCTTCGCCGGTGCCTGGAAAAGGACCTGCACGCCCGCCTGCGCGACATCGGAGACGCGCGGTTCGAGTTCGAGGAACCCGCCGGAATGTCTCCCGCGACGGCGCGCGCCCGCACCGCGGTGACTCTTCCGCCGGGGCAAGCTGGGGACCCCACGATACCATCCTCTTTGCCCCGGACGGCTGGGTATGGGGCCTCTGGCGCGTGCCAGCAGCTGGGGGCAAAGCCGAGCCCGTCACCAGGCCCGATCCGAAGAAGGGCGAGAGCAGCCACGGTTCTCCACAACATCTCCCGGGCGGAGAGGTAGTTCTTTTTACGACCTGGAGAGGCCCCAGCCCGGAAAACGCAGTGATCGAGGCGCTCTCCCTTAAGACCGGCGAGCGTCGCGCTCTGCTGCAGGGAAGCGCCGATGCCCGTTGCCTGCCAACGGCTCATCTGATCTACGCACGTGGGGGGGCCTTACTGGCAGCGCCGACGGCGCGCTCGTCTACGTGCCGACCAGTTCCGTGCATGCTTAGCGATCCCTGGTGGGCGTGGACCGCAACGGTGTAGCGCGGCCGCTCACTGCGGTTCGGCGTCCCTACGAGGATATGAACCTGTCGCCCGATGGACGCCGCCTGGCGCTCACCATCGAGGGCCCCTCTTGGAACGTGTGGATCCTGGAGCTGGCGCGCGGCACGCTGACCCCGCTCACCCTGGAGCACGACAACCGGGATCCGATGTGGACGCGCGACAGCAAGCGGGTCATGTATGCCTCCTTCCGAAACGGCCGTTATGGCCTCTACTGGAAGCCGGCCGACGGCAGCGGCCCCGAAGAGCTGCTCACCAGCAGCGAGTACCCGGTCTTCCCCGGCAACTGGTCCCCGGACGGCCGGGTCCTGGCGATTAACATCAACCGTCCCGAAACGCAGGATGACCTCTTGCTGCTCTCTCTGCACGGCGAGCGCAAGCCGCGACCCTTCGTGAATACGAAGTTCAATGAGGCCATGGCCGCATTTTCGCCCGACGGCCGCTCGATCGCCTATGATTCCACCGCATCGGGCCGCGAAGAAGTCTACGTCCATGCCTACCCCGGGCCTGGCGCCCGGGTGCAGGTGTCGACGGAAGGCGGCCGCCGACCCGTGTGGGCCTCCAACGGACGCGAGCTCTACTACCGCAACGGCGACATGATGTTGGCCGTCGCCATCGAGACCAAACCTCCTTTCATAGCAGGCAGCCCCCGAGTGTTGTTCGAGGGGCGCTACTGGAATTCGGGCCACGACTACGACGTCAGCCCCGCCGGCGACCGCTTCTATCTCATCCAGGAAGGTCCGGCGCCCACTGAGATCCGCGTCATTCAGAACTGGTGGGGGAAAGAATGATCGGACCGATGCTGGGCCATTGCCGGAGGTAGGCGAAGCTCGGCCGAGAGGTTGCCATCGAGGTGCTGCCCCAGGCCTTCGCCGGCGACCCTGATTGGGGAGTACGCCGCGGTGCAAGGTCCAGAGGCCTTAAGCACAATTGCTTTTGAGGAGCATCGCTCACTCGCCGATGTTGTTCGTCAAGCGATCGGCGAGTTGATTGTGAGGCAGCCTGCTGCATGGAAGCGGGTGCGCGTGAAGCGACGGGCCGAAGTCGGTACCCGTGGAGAAGCCCCAGGAAGTGCGAGAGCCTGGCCTGCGTCGAGGTCATTGTAAGAAGGCTTTCAGCGTAAGGGTTCCGAGCCGATTGGTACTGGGGCAACTTATAGAGGAGCGCGATCGACATGCTCCTAGAACGAGTGACCGCCGCCCAGGACGCCGATTTCTACTCCCCTGGCTGGGCGCACGACGGCCGCATCTTGTCGATCGCGCAGCGCTTCAACGCCGGCCTCTGGCGCTTCCGGCGTGTGGAGAGTCGGCAAGGCCGGGTCAGCGTCTGGAACGAATGTTTCGTCCAGGATCCACTCCGCACGTGGTAACATCGGAGCACCGTGGTAGGCCGAACTCTGCTTCACTACCGCATTACTGAAAAGCTCGGCGCCGGAGGCATGGGCGAGGTCTTCCGCGCCACCGACACCAAGCTCGGCCGCGAGGTGGCCATCAAGGTGCTTCCCCAGGCCTTCGCTCGCGACCCCGAGCGGCTGGCCCGCTTCGAGCGCGAGGCGCAGGTGCTGGCCTCCCTCAACCACCCCAATATTGCCGCCATCTACGGCTTCGAGCAGGCCGAGGGCGTGAACTTTTTGGTCCTTGAATACGTCCCAGGCGAGACTCTGCGCGGCCCGCTGCCGGTCGAGGAGGCGCTCGGCGTGGCCCGCCAAGTCGCCGAGGCGTTCGATGCCGCCCACGAAAAAGGAATCGTCCACCGGGATCTCAAGCCGGCCAACGTCAAGGTGACGCCCGACGGCAAGGTCAAGGTGCTCGACTTCGGCCTGGCCAAGGCCCTGGCCGAGGAGCCCGCTCCAGGCGATCCGGCGCAATCGCCGACTCTAAGCCTGGCGGCCACGCGGGCGGGAATGATCCTCGGCACCGCCGCCTACATGAGCCCCGAGCAAGCCCGCGGCAAGCCCCTCCACCGCCGCACCGACATCTGGTCGTTCGGCTGCGTGCTCTACGAGCTGCTCGCCGGCCAGCCGGCGTTCGGCGGCACGAGCATCCAGGACGTGCTGGCCGCGGTCCTCAAGCTCGAGCCGGACTGGAGCGCGCTCGACGCCGCGACGCCCGCCAACATCGCGGCCTTGCTGCGCCGCTGCCTCCAGAAAGACCCGCAGCGCCGCCTGCGAGATATCGGCGACGCCCGCATCGAGATCGAGGAAGCGCTCGGCCAGGCTCCCTCAGCGCCGCCGGCGCAAGCGCCGCGCCCGCCGAAGCGCCCGCTGATCGCTGCCGCCGCGCTGGCCTTCTCCGCCGCGATCCTGGCAATGCTGCCCTTCGCCGTTTCCTACTTTAACCGTGACACGACGGAAGCGGCGGCAATCCGGTTTCTGCTGTATCCGCCCGAACTGGGTTTCGACAGCCCTCCGGCCGTGTCGCCGGACGGGCGCTACGTGGCGTTTGTGGCCTCCACCTCCGGCGGTAGAATCTCGGTGTGGGTGCGCCCGATGGATTCCGCCGAAGCGCGCGCGCTGCCCGGCACTGCCGACGCCCAGTATCCGTTCTGGTCGCCCGACAGCCGGTCGCTGGCGTACTTCACCGTGCGAAGCCTGATGCGAGTGGATCTGGCCGGAGGCTCACCCCGGGTGGTTTGTGACGCGCCCCTGGGCCGCTGGGGCGCTTGGAACCGCGACGGAGTCACCCTCTTCTCAACCAACTCCTCCCGCATGCTGGGTGTTCACCGGGCGCCCGCGACGGGGGGCAAGGCCGAGCCGGTCACAAAGCTGGACGCCTCCCGCGACGAACGGCGCCACCTCGAGCCCTGGTTTCTACCCGACGGCCGCCGCTTCCTCTATCGCGTCCAGGGGCGCCAGCCAGGTGTTTATGCAGGGTCGCTCGACTCCAGCGAAGTCCGCCTGGTGGCCAACGCGCACTTGGCGACGATGTACGTGCCCGGGCGCGACAGCCACGACGCCGGCTACCTGCTCGCGGCGCGCGATGACCGCCTGTGGGCGCAACCGTTTGACGCCCGGCGACTGGAAGTCACCGGCGAGCCGGTGATGGTGGCCGAGCGGGTGGGCTCCTTCT
>Ga0247727_10019341_pt1 | contig 10564 bp, 6 predicted proteins | sample WisWelCaveWW1625_FD_202498 | JGI IMG/M metagenome (GOLD analysis project Ga0247727, IMG submission 202498) | Biofilm microbial communities from Wishing Well Cave, Virginia, United States - WW16-25 | ecosystem: Environmental > Aquatic > Deep subsurface > Groundwater > Cave microbial mat | place...
AGACATGGATGGTCGGCAGCACGCCGTCGGGATGCTCTTCCTGCTGCATCCCCGCCAGGCGCTCGTTGAGTAACTGCCGGCGGAGGCGCGCCTCGAATTCGCCAAGCTGCGTCTCGATGTCTTTCTTCTTCCCCTTGTTCTCGACCATGTCCTCGCGGTAGCGCTTCAGGAAGTAGCTGATGGTCTCGGTGCGGATCTTGATGGACCCGGTGGGCTTGTTCTCGTCGATGTCCTTGAAGCAGAAGTACGGCGTGCCGCTGTGCTCGACGATCTCCTCGACCACGGTATAGATGGGCGCGTCGTGGCCGCACTTGAAGCTCGACAGCTCCAGCGCGATCAGGTTGGGGTGGCGCGCGACATACTTGGCCGCCCAGATCTTGCGCGAGGTGTTCTCCGAATACGAGTTCTTCCAGACATCGGAGATCGCCATCGGGTGCGGGAGCTCGCCCGATCTCACTTCGTCGCCGAACAGCCGCCAGATGATGTCGTCGTCAATCGGCAGGGCATCCTGCGGGAACACCGGGTAGCCAAGCTTCTGGAACTCCTCGAGAATTTCGTGATTGACGCCGGGATCGTTGTGATACGGCCGCCCCAGCAGCACGATGCCCAGCCGGTCTTCGCGCTCCAGTTGCTCCAGCGCCTCGCGCGCCGCGCCGCGCAGGGTCACGTTGTTGAAGTAGTTGAGGGCCTTGTAGCCTTCCGCGACCGCGCGGCCGTTCTCCTCCGGCGACAGCCCGAAGATGTCCTTGAACTCCTCCCACATCTGCCGCTCGAACAGGTCCGGCTTGGACACATTCACGAACGTGTCCAGGAAGGTGACGCCCTTCTCGGCGAACAGATCGCTTTCCTTGGTGAAGGCCGCCTTCACCGCCGCCGGCGTGGTGGCCACGGTGGGGCAGGAGCGGGTGCCCTGCACGCCCACCAGGTCGCTGGTGAGGCAGTCGATCATCGGGAAGAAGATAATGTCCAGCGGTTTCTTCTCGTGGTGGGTATACAGCAGGTTGTGGACGTGCGGGATGCCCAGCTTGGACGGGAAGCACGGATCGATCGAGCCGCGCTTGGCGCCGGCCTTGTACATCTCCTCGCTGGTGTAGTCGGAGAAGACCATGTTCTCCGGCTTCACTCCCAGCGCCGCGAAGTAGCCGCTGAACACCGGCGCCTGCGAGTACATGTTCAGCACCCGCGGCATCCCGATGCGGATTTCGCCGCGCTTCTTCATCAGCCCGGCGCGCTTTTTCTGGGCGGCGGTGATCTGGTATTTCGGCAGCGCCTCGGCCACCTGATCCACTTCGGGAACCTTGAACACCTGGCGCGCGGCAATCTCGACGAAGTTCGGATTGGCCTTCTTGATCCTGTCGAGATCGCCCTTGATGTTGCGCATGTCGTTGATGTCTTCGACAGTGCCCTTCTCGCAGGTGGCGATGATCAGCCGTTGCGAGCCCAACTCCAGCGGCACCTTGGTTTTTGCCGGCCGGTAGGCGTTCTCGCTCAAGGTCGTGCTCTTGACATCAATGAAAGTGCGGAGGCACTTGTTCTTGCAGAAATAGCAGCGCGTGGCTTCCGAGCGCGTGGTCTTGTAGGTCAGATTCTGGACGGCCTCCAGGCCAATAAAAGTCGACTTGCGTCCGTGGTCCCACAGCCGTCCGGCCTCCAGGCCCGCTCCGATGGCGCCAGCTTCGCCGCAGTGCTCGTGCACGATGACTTCGGCCTGGACATCCTTGCCCTTGAAACGCGACTCGATGAAGTCCACCTGCGACTTCACCGCCGCCAGGTTGTATTGCGTGCCGCCCTGGAGCAGGAAACGGCGGCCGATGGCGGAAATGTTGGGGATCTGGGAGACGTACAGCCAGATGTTCTTCGGCAGCACGTTGCACAATCCGGCCATGATCTCTTCCGGCTTCCAGCCCTGGCGCTGGAAGTCGACGATATCGCTCTGCATGAACACGGCGCAGCCGTAGCCGAAGCTGGGGAAACCGGTGGCGCCGAAGGCGATGTCGGCGAACTGCTCCACTGGATAGCCGAAACCCTGCGCGGTGGATTGCAGGAAGTAGCCGTTGCCGGCCGAACACTGCGTGTTGAGCTTGAAATCCTTGACGCGGTTGTTCTTCAGGATGATGATCTTGATGTCCTGGCCGCCGACGTCGCAGATGACGTCCACGTCGTCATAGAAGTGCAGCCCGGCCTGAGTATGCGCCACCGTTTCGACCACGGCGGCGTCGGCGCCGATCACGTCGCGCAGAATGTCCTTGGCGTATCCGGTGGTCCCGACGCCGAGCACCTTCATGGTGGCGCCCTGGCTGGTCACCTGCTCCTCCAGCTTGGCGAAAATCTCCATGGTGTCTTCCATGGGATTGCCCTTGGAAAGCTGATAGGCCTTGGCCAGAATCCGGCGGGACTTGTCCTTGGAGATGAGAACCGCTTTGGTCGAGGTGGATCCGCCGTCGATGCCGATGAAGCCCTCGACGACTTCACCAGGGGTGAACGTCGCCGGAACGAACTTCTTGTGGCGATATTTCTCCTGGAACGCCAGCAGGTCGGCTTCGTTCTTGGTGAGACCGCCCGTGCCGCCCTTCTTCTTCTTTTCCTCTTCGCGGCCGACAGTGATGTACCACTGCAGTTTGTCGTATCCGATGTACTGGCCAACGGCGTCATCCTCGGACTTGCCAAACTCGATGGCGCCGATGGCGGCGAAATACTGGGCGTTGTCGGGAACTTTGATCAGTTCCTCGGGATCCACGCCTTCCGGCAGCGGGTAGTTGCGCTCCGCCCAGATCTTGGGGATGTTATGTTTCCAGCACTCCTTCATCCCCTTGATGTAGCAATTGGGACCGCCCAGCAGCAGCACCTCGGGTCGCAGCGTGTTGCCGCGCGTGAGCACGGAGAGGTTCTGCATGACGATGGCTTCAAACAGCGAGGCCATCATCTCGTCGGGCGCGATGCCGCTTTTCTGGAGTCCGTTGATGTCGGTCTCGGCGAACACGCCGCACTTGCCGGCCACCGGGTGGAGCTTCAGCCCGTTGTAGGCCATCTGGCAGAGCTCTTCGGCCGGAATGCGCAGCTTGGCGTTGATCTTGTCGATGACGGCGCCGGTGCCGCCGGCGCACTTGTCGTTCATCGACGGCATCTTCTTCTTCCGGCCCGTCTCCGGATCTTCCTTGAAGATGATGATCTTGGCGTCCTGGCCGCCCAGCTCGATCACCGAGCCGCAGGCCGGGTACAGCTTCTCCACCGCCAGCGAAACCGCGTTCACTTCCTGAACGAACTTCGAGCCGATGTGCTTGCCGATGCCGGTTCCGCCGGAGCCGGTGACGAACATGCGCGTGCGGTCGGCGCGGAATCCTTCCACCTCGGCCTCGATACGCTGCAGGAACTCCAGGCACTTCTCGGGCTGCTTGGTGTCGTGGCGCTGGTAGTCGCGCCAGAGGATCTCGTCGGTGGCGGCGTCGACCACCACCGCCTTCACCGTCGTCGAGCCGACGTCCAACCCCACCAGGAAGTGACGATCCATTACTGCAAAACCTCTACTTGTTCTTCCGCCGGCGCCGCCGACGACACTTGCACCTTCGCGGTCCAGCCTTCCTTGGCGATCCGCCCGGCGATGTGCATCACGAAATTGGCGGCCGTGCCGACCACGCCATGGGCATGCGGCACCTGGTACATGGGGCGGCGCGTCTCGGGATGCTCGTCGACGAAGCGCCGGCAGTCCTCCAGGGTCAGTCCGGTTTTCTCCAGCACTTCGGCGAATTCGCCCTTGGCCTTGCTCTTGGCTTCGCCAAGCGCCATCTGCACGCGCGAGTGCGCGTTGATTTCGCCTTCGCCCGAAGTCTCGATCGGGAGGTAGATGATTTCCTTGTGGCGGGAGACCACGGCCGCCTGGGCGCCGTCGGATTGCGTCGAGGGCATGCAGCCGAACGGCTTCACGCTCAGCACCATGTGCGCCAGGTCTTTGTTGGAGTAGTAGATGTTCTTGGCGACTTCGAGGTGGCCTTCGCCGCCGCCGGCGCGCGAGTTGTAGAAGGGATGCGCGATGCGCTGGAGCTCGTACTGGTCGGCCAGGTGATGGCCCAGCCCGCCCAGCGCTTCGATCAGCCGGTGATACTCGCGCTTGAAGATGACCTCCGCCAGCCGCAGCTTGGCGATCTTGTTGCGATGGCCGAACTCGATGGCCAGCCGCTTGTCCAGCCGCCACAGCGGTGGAAGCACCGCGCCCTCTTCCAGACCTTTCGTGTCTTTGTACTTCTGCACCACCTGGTGGATCATGTAGGTGATCCAGGTGCCGATCGGCTCAACCAGCACTTGCGCGCCTTCACGCTCCAGGAACCGGAACATGTTGAAGTTGCCGTCGCCTTCGGTGGTCTGCGCCCAGAACTCGCCGGTGATCTTCACGATAGGCTTCACCCGCAGCCGGTCCACTTCCACCTCGTCGAACATCTCGCGGCAGTGGTGCAGCGCGGCGGTGATGTCGTCGCCCTTGATCTGGTTGACGAACTTGCCGATGTATTCGGCCGTGTCCTTAAACCCGCCCAGATAGCCGCTCAGCTTGTCGCCGAGCTTGTAGGGCTGCTTGCGCAGGAAGACCTCGTGCATGTAGTCCATCACGCGGTCCAGGGTCTCGTCGGTCTGGCCAGCGTGCATCTCGAACGGCCGCAGTATGTAGCCGACCTCGTTGATCACGTCGCCGCAGTTGAGCGCGTTGAGAATCCCCAGGAAGAAGTCCAGGTTCATCTCCAGCCCGGCTTCGCAGTCGGACTGGCTCAGCCCGCCCGATTGCTGGAACAGCAGCACGCGGAAGCCGTCGAAACCGGCGTTGCGCAGCGCCAGCCGGTACTCGGCCTCGTACATGCCGAAGCGGCACGGCCCGCAGGCGCCGGCGGTGAAGAATACGTAACGGTCGATGATCTCCTGCTTGCTGAGCCCCTGCTCCTCCAGCCGCTGGAGATACTGGACCACATTGCCAACCGTGAAGTAGGTCGGGTTGCACTGACCGTTGTTGCCGAACTCCTTGCCGGCCTGGAAAGCTGACACGTCCGGCGTCGGCACGGATTCGGCCATGTAGCCGAGGCCCTCGAGTGCTCCGTGGACCAGTTTCTCGTGCTTCCACGTGAGCCCGCCGAAAAGCAGTGTGGTGTGGCCGCGCTGCTGCTTGGTGAAGGGCCGCTCCACCGGCTTCTTGAACTGGTGGATCGCCTTCTGCTGAACCCCGGCTTCTCTCTCCAGCCGGGCGCGTTCCTCGGCCAGCCGGCGCTGGATGATCTCCTCGATGGACTGCTGCGCGGAGGCGCCGATCTGGACCAAGCCAGGCGCGACATTCGGTTTGGGCTCAAACGGTTGGGTGCTCATTGGGTCTTCCTGGAACTATACTTTCTCGTCAAGATAGTATCCGCCTACACTGCCTCTAAACCTAGCAGTCTGCGCCGGAAGTCGCTGCAACGCAATCGGTTTCCATCGAATGGCCTCTTTTCTGTACTGGAGTGTACAGGAGGGGACCTGATCGGGACTCACCGGCACCTGGAGGGGTCGTTTCCCGACTCATGTCCTGGATTTACAATAACATCGGGGCTCACCAATGATCAGATGAGAATTCTGAGCTGGTTTGGTGACTATAGGGTTGATCGGCTACACTGGAATTGCCGATCAAAGCCAACAGAGGGACGCCGTTGGAGGACAGCTTGGAAATCTCCGGACAGTTGATGCAATTCAGCAAGGCCTTGGCGTTGTCGCGCGTGGGCGGCGATCAGGAGTTGCTTCGCGAAGTGGCGGGGATCTTCCTGGAGGAAACCGCGGACACGATGGCCGGGCTACGCGAGGCGGTCGCGCGAGGCGATGCCAAGGCGATCCGTCACGCCGCGCACACGCTGAAGGGCTCAGCCGGGAATTTCGGAGCGGAAGCCACTTGCGCCGTGGCCCAAAAGCTGGAGACGATCGGCGCCAGCGGGCAACTGGCGAAGGCCGCGGATCTGCTGGAAGCTCTCGATCGTGAGCTGAATCTTCTGCGGCCGGTGATCGCCGAACTGACCATGGCCTGAGCGCAACTTCTCCGGGCTCTGTTATAGTTGGATGTCCTCTCTGCAAATGACGGCTCCTGCTGCATCCCCCGAAATCGTTTGTGCTCACAGCCCCGATTCCGACGACGCGTACATGTTCTATGCGCTGGCCACGCGCAAGATTCGATCCCCGCGAGTCAACTTCCGCCACGTGCTGGCTGACATCGAAACCCTGAACCGCAAGGCGCAGGAAGGTGTCTACGAACTGACGGCGATCTCCTACCACGCCTACCCGTACGTTTCCGACAAGTACGTGCTGATGGCCAGCGGATCCAGTGTCGGCGACGGCTACGGGCCGCTGCTGATCGCCACGCGCCCGATGGGGCTGGAACAGATCAAGGGCAAGCGGATCGCCGTGCCCGGACGGATGACGACGGCGTTCCTGGTGCTGAAACTGCTGGAGCCGGACTTCGAAGCCGTGGTCACGCCCTTCGACCAGATCCCGGACGCGGTGCGCGATCACAGCGTCGACCTCGGGCTGGTGATCCACGAAGCGCAGCTCACCTACGAGGGGAGCGGGTTTCATAACGTGCTCGACCTGGGACGCTGGTGGAAGCAGACCCATGGGCTGCCGCTGCCGCTGGGCGCCAACGCGCTGCTGCGATCGCTCGATCAGGACGTTCGCCAGGAGTGCTGCCGCATGATGCGCGGCAGCATCGAGTATTCGATGGAGCACCGCGAAGAGGCGCTCAACTACGCCATGCAGTTCGCCCGCAACATGGATACACCCATGGCGGAAAAGTTCGTCGGCATGTACGTGAACCATTTCACGCTGGACTGCGGCGATCAGATCCCGCGGGCGGCGCAGAAGCTGCTCGACCTGGGCTTCGAAGCCGGCCTGATCCCGCGGCGGGTTACGGTGGAATTCGCGCGGTGATCGGCCGGCTGCCCATCGTTCTGCTTGCCCTGGCCGCTGCGGCGCAGGACCCGCAGAGCCAGGACGCCCGAATGCGCGCCCGGGCGGCCCGCGAACTGGCCCGCCAAAGCTCCGCCGTCATCCCGAAACTGGAACCACTCCTGGCTGATTCGGTGTTCGAGGTTCGGCTGGAGGCGGTGAAGGCGCTGGTGGCCATCGGCACCCAGCACAGTCTCGCTCCGCTGGCCCGGGCCACGCGCGACAACGATCCCGAGATCCAGTTTCGCGCCACCGACGGCCTGGTCAACTTCTACCTGCCGGGTTACGTACACACGGGTCTGACGGCGTCGCTGCGCCGTGTGGGCTCGGGCATCAAGGCGCAATTCACCGATACCAACGACCAGGTGATCCCGGCGCACATCGAGGTCCGGCCGGAGATCATCGTCGCCCTGGGCCAGTTGGCGCGCGGCGGCGTGAGCTTCGACGTGCGCGCCGGCGCCGCGCGCGCGCTGGGGATACTGCGCGGCAAGGCCGCCATTCCCGATCTGCTGGCGGCGCTGCGCACCAAGGACGACCAGGTGATGCTGGAATCTCTGGTGGCCTTGCAGAAAATCGCCGAGCCCAGCGCCGGTCCCGAAGTCGCATTCCTGCTGCGCGATTTGAACGAGCGCATCCAGGTGGCCGCCATCGAAACCACCGGGCTGCTGCGCAATCGCGAGGCCGGGCCCCGGTTGCGCGAGGTCCTCCAGCGCGCCGAATCGGTGAAGGTGCGCCGGGCCGCGCTCACCGCCCTGGCGATGATGGCCGAGGAGCCCACCCGCCCGCTGTTCCGCACCTATCTCCAGGACAAGGACGATGGCCTGCGCGCCGCCGCCGCCGAAGGCTTCGCCCGCCTGAAAAATCCCGCCGACCGTCCGGCGCTGGAGAAGGCCTTCGGCGAGGAGCGCAAGATGAATCCGCGGCTCAGCCTCGCCTTCGCGCTAGTGAGCGGGGGGCGCACGGAGCCCGGTGAGTTCAGCCCGCTGCAATACCTGGTGAACACGCTGAATTCGAGGCTCTACCGGGGCGTCGCCCAGGCGTTCCTGATCGAGCTGGCGCGGGAGACGACGGTGCGGCGGTCGCTCTATCCCATGCTGCGAATCGGCGCGAAAGAAGAGAAGATCGGGCTGGCGCAGATTCTGGCCTCGAGCGGCGACCAGGAAGCACTTGCGTACGTGGAACCGCTGATGCGAGACGCAGATGCGGAAGTCGGGCAGGCGGCGATCCGCGCGATGCAGGCGATCCGCGCGCGAACGCCCTGAGGGCGACTACTTCGCCTTCTTTTGCTTCTGTTGACCGACGCGGACCTTGAACTGGCGCTGCTGCGCCTCGGCGTGACCCTTCCAGTCGAAACGGCCGGTGGCCTCGGTGAGATAGGCGTTGACATCGGCGCCCTTGGGCAGCACGGCCATCAGAGTGGCGGATTGCGCCCCATCCGGGCTAGTGATGCGGAAGCGCTTGACGTTCGGAATTCCCATAGCTTCCTCTATCGTATCACGTCGGGGGAGCGGCTTGATACACTCTGGAGATAAGGAGCGTGGATGCGTAACTGGATAGCCTTCCTTTGTCTGGGCCCTCTGGCCGGCGCTGACCTGTTCAGCCTGGTCCGGCAAAACGACTTGGCCGGGATCCAGGCCGAGCTGAAAAAGGGCGCCGACGTGAATGCCAAAGATCGCCGCGGAGCCACCCCGCTCATGCACGCGGCCGCCTTCGGCACGCTCGACGCCATGAAGCTCCTGATCGACGCCGGGGCCAGCGTGAATGCGCGCAATGCCTTCGACGCCACCGCCCTGATCTGGGCCGCCGGCGACGCCGCCAAGGTGAAGCTTCTGCTCGATAGCGGCGCCGATGTCAAAGCCGTCACCAAGCAGCGCCGAACGGCGTTGATCGCGGCTTCCGTCCACGACCCTGCCGGAGAAAGCGTGCGGCTGCTGCTGGCAAAAGGCGCGGATCCCCGCGGCGGGGACGGCAGCGCCGCCGTCATGGCCTCTAATGGACATGACACTGCGGCGATGATCGCCCTGCTGGAGAAGGGCGCCGATCCGAATGCCACCGGAACGGATGGCTTCGGGTTCACCCCACTGATGTCGGCTGTCTCCATGAACAACCCGGCGGCGGTCAAACTGATACTCGCCAAAGGCGCCAAGGCGGACCAGGCCACTAGCGGCTCGCTCATGGTCAAGAAGGGCAAGATCGCTCTCGACAAGCTGACACCCCTGATGCTCGCCGCGCCCTACGCCTCGGCGGAGATGGTCAAAGCGCTGCTGGACGCCGGCGCCCAGGTGGATGCCCGGGACATTCGCGGCATGACGCCGCTCATGCTGGCGGTCGCTTCCGAGACGCAGGACGTCGAGGTGATGAAGCTGCTGCTGGCCAAAGGCGCGGATGTGAATGCCAAAAGCGATGTGGGCGAGACGCCGCTGGACTGGGCCAGGAAATTCAACAACGCCGCCATGATCCGGGCACTGGAAGGCGCCGGCGCCAAGCCGGGAGTTCCCTACACCGCGCCCGCGCGCGCCGCCGGCACGGCCAATGCCCGGACGTCGGTGGAGAAGAGCGTTGCCCTGCTTCAGAAAGCCAGCACCCGGTTTTTCCTCGAGAGCGGCTGCGTGGGTTGTCATCACCAGAACTTCACCGCGATGGCCGTGGCTGCGGCCCGTTCGCGCGGAGTTCCCCTGGACGAGGCAACCGCCGCCGAGCAGTTGAAGGTGGTCCGCGGGCAATGGAACGGCGCCCAGGAAATATTGCTGCAGATGATCGATCCGCCGGGCGCCTTCGACACCGTGGTGTTCTCGGTGCTGGGGATGGCGGCGGCAAGGTATCCGGCCGACGTCATCACCGACAGCATGGTTCACTACATCGCCGGGCAGCAGCGGGCCAACGGAAGCTGGTCGCTTCTGGGAATCTCCCGGGCTCCTTTGGAGGAGGGCAACATTCAGCGCACCGCACTGGGCGTGCGAGCGCTGCAAGCCTACGGATGGCCGGGACGCAAGGCTGAGTTTGACCGTCGCACCGCCCGCGCTCGCGCCTTTCTGTTGGCCGAGACTCCCAAGACCACCGACGATTTCGCTATGCGTCTGCTCGGGCTCCACTGGTCCGGGGCCGACGCGGCCAGGATTCGCGACGCGGCCGCCAAACTCCGCGCGTTGCAGCGCTCCGATGGCGGCTGGGGGCAGAACGCCAATCTCGCCAGCGACGCCTACGCCACCGGCGAGTCGCTGTGGGCGCTGCACGAATCAGGCCTTGGCAAGCCGCGCGATGCCGTCTATCAGCGCGGGGTGAAGTTTCTGCTGAGCACGCAGTATCCCGACGGTTCCTGGTACGTGCGCAGCCGCTCGCCGAAGTTCCAGCCGTACTTTGAAAGCGGATTCCCGTTTGGCCACGATCAGTGGATCTCGGCGGCCGGGACAGCGTGGGCCGCGATGGCACTGGCGCCCGTGGTGGAATCAGTCACCGCGGCAGTACGCTAACCGCTATAATCGGGACAGTGACGAGCTTAGTCGAAATCGCCGCCCCCAGGCCGTTGGATCCGGCAGCACTGCACGAGAAGCAGGAGAAGCTGTTTTCTGTGCTGGGCGGGCTGGACCGCGTGATCGTCGCCTACTCCGGCGGAACCGACTCGGCC
>Ga0247727_10019342_pt1 | contig 10563 bp, 12 predicted proteins | sample WisWelCaveWW1625_FD_202498 | JGI IMG/M metagenome (GOLD analysis project Ga0247727, IMG submission 202498) | Biofilm microbial communities from Wishing Well Cave, Virginia, United States - WW16-25 | ecosystem: Environmental > Aquatic > Deep subsurface > Groundwater > Cave microbial mat | place...
TCTTGTCTTGTTATTTTTGTCGCCTTAAGTCCAAACCATTTTTTGGGAAGATTTTCATATTTCTCCACAATCTGTTCAGCCCATGCTTTTTCCTGCAACAGTGGCTGCAGGTGGTCAAACACGTGGACTTTTTCCTGTTTGATGGCTGTTTCGATTTCAGAGCTTAATGTTTTCCATTCCAGCATCAAATGGTCTATATCTCCGTTTGTCTGGAATGTTTCTGTTTCGTTTATTAAGTTGTCAAGTTTTGAAGCCAGTTCTCTCTGGTGAACAATCATTTTCTGGAATAAAGTGATGACTTCTTTGAAGTGTTCCAATGCGGTTTCTGCTTTGTGTATTGCTTCAAGTTCTTCCTGTTTCTGCGAGAGTATTCGTGCAACCTTGTTCAGTGCTTGCGATGCTTTCTCTTCTCCCAATTGCAATTCTCTGAAGAGATCCTCATAAAGTAGTTTTTTTTGCTGCGCAAATGCATCTAACGCTGTTTTTTCCTCGCCAAACGCTGTAAAATCAAGGTTTGCAAAAGCCGCTGCAATATCTGTTTTAATCTGATTCAGAACTTCATGCACTGCATGCCTTGCACTTGGGTCTTTTTTGCATAAATCAAGATATTGTACTATCTGCTCTGCATGTTTTCTTAATGGATATATTGCGTAAATTCTCTTTTCAAAAGTTTTCAGAACGTTTTGTTCATCTTGTGTAAGCTTTCTTAATGTCTGCAGTAAGTCGAGAGCCATGTGTCCTCTTTTGGAATAAACTCTTTTTATCAGAATATAAACGTTTCTACCCTAATATTGCTAAACCGCGCTGCCTCGGCTCGCCGAGGTGACTTTTGTCTCCCCCTTGCAGATGCGGGGGAGAAAAAGTCAGTCCGCAGGACCAGCGCGTCACTATCCTGAAATTTCTACTGCATTATTATCCTAGAAAGCCATTCTATTGCCTGATTCAGCTTTGCCTTGCTCTTTGCTTCTGCATTCAGTCTTACAAGATTTTCAGTATTGCTCAATCTCAAATTGAACCAGTAGTCGCCTGCATCGATATTAATCCCATCTATGCGCATTGTAACCTTGCCTTTGTATGTCTGCTCAACTCTTTTCAGGACTTCAAATTTGTCTTTGACTTTGTAGTTTATTTCTTCTGATGTTGCGTATCTTTCATAAGGTTTTATCATTTCGCTTAATTTCATTCCTGATTGTGAAAGCAACGAGAGCATTGTTAATGCCGCCACATCTCCTGTGTCTGCGTAGAGGAATTCTTTGAAATAGAAGTGTCCGCTTACTTCTCCGCCCACAACGCATTTGTTTTTTCTCATGACGAGTGGCATTTCTGTTCTGCCTACTTTGCTTGGGTGCGCTTTAAGGCCCATTTCTTCAGCAGCTTCTTTTACAATTCTGCTCATGTTCACAGCATAGGCAAGAGATTGCCCTTTTTTCATCATGTGCTTTGCCAGAAGTATTAATGCATGGGCTGACATTACTCTTCTTCCTTTGTTATCTATGAAGAAAACCCGGTCGCAGTCTGCATCATACGCTATGCCAAAATCATAGCCGTCTTCAACAACTTTTTTCTGAAGCTCTGCTGTGTTTTCCGGTATCAGCGGGTTTGCTTCGTGATTAGGAAAAGTTCCATCCATTTCTCCATAAAGCAGTTTGTACTTGACTTTCAGTCCTTTAAGCAGTGCTGGCACTACATGTCCTGCCATTCCGTTTCCGCAGTCTATGAGAACGCGTATAGGTGCATATTTTCCATTCACAATTTTTCTGACAGCTTTTACATATTCTGGCAGAATGTTTTTGTTAGTGACAGTGCCTCTCTTTGCTGGGTCTGTGAAGTGGCATTTCTGCGCCAATGCCTCAATTTTATTCAATCCTGCATTATAGCCAAGTGGCAATGCTCCTTTTCTGATTATTTTGAGTCCGTTGTATTCTTTTGGATTATGAGAAGCCGTTATCATTGTTGCATCCATCTTGTATGCAGCATAGTAGCACATTGGAGTATTGCAGTAGCCTGTATCAACAACATTGCATCCTTGGTCAGTTACTCCATAGACAAAGGATTTTTTTAATGGCAGCGAGCTTTCCCTGCAGTCTCTGCCTATGAGCATTGTTTTAGACTTGAGAAATTGTACTGCTGCTCTTGCTATTTTGTATGCAGTTTCCTCGCATAGCTCGCTTGGATATATTCCTCTTATGTCGTATGATTTGAAAATTCCTGCCATGTTAATGGTCTCTTTCGTTAAAGTGCTTACATTCCCCGTCCATTATGCCGCTTACTGCAGCTCCTGGCGGGCATTCTTTTTGCGGCCCTATTAGCACAGGCTTTTTGTTTGCGTGAGAAATCAGCAGCATTCCTTGGCTTTCTTCTCCATCTACCATTTGTGGCTTTATGTTGCATAGCACTACAACTTGCTTGCCAATTAGTTGTTCAATTTTGTATCCGTCTTTCAAGTCTGCTACAACTTGTATGTCCTCGTCTGCAACAGCACAATCAACCAGAATCACATATTCTTTAGGATTCTTCGGATGAACTGTTACTTTTTTGATTGTTCCTACTCTTAACTGTAGTTTTTCAAAATCTTCGTGAGCAATCTTTTTCCAGTCCCCAACATCTGTTCTGATTTTTGCCATTTAATCACCCTTTTGTAAGTTTTGTCTCATGCGAGTATAAAAAATTTGTGTTTCAGAATTTTACGTTTCAGTTAGTTTTAAATATAAACTTGCAATTTAATGCTCGTCATGGATAAAAAGAGGTTCTTGTTCGTTTCAGAGGAGGCATTGATTGGTGACCTTGCCTGGCAGGTTAAGCAGGAGGGCCATCAGGTGAAATATTATATCGGCGAGAAAGCCTCTAGAGACATTTGTGATGGTTTTGTTGACAAGTGCGATGACTGGCAGGCTGCTGTCGACTGGGCGGATGTTGTTGTCTTTGATGATGTTTATTTTGGTGAGCCTGCTGACAAGCTGAGAAAGAAAGGCAAGGCTGTTGTCGGAGGCTCTGTTTATACCGACAGATTAGAAGAAGATCGCGAGTTTGGCCAGGCAGAGCTGAAAAAACTTGGCGTTAATATTCTGCCTCATTGGGACTTTACTGATTTTGACGAGGCAATAACTTTTTTGAAGAAAAATCCTGGCAGATGGGTTCTGAAACCAAACAGCAAAACAGGCGAGAAGGAATTATTGTTTGTCGGTCAGGAGGAAGATGGCAAGGATGTGTTGCAGCTTTTGGAGCTTTACAAGAAAGCATGGGCGAAGAAGATTACAAGCTTCCAATTGCAAAAATATGTATCTGGCGTTGAGATTGCTGTTGGTGCTTTCTTTAACGGCGTTGATTTCATAACTCCAATAAATGTGAATTTTGAGAACAAGAGGATGTTTCCAGGCAACATCGGTCCTTCGACTGGAGAGATGGGCACTCACATGTATTGGGCGCAGCCGAACAGAATTTTTAACGAAACCCTTCTCAAGATGAAGCCAGCGCTCCAACAGGCAGGGTATGTGGGCTATATAGATCTAAACTGCATTGTTAACGGAAAAGGCATTCATCCTTTGGAATTCACCAGCCGTTTTGGTTACCCAACTATTAGCATTCAGATGGAAGGAATCACCTCTCCTTGGGGAGAATTTCTGCATGCGATTGCCAACAAGAAACCTTATGACTTGCGTGCAAAGAAAGGCTTTCAGGTTGGCATAGTGATTGCCTGTCCGCCTTTCCCTTTCTATGATATGACTGCTTTCAAAAAATATGCTGAAGATGCAACAATTCTCTTCAAAAAGCCAAACTATGAGGGTGTTCATCCTGGAGATGTCAAGCTTGTTGACAATGATTGGCGTCTTGCTGGTTACTCTGGCTATTGTTTGGTTGTGACTGCGAATGGTTTGACAATGGAGGATGCCAGAAAGCTGGTTTACCAGCGTGTTAACAACATAATGATTCCAAACATGTTCTATCGTGCAGATATCGGTGAGCGATGGCTTACCGACTCAGATTTGCTGCACACATGGGGGTATTTGTTCTAATGGTCAGCTATACAAGAATGCAGGGAGAGCTAATCAGCTTTGAAGCTGCTGACAAGCTTGAGCTTGAAGGAATGTTGTGCGCTCCGACAAAGTCCAAGACTTGTCTTGTGCATGTTCACGGCATGACTGACAATTTCTGCGGAATCAGCTTGCTTGACAACATGATGCACGCAGCTTTCCGCAATGAGATGTCTTTTTTTTCGTTCAACAACAGGGGAATGGGAACGATTACTACCTTTCAACGCCTGAAGGAGCACTTGACTTTCCGCACGATTGGAACTTCTTTTGAGAATTTCAAGGATTGTGTGCTGGACATAGATGCAGCTTTGAAAATGTTGCGCGAGCGTGGTTACCGCAATTTTATTTTATCAGGCCATAGCACAGGTTGCCAAAAAATTACTTATTATCAGTTCAGGAAGAACAGCCGTTCTGTCAAAGGCTTGATGTTGCTTGCTCCTGCTGATGATTTGAACTACCAGATTAAGAAGCTTGGCGCGAAAAAGTTCAAGGAATGGCTGCAGATTGCGCGTCGTCTGGTGCGTGCTGGAAAAGGCAGAGAGCTTATGGCCCCTGACGTTGAACCAACCTATTTTAGCGCTAAGCGTTATTACGAGCTATTGCGTCCTGGAAGTGCTGAAGGCAATCTTTTCAATTATGAAGGCAAACTGAAAGCCGTATCAAAGATAAAAATTCCAATGCTTGCTGTTTTCGGCAGCAAGGAAGAATTTGCAGCCATGTCTCCTAGAAAAATGTTGAAGATTCTTGACAATAAATTCCTGCATCCGTATTCAAGGACTGTTTTGATTCCCAAAGCAGATCATTGTTTTTGTTTGAAGGAAGAGGAAGTTGAGGCTGCTGTTTCAAAGTGGCTTAGAAATTTACTTTGGTAATATTTTCTTGATATCATCTATGCAGAGCCACGCTGCCATTGTGCCGTATCCTTTTTTGTCAACCTTAAATGGCTTGATTGGCTGTTGGTTCTTTAGAAATATCAGGATACAGTATTTTTTGTCTTTGAACATTTCATAATATGCTGTTGTATCCTCGATTCCATCGTCTTTACCATGTTTTTCCAGTATTTCTTTGACTTTATCAGGTGTTAAATCCGCAATCTGCAATACTTTATCAACTTCTGCCTTGATTGTTATAGCTTCTCCTGAATCTTTGAAGTAGACTGTTTCACCAGCTTGTATTCTGTCCCATGGCGGATACTTATTTTGGTACCATCTGCTTTCAATCTTTTTTTCTCCGGTTAGAATTTTATTAGTTAGTTTCCATGATTTCCGCATTATTGCAACGTGGTCCATTTAGAGGGGCTCGCCTACAATGAAGAATTCTTTTGCTTCTGTGATTTTTACTTTCAGCACAGTACCTAACTTAAGGTCGTTTCTTATCACAATTGTCTTGTAAGCGTAATTTCTGCAGGAAACTCCGTTTTTGACTTTTTCATCAACAATTACTTCTCCTTCCCAGCCAAGCCATTTTTTGTTTCTTTCAGCTGATACTTTCTTGTGCAATTCCGTTAATTTTCTGCTTCTTTCTTTTTTGATGTTGCCGTGTATCTGGTTTGGCATTGTTGCAGCAGTTGTTCCAGGTCTTGGCGCAAATCTTGCAATGTTTATGACATCTGGCTGCACTTCTTCCACCAGTCTGAGCGTATTCTCAAATTGTTCTTCAGTTTCTCCCGGATAACCAACAATAATGTCTGTTGAAATGGTGAGCTCTGGCATGTCTTTTCTGAAAGCATTTACAATGTCCTTGAAAGTCTCGACAGTATGTCCTCTTTTCATTGCCTTCAGAACTTCATTGTTTCCTGCCTGCACTGGTATGTGTAAGAATTTGAATATTTTAGGATTTTTCATCACTTCAACCAATTCATTCAGATATTTCGGCACATGTCTCGGGTTTCCCATTCCCACTCTTACTTTAAAGTCGCCAGGAATTTCAACTATTTGCTGCAAAAGCTTTGCCAGATTCGTGCCTCTGTCAAATCCATAGCAGCATGTATCTTGTCCTGTTATCCAGATTTCTTTGCAGCCGTCTTCAACGCATTTTCTGACTTCTGATACGATAATTTCCGGCGGAAAGCTGAAGAGCACTCCTTTTACAAGTCTTGTGCTGCAGAAGGCGCATGCATCAAGGCAACCAGAAGAAATTGGCACAATGCCAACAACTGGATTAGTCCTGACACGAGGCATTGCAAGTTTTATCGGCTTTGCATGAGTCAGCGCATCTGTTCTTGTGTTTACCAGCTGAGAAATCTGTGGAATATGGTGTGTATTAACAAGCGTTGCTTCAGGGTCTATCTGCTTTATTGGATTTACAATGCTTGGCGTGATGCATCCTGCAATCGCTATTTTCTTGTTTGGATAGTTTTTCTTGACTTCCTTTATCTCATCAAGCGCGTTCTTGTCTCCTTTCACTGTGCAGATATTTAGAACTACAAGGTCTGCATCTTTTTCTTCAACGAGCTCTGCAAACTGGCCTTTTATCTGCTCTCCTTCTGCCATGTTTGCTGAACAGCCGTATGACTTGACATGGACTTTCATGATCAGAAAAATCAATAGAAGACTTTTAAATGTTTGCCAGAATCATTTTCTCGCAAGCTTTCTTTCTTTTGCCTGCTCAAGAGCTACAATGCGCCTGCAGTCCACGCACCATTTGCGCATTGGACTGAAGCTCCTCACGCTGCTGCTACATCGCTGGCATTTAATCATTGTACCCCACGTACGGGAATTAGCTTGTATTTAAAAGTTTTTCTATACTGAAGCTACTATAAAGTAACAACTTATCCTGCTCCGTCGGGGATAAATTTTAAAAAGCAGTCCCCTTTAATTCATCCATGGACGGTAGTATTAGGCTTGGCGGCAACATAGAGCTCTTTGGGGCAGAGGTGCTTGATGGCGCAACTATGGTTGTTGTAAAGAAGATTATTGGCAATTATGTACGCAGGTTTTCTGAAAGAGGCCTTGAGCGTTTGGCTGTTTCCTTCCAGCAAGGAGGGGTTTCTGTTGAAGCTGTTGCAGGTGGAAATACTCTTAGTGGAGTGGCTGAGCACAGTAATATCTTTTTCTCGCTTGATATTGCTTTGAAGGAAATCGAAAAGCAGTTGTAATTATTTTCTTTTCTCGAACAATAGATAGACATGTACTATGGCAAGAGTGAGTAATCCTGCTGTTGTTATCATCCATAATGGCAGGAAGTTTCCAAAGATTACAAGCAATAATATTGATGCTGCTCCGCAAATAAGATACAAGTCTCCACGCTTATACTTCTTGATTTCTGTATAAATCCGCAAAAACAAAAAGTACAGAACTATTGCGTTTGCTCCTACAACAATCAATGGCTTCAGAAATACAAAGCCCATGATGAAGACAAATATTATGACTAATGCAAGGACAATCAGTGAGAGCTGCATGATTTCAAGTTAGAGTGTTCAAAATATAAATCCTTTGTTACCAAAAATTTATAAACCGACTTTCAGCATTTTGTCAATATGTTTGAGCAAGACATCATAAGTGCTTTGAAAAAGTCGGTGAAGGGCGAAATAACTCTTGAAGTCCCTCCTGACCCCAAGCTAGGAGATTTTGCTTTCCCATGCTTCTCATTGGCCAAAGAAATGAAGAAAAATCCTGTTCAGATTGCTCAGGAGCTGTCAAAATCGTTGCACAAGCCAGAAGTTGTCGAAAAAATTACTGCAACCGGTCCTTATGTCAACTTCTTCCTGAATCCTAAAATTGTTGGCAAGAAAGTTCTGGAACTCATTTTGAAGCAGAAGAAAACGTTCGGCAGTTCTGATATTGGCAAGGGCAAGCTTGCAGCGGTTGAATTTTCCAGCCCAAATATTGGCAAGCCTATGCATTTTGGGCATCTTCGCAGCACAGTTCTTGGCCAATCTCTTTCCTTGATGCATGAATTCATGGGTTACAAGGTTGAAAGGTTGAATTATATTGGTGACTGGGGCACTCAGTATGGAAAGCTTATTTACGCTTACTTGACTTGGGGTAATAAGAAAGAGTTGGACAAATGTCCAATAAAATATCTTGTTGAGTTGTATATCAAATTCAACAAAGAAGCAGAAAAGAATCCAGAATTACAGGAGGAAGCAAGAAAATGGTTTGCATTGCTTGAGAAAGGCAACGCTGAAGCGTTGAGCTTGTGGAGCAAATTCAATCATTATTCTCTGGATGAGTTCAGAAAAATCTACAAAATTCTTGGCGTTGAGTTTGATAGCTACAACGGTGAAGCTTACTATGCTCCGAAGGCTGAGTCAGCAATTGAGCTTGTGGAGAAGAAGAAATTGGCGGTTGTTGATCAAGGTGCTTTAATCGTGCGTTTGAAAGGTTTTGAAATGCCGATGATGCTGCGTAAGAGCAATGAATCAACAACTTATGCCAGCCGTGATATTGCTACTTTGCTTGACCGTATTCAGACTCTTAATTTTGACACGCTGATTTATGTTGTCGGTCATGAGCAAAGTTTGCACTTTGAGCAGTTGTTTGCTTTGGCACGCTTACTTGGATATAATAAAAACTTTGTTCACGTTGCTCATGGTTTGTACTTGAGTCCTGAGGGCGGCAAGATGGCTACAAGGAAAGGCCAGGCTATTTTCATGGAAGATGTGCTGAATGAAACGATTGAGCTTGCAAAAAAGACTATTGAGGAGAAAAATCCTGATTTGAAAAACAAGGATAAAGTTTCAAAGCAGGTTGCCGTTGGCGCTATTTTCTTTGGCGATTTGCTTAACGACAGGATGAAAGATGTTGTGTTTGACCTTCACCGCATTCTTTCTTTTGAAGGAGATACTGGTCCTTATTTGCAGTACACTCACGCGCGCGCATCAAGTATCATCAGGAAGGCTGCAAAAGAAAAGCTCAAACCAAGCGCAAAAGTAGATACTTTCCTGCTTTCAGATGATTCTGAAGTGCGCGTCATTAAACTTTTGTCTCATTTCCCTGAGAAAATCAAGGAATCTTTGGCGCAATATAAGCCCCATATTCTTGCTCAATATTTGATAGAGTTCGGCAGGGCTTTCAATGAGTTTTATCATAAGTGCCCTTGCTTGCAGGAAGAAAATAAGGATCTGAAGCTGGCTAGATTATCATTAATTGAAGCTTCAAGGCAGCTGATTGAAAACGGTCTGTGTTTGCTCAACATTCCTGCTCCTGTGGAGATGTAGAATGAAATACTTTGGTCCTGAAATCAAACTTCCATTGTGCGAGACAGGCATTGCTCCGCATATTGAGCGCGCTATTGGCATTGATGATGCTGATTTAGTGCTTGGCTCGAAGGAAGACGTCACCAGATTTTTACGCTATCATAACACTGGTGTCATTTTATTTGCAGCTAATGCAGAACTTTTGAAAGAAGTCAACAAAGATAATGTCATTCTGGTTGGCGCTCATTCTTTGACTGGACATGATCGCGAATTCATTCGTGCAAAAAACATTCGCTATTTTTCTATGCAATCCATGACGATGGAAGGCATGGCAAACATTTGCGATACTATCATGGAGCACGCTCACCAGTGGCCGAATTTACATATGGCTATTTCTTCTTCTGTTCTTGATTCTGCATTTTCTGAAGATGGACATCCTGGAGGTTTTAGTACGAGAGAACTTTTGTATTTCCTGCAGCGTCTGCGTCTTTTGAAAAACTATACAACTGCTAGCGTTGTAGGCGAAAGTAGTCCTCTAACAACGAAGCTTCTTGCAGAGCTTGCCGTGCCTAAAATACTCTGATTTACCGCAACCTTTTTAAATCGTGTTCTGCTCAACAGCTTCATGGGAAGAATAAAAACCAAGTTAATTAAACGTCTGACTTTTGAGATTATGAAGCAGAGTAGAGAAAAATTAGCTACTCAGTTTGATGAGAACAAGAAAGTCGTTGCTGAGTTGATTGGCGATGCCAGCAAGAAAATCAGAAACAGCGTTGCTGGTTATTTGACCCGCTTGATGAAGACTAAGGAAGAATACTAGCGACTGCCGTGGGGGTGGCAGAGATGACAGAGGACAACAGTATTTTTATTGGGAAAAAGCCTTTTATGAATTACGTTACTGGTGTTGTTATGCAGTTTACCACCAAGAGTGCTTCTGAAGTTACAATTAAAGCGCGTGGCAAATTTATTTCTCGTGCAGTTGATGTGGCAGAGGTTTCGTGCAAGCGTTTTCTTGAAAATAGCGTGAAGGTTGGAGATATCCGCATCAATAGCGAGGGTTTTACGAACAAGGAAGGCAGAAATGTCCGTGTGAGCACTATTGAGGTTGTGCTCAAAAAGATTTAATACTTATGCGGTTTCTGTAACTTTGATAATATGCCATCCAAATTGAGTCTTTACGGGTTTAGACAATTCATCTTTCTTCAAAACAAATGCTGCCTGCTCGAATTCCTTTACCATCATTCCTCTGCCAAACCATCCTAAATCTCCGCCTTTCTTTCCGGATGGACAAAGCGACTTCTGTTTTGCAACTTCTTCAAAGCTTGCTCCTCTTTTCAAATCAAATAATATTCCAAGTGCTTCCTGTTCTGTTTTGACTAGTATGTGTGATGC
>Ga0247727_10019343_pt1 | contig 10562 bp, 6 predicted proteins | sample WisWelCaveWW1625_FD_202498 | JGI IMG/M metagenome (GOLD analysis project Ga0247727, IMG submission 202498) | Biofilm microbial communities from Wishing Well Cave, Virginia, United States - WW16-25 | ecosystem: Environmental > Aquatic > Deep subsurface > Groundwater > Cave microbial mat | place...
GCCGGAGGCCAGCAGCGTCCCGCGTTGTTCGACTCGTCCATTCGCCGCAGCAGAGAGCTTGCGGCGCGCTGCGAGTTTGTCCGCCATCCATTTGAATATACCGCCGAGGCAGATCGCGCCCGTGGTTTCCAGCGGCAGATACATTCCCACGGCGATGAGCATCGGCGCGGGTGCGTCAATCATGATCAGGAACAGGCCGAAGACCGCGCCCATCAGGACCAGCCCCCAGGCCATTTCCCCGCCGACGATACCCTGTGCCAGCAGGGCCATCAGGTTGGCCTGCGGAGCAGGCAGATCGCGCCCGCCGATGCCGTAGGTAGCGTGCAACAGGATCATCGGCACCATCAGGAAAAACGACAGCACTGCGACGGTGATGATTTCCGCCACCTGCATCTTCCACGGCGTGCCGCCCAGCAGGTGCCCGGCCTTGAGGTCCTGGATCAGGCTGCCCGCTACCGCACAGGCGATGCAGGCCACCGCGGCGACTCCGAGCACCGCGGCCACTCCGGCCACTCCGCGCACGCCCAGCGCGACCATCATGAGCGCGGCGATCACCAGCGCCGCCATCGTCAGCCCGCTGACCGGCTGGTTGCTGCTGCCCATCAGTCCCACCAGGTACCCGCCGATGGCCGCCAGGAAGAATCCCACCGCGGCCATCACTACCGCCGCGATTACCGCGGTGCCCACGTTCTGCGTGTAGTGGTAGTAGATGAACCCCATGGGCACCACCAGCGCGGCCGAACAGATTACGGTCCATTTCAGCGGGATGTCCTGGTCCAGGCGGCTTTCTCCGGCGGCCCCGGAAGCCTTCCCGGCGCTCTGCATGGCCCCGCGAATGGACGCGGCCAGAGAATCGCGCATCGAGTAGAGCGTGTAGGCCGCGGACATCAGCATCGTACCCACAGCCAGCGGCCGCACCACCTGCCGCCACACGCTGGCGCTGATGTCTTCCCACGGCACCCGCGCGCCGGCCGCAACGCCCAGGCGCGAAGGCAGCTCGGGGTCCACAAAGAGGATCAATGGGATGAGCACAAACCAGGCCAGCGCGCTCCCGGAAAAGTTGATGATGGAAAGCCGCGTCCCGATGATGTAGCCCAGTCCCATCAGTGCGGGCAACGCCGAAGGAGTCGTGTACGGGATGCCCCCGCCGTGGGCGATGCGTCCGCCGGCGTGGCTGACCACCGCGCCGGGGAATTCGCGGAAGCCGCCCACGGTTTCGCGGAAAATGCGGAAGCCCAGTGTGTCTGTGAAAAACTTGAGCACGGCGCTCAGTCCCATTGCCCCGAAGATCAGGCGCGGCGCCTCCTCGCTGGTCTGTTGGCCGGCTTTCACTATTTCGGCGCAGGCGGTGGCCTCGGGGAACGGCAGGTCGGAATCCACGCACAGCGGCCGGCGCAGGATGATGATGAAAAACACCCCCAGCAGACCGCCGGCCAGCATCAGGATGCTGGCTTCCCAGTAATGACTGCGGAAATCGGTCCAGATGCGCTGGCCGCCGACTTGCGCGAAGAAGAATGCGGGCACCGTAAAGGCCACGCCGGCCACCAGCGCTTCGCCCACCGATGCGGATGTGCGCGTAATGTTCTGCTCCAGCACGCCTCCACGCAGACCGGGGAGGCGGAACAGGGCCATGGCAATCACCGCAGCGGGGATGGTGGCCGCAATCGTCTGCCCGGCCTTCATCGCCAGGTAGGCATTGGCGGCGCCGAATAGCGCGGAGAGGAGCACGCCCGCGACCACGGCCTTAATGGTCATTTCCGGTTCTTGCGATTCCGCGGGAATGAATGGCCTGAATTCTTTGCTCATTGGAGCGTTGGCGTACCCCTGCGCCGGGAAAATGCGAAGGAAGTATAAGGGAAGGCAAAGGGAAAATGGAAAAGAGAAAAGGAAAAATGGGAAAGAGGGAGCACAGCAGGCACAGCCGCAACCAAAGATCAGAAGCTAACACAGAGAGCACAGAGACGCAGAGGGCACAGAGAAGAGAAAACCAGAGGGGAACATTATGGCGGGGCGAAGGGGCACAGCCCATTTGCCCGCTGATGCGGGCGCAGGGGGCGCAGCAAGCAGCGCCCCTACGGGACGGTGACGTCCAGGGCGGGGATTTGCTGGTCCTGCATCCGGAAATTTCTCAGGAATGGGTCAGGGGTCTCTTCAAATTCCTTCCAGGTGCCGAAAAACATCACGCGGCCATCGTGCAGGAAGATCACACGGTCGGCCAGGCGCCGCGCCAGGTGCGTGTCGTGGGTGACTACCACGCTGGTCTTGTGAAACTTGTCGTTGAGCTTGTTGATGAGGTCGGCGACGTGCGCGGCCATCACCGGGTCCACCATCGTGGTGGGCTCATCGTAGAGGATGGCTTCGGGGTCTTGCGCGAGGGCGCGGGCGATGGCCACGGCCCGCTTCATCCCCGTGCTGAGCTCGCTGGGGAGGCGGTCTGCAAATTCGGCGACTTCGAGCATTTCCAGCAATTCGGCCACGCGGGCTTCCACCTGTTCCGGCGGCGTATGGCCCACCGAGGTGAGTGGAAACGCGATGTTTTCTGCCACCGTCAGCGAATCGAACAGCGCGCCGGATTGAAACACCATCGTCACGCGCCTTCGCAGCGGGGCCAGGCGCTGTTCGCTCCACTCGGTGATGTCTTCCCCGGCAACAATTACCCGGCCCGCATCGGGCTTCAGGAAGCCCATGACATGTTTCAAGCATACAGACTTGCCCACGCCGCTTCGCCCCAGGATCACCAGGGTTTCCGCGGCATCCGCGAAGAAGCTGACATTTTCGAGCACAGTGCGCTCGCCGAACGACTTGGTCACGCCGCGGAATTCGATGTAGTGGGAGGTCATAGGAGCGAGGTAAGGAAGTCAAGAAGTCAGGAAGTCGAGAGGAGGGGCTATGTGAGTTCCGCCGTTCTTCGCAACTCTTAGACCTCCCGGCTTCTGGTCCTCCTTACCTCCCTACTTCCTTATTTCCTTGCTTCCTTTGTCCGTTCGAAGAACGCCCGCGCTGCTTCGTAGTCCCCGGGCGAATTCATATTCTTGAATAGCCGCCCTGCAGAATCAAACGGTTTCGACTCCGCGGGCGGGATGCGGTCGATGGCCAGCCCGGTAAGGCCGTCTGTAACTTTGCGCACCCCGCGGGCTAGCGCCGCGGAAATTTGCGCGCCGGCGCGAGAGCGGTACAGCGCGCAGAGTGGCTCGGGACCCCCGTCGCTCTCCGGAAGAATTATATCCTCAGCCGATCCGCGCGCGCGGGCGAGAAGGAAGCGGAGCCATTCAACCGTGAGGTACGGCAGGTCGCAAGCCAGCACCAAATTCCAATCCGCGCGGCTGGAGAGAATTGCCGTGGCTATGCCTCCCAGCGGCCCTGCGCCCGGATGGATGTCGGGGATCACAGGAAGGCCAAGCGCCGCGTAAATCTCTGGCGGGCCGATCAGCGTGACCGAATCCACCAGCGGCTCGAGAAGTCGCGCCGCGCGGAGAGCCATCGCCGCCCCGGCCAGCTCCAGCAGCGCTTTGTCGCGGCCCATCCGCGTGCTGGCCCCGCCGGTCAGGACGTAGCCGGCAACGATTTTGACCGGCATTGGGCTCATCCCTGTTCCGGGAGCGGTCCCGATTTCCCGGGCCGCTGGATGCCCAGCTCGCGCAGTTTTTCCTGGAGCGACTGGCGGTGCAATCCCACTCCCGCCGCTGTGCGCGACACGTTCCATTTGTTCTCTTCCAGTTTGCGCATCAGGAAGGCCACTTCGAACTTGCGCTTGGCTTCGCGGAAGTCGCCCTCGGCCAGAAACGATGCACCCGCCCCGCCGCGTCCGCCTGTGACCGGGACGCCGCCGCATACTTCTTCCGGCAAGTCTTCGAGCGTGATTTCCGCGCCGCGAGCGAGCACCAGACTGCGCTCCAGGGCATTTTTCAGCTCGCGAACATTGCCGGGCCAGGTGTAGCGGGCGAGCGCCTCGATAGCCTCGCGGGAGATGCTCTTCGCCGCGCTTTGCGGATGCCGTGCGCGATGCAGGGCCAGCAGCGCTGCGGCCAGGGCGGGGATGTCTTCGCGGTGGCCGCGCAACGGCGGCAGCTCGATGGTGACCACGCGCAGGCGGTAGTAGAGGTCTTCCCGGAAACGCCCCGCGGCGATTTCCGCGGGCAGGTCGCGGTGCGTCGCGCTGACTACGCGCACGTCAACAGGAACTGTTTCCGTTCCTCCCAGGCGTTCGATCTCGCGGCTTTCCAGCGCGCGCAGCACCTTGGCCTGTGTGACCTGGTTCATGTCGCCGATTTCGTCCAGAAAAAGCGTGCCGCCATTGGCTAGCTCGAATTTTCCTTTGCGCCGCTGTGCCGCGCCGGTGAACGCGCCTTTCTCGTAACCGAAGAGTTCCGACTCAATCAAATTTTCCGGCAGCGCGGCGCAATTGACGGCGACAAAGGGGCCCGCAGCGCGGCCGGAGCGGTCGTGCAGCTCCTGCGCCAGCACGTCCTTGCCGGTGCCGCTCTCACCGAGGATGAGCACAGTGGCGTCGGAAGGCGCCACGCGCTCGGCCAGCTCGAAGACTTTGCGCATGGCGCCCGAGGCGCCGACCAGGCGCCCGAACTGGCCCTCGACTACAAGCTGGCGGCGGAGGCGCGAGTTTTCCGATTGCAGCGCCGTGAGCTTCATCAGGTTGGCCACCCGGCCGCGCAGCTCCTCGATGTCGAAGCCCTTGACGATGTAGTCCGCCGCGCCCAGGCGCAGCGCTTCCACCGCGGTTTTGGCCGTATCCAGCGCGGTGACAATGACCACAGGCTGCATGTGCTCGTGTTCGCGCATCCAGCGGAGAAAATCCAGCCCACCTTCGCTGGGCATCACCACGTCCAGCAGGACCAGGTCCGGCCGCTCGCGCGCGATGGCCTCGCGGGCTTCTGCGGCACTGCCCGCCTCCGCGATCCGGTATTTGTATTCCAGGGCGCGGCGGATGCCGTAGCGGGCGTTGGGTTCGTCGTCCACAATCAGGATGGTTTGCATGGTGGTGTCTCGTGACGCGTGATTTGTGACTCGTGACTGATGATTCGTGCCAATCCTAATGGCCCCCGGCAAGAGGGATTTTCACCACGAAGCGCGCACCGCGGCCGTTTTCCAGCGGGCTCACACACTCCACCGAGCCTTTCAGCTCTGCCAACCGCCGCTCGACGATGGCCAGGCCGAGACCGGTGCCCTGCGGTTTGGTGGTGTAGAACGGCTGGAAGATTTTCTGGCGGCGGTCGGGAGAAATGCCCGGGCCGTCGTCGGAGACGGTGAAGAACGCGCGGCCGTCCGCGGCGGCCAGGGCGACGCGCACGTTGCCACCGGGTTCCACCGACTCCAGGGCGTTGACCACGAGGTTTTGCAAGACGTCGTGCAGGGCGTCCTCGGGCCCGGCGATGGGCAGCGCGTCCTGCCCCGCGTCCATCCGCAGAGTAATGCCGCGGCGGGCGGCGTCGTTGTGCAGCAGCTCAACGACGCGCGCGGCTACCACAGCCGCATCCAGGCGCGCCGCGCGAATGCCAGAGCCGTTGCGCACGGCGGGGCGCGCGTACTGGAGAAGCTGCTGGAGCTTTGCCGCGAGGCGGTCAATTTCTTCCACCACCATCGAGCAATCGCGGCGGAGCGACTCCGGCAGCGAAGGGTTTTCGAGCTGCACCTGCATCACCGTCTTGATGGAGCTGAGGGGGTTCTTGAGGTTGTGGGAGATGGTGGCGGCCATCTGGCCAAGCAGGGCCATGCGCTGGCGCTCGGCCAGCTCGCGCTCCAGCGCCAGCTTTTCTTCGATGGCGCGGCACAGGTCAATTGTCGCCGACAACTGGGCCGCCATAGCCTCCAGGGCCGAGTGAGTTTCTCCTGAGAGGATTGCCCCGTGAGTTCCGACTTCCAACATCCCGATCTGTTCGGGACCAGAAATGCCTAGCAGCCCCGGGCGATGAAGCAGGAAGCGGTGCGTTGCTCCGCCTTGAATGGTGAGGGGTGGGTCAGGGGGTTCTAGAGAGATTCTTGCGGCAGCCAGCGAAAACGCTTCGGCGATGCGCTGTTCAGCGAGTCGCAGCAGCGATTGCAAATCGCCCTTTCGAGCGGCGTCTGCCAGCTCGGCAGTCACGCGCTGGAGCTTTCCCACCTCGCTTCGCAGTAAGCGTTGCAGGCCCGCTCGCGCGAACCGCTGGAGCGGTTCATAAAGAAACACAAGGGCGAAAACTAGGATGCTGATTGTCGCCACTGGCGGAAGAAAGGCCTCAAGCCATTGGCTTACTCGGCTCACAAACGTCAAGTACAGAACAACAAGAAAACCACCGGAGACCGCGTAAATCAGGCTTCTTTGTGTGCCGATGTTCAAGAATTCATAGCGCACAAAGTGGTATCCAAGAATGAGACTAGGAACTATCGGGCTGATCAGCAGCAGGGCGCCCCACGCCTCCAGCCAATTCCAGATGAGCTCATGCCCGCGGCCGACGCCGACCACCGAGTTTTGCAAGTATTCAACAATCACCCACCAATGCGGCAGGACATGCACGAGCACTACCACGGGGAACATTACTGCGAAACATGCAGCCAGACTGCCGTGCAGGACGCTATCGCGGCGGGTACGAGACACCCGCAGGAAGTGAAGCTGAAACACAATGCCGGCCAAGAGTGCGAAGGCCGCCCAAACCCCCGGGACGACACTCTGGCCCGGCCCGCCTCCCGCCGCTAAGGATCGAACAAAGGCCTGCGTCAGTGGCGGGAAGAACTCCCTCGGGAGGGTGCCGAGTGGAGCCCAGGCGAGAAGGACGAGAAGCCAAATCCAGATCGGGCGGCGCCACTGATTGAGCATCCGGTAGTAAGCGATGTGCGCATGCAAGAAAAGCGGGGGCACAGCGGCCAGGCCAAGAACAATCAGGTAGCCCGCAAAAACTGATGCCGGGACTTGCGGAGTCCCATAATAAGCCCCGAGATTCAGCAGGAGCAGAAAACCCACCTGGTAAAGAAATACTGCGAGGAAAAGCAGAGCAAGCCAGGCCTCGAGGCTGCGGCGCCTCCGGTAGGCTATCAGAAGCACAAAGAGGAACAAGTGAAGGATTGAGCCAGCGGTGAGGCCGTAAAAATACAGGTACTGTGCAAGAAGGAGGACTAATAATTCCGCGGGGAAAGCTCCAGAACTCATTGCTGGATTCTACCCCCAGGCGAGGGGCATTCGAAAGGCCAAGTGCAAGGAAAAGTTGGCACCAGGTTAAGCTATTGATTATAAGGAATTTGATGGCGAATGTTCGAATTCGCCGAGTGTGGCGGGTGTGGTGAAAACCCTTGACAGGGAAGGAAATCCTGATATATTAGCACTCGCCTCAGGTGAGTGCTAACTGTCCTCAGCTCTCATTTTGGCAGGTCTGGAAAGAATTCAACGACTCATTCACAGGGAGGAGCAAAGATGGCTGTCAACGTAACTCCGCTTCACGACCGCGTGCTGGTCAAGCGGATTGAAGAGAAGGAAACTGCGAAGGGTGGCATCATCATCCCCGACACGGCCAAGGAAAAACCGCAAGAGGGAGAAGTGATCGCCGTGGGTGCGGGCCGCCTGGAAAAGGGCGTGCGCATCCCCCTGGACGTGAAAGCAGGCGACCGCGTCCTGTTCGGCAAGTACACCGGCACGGACATCAAGCTGGACGATGTCGAGTACCTGATCCTGCGCGAGGAAGACATCCTGGCCAAGCTCAGCGGAGCGGCGAAAGCTGCCGGCGGCCGCAAGTAATTGCAACCACTGTGTTCCCCGCCCTGGTCACGGCCGGCGCGGGCCAGCAATTCCCATCACCGAGGAGGGTGAATCGAAATGGCAAAGCAAATCGTGACTGGCGAAAATTCGCGCCAGGCAATCTTGCGGGGCATCAACATTCTGGCCGATGCGGTGAAGATCACGCTCGGGCCGAAGGGACGCAACGCGGTGATCGAGAAGAAGTTCGGCGCGCCGGTTATCACCAAGGACGGCGTGACCGTGGCCAAGGAGATCGAGCTGCAGGATCCCCTGGAGAATATGGGCGCACAGATGGTCCGCGAGGTCGCGTCCAAAACCTCCGACGTGGCCGGTGACGGCACCACCACGGCCACCGTGCTGGCGCAGGCCATCTTCCGCGAAGGCGTGAAGACGGTTGCGGCCGGCGCCAGCCCTATGGCGCTGAAGCGTGGCATCGACAAGGCTGTCGAGGCGGCCGTCGAGGAGATCAAGAAGCTCTCCCGCGACGTCAAGGGCGACATGATCGCCCAGGTCGGCACCATCTCCGCCAACAACGACAAGCAGATCGGCTCCATTATCGCCGAGGCCATGAAGAAGGTGGGCAAGGACGGCGTCATCACCGTGGAGGAATCGAAGACGATGACCACGGAACTCGAGGTGGTCGAAGGCATGCAATTCGACCGCGGCTACCTCTCCCCCTACTTCGTCACCGACCCGGAGCGCATGGAGTGCGTGCTCGAAGACGTGCGCATCCTGATCCACGAGAAGAAAATCAGCTCGATGAAAGACTTGCTGCCCCTGCTCGAGCAGATCGCCAAGATGGGCAAGCCCCTGCTGATTATCGCCGAGGACATCGAAGGCGAAGCCCTGGCTACCCTGGTGGTCAACAAGATCCGCGGCACGCTCCAGTGCTCCGCGGTGAAGGCCCCGGGCTTCGGTGACCGCCGCAAGGCCATGCTGGAGGATATCGCCACGCTGACCGGCGGCAAGGCTATTACCGAGGACCTGGGCATCAAGCTGGAGAATGTGAAGGTCGAGGACCTCGGCCGCGCCAAGAAAATCACCATTGACAAGGACAACACCACCATCGTCGAAGGAGCGGGCAAGGCCTCCGAGATCGAGGGTCGCGTCAAGCAGCTCCGCGCACAGGTCGAGGAAACCACCAGCGACTACGACAAGGAAAAGCTCCAGGAGCGGCTGGCCAAGCTGGTCGGCGGCGTCGCCGTCATCAAGGTCGGCGCGGCCACCGAGACAGAGCTCAAGGAGAAGAAGGCCCGCGTCGAGGACGCCATGCATGCGACGCGAGCGGCGGTGGAGGAAGGCATCGTTCCCGGAGGCGGCACAGCCCTGCTGCGCTGCCTCAACGTGCTCGACAAGCTCAGGGCCCACGAGGACGAGCTCATCGGTGTCAACATCGTGAAGCGCGCTCTCGAAGAGCCTACGCGCCAGATTGCCCAGAACGCCGGGCACGAAGGCGCCGTGGTCGTCGGGCGCATCCGCGACTCCAAGGATGACAACTTCGGCTTTAATGCCGAGACCGAGGAGTATGGTGACATGATCAAGGCCGGGGTCATTGACCCCGCCAAGGTCACCCGGCTGGCCCTCCAGAACGCCGCGTCCATCGCCGGCCTGATGCTCACCACCGAAGTGCTGGTGGCCGAGGTCAAGGAAGAAGATAAGAAGGCCGCGGCAGCGGGAGGTCACGGCGGCGGTATGGGCGGGATGTACTAAACCAAGTGGCACAGCCACTCTTCGCTGTGTTCTAGATATAGGACTGCTTCACACCGCCCTTGTCAAGCCCTGTAGGGGCTGGCTTCGGCCGGCCCCTTCTGCTTTCGGCATCAAAGGGAGCTTCAAATGGCCTGATCTCAAGGGGGGGAACTTCACGCGAACAGCGAAGAGAAGAACAAACACCAACAGCTCACTTGGAAACCCTTGAAACCGGCAACGATTTGCCTGGAACTCGGGACGGTCCCTGAAGGGTCAACTTCTGGCTGACCAGGCTACTTTTTCCGCAAGCCGGGGCGTCTCCTTTCGCTTTCAGTCTTCCAAAGATCGGGCGGTGCAATCCTATCATAACCGCGCTCGGTGAGGAACTTAGTGGTTTCTACGACCTGCGGGAATTCTGCGTTGAAGCCATCCCGCAAGCGCGCAAGCAATGGTCCGCCTAATTCCGGAGCATAACGTCCACGTAGACACCTCTCATACCATTTGAGTAGATCTGACTCCGTCACGACACCACGAACCCGCCTTCCCCAACTTATTTGCTTCGAAATCGTACGAATGACGGAGAAATCGGCATCTTGACAAACTACAACTACATTATCGCTCTCCACCTGGTCGACTATTGACTCGGCTAGCTCTTCGCTCAAGGTCAAGTGCTTTACCTGAATGGCAGGACCAAAATTCGCCCACATATCGAGCCCTCGATCAGCAGCGTTAGTAACACCGACTCTGTATATGTGAGCGAATTCCTCCCAGTCGCTCTTCCCAGGCCTAAGTCCCAAGAGCTTCTCTGCAAGATCTGCGAACTCCCGTAGAAGGGCCGCCTTGTCATCAGGGACTGAGACTCTAAGACTCGCACTCAATGCTGTGACCACTGTCTCGAATAACGCGTAGGCAACAATTTCATACGTCTTGTCAATGCTCCGTTTTAAGCCCGGCTCTTTCACAAAGGAATCGAGAAGCACCCGTAGGCTAAACTCCTTGGGAGTTGGCGCATATAGATGGCCAGCATGATCGGCTCCCCATTTTCTGACACACCGTGAGAGTGAGTTTCCGGCAGAATCTAACCCAAAGAAGGGAGATCTGCCGTGAAGAGGAAGCGATTCTCTGTAGAACAGATCGTGGGGATTTTGAAGCA